>Ga0247719_1000305_pt1 | contig 33168 bp, 28 predicted proteins | sample 41E_DmetaG_FD_189046 | JGI IMG/M metagenome (GOLD analysis project Ga0247719, IMG submission 189046) | Soil microbial communities from hillslope of Landscape Evolution Observatory, University of Arizona, Oracle, AZ, United States - 4-1-E_D | ecosystem: Engineered > Artificial ecosystem >...
CCGCAACCACAGCGACTTCATGCGAGGGCGCACACCACTCCAGGTCCTCACCTCACACCAGCTCAAGCGAGCATCATGAACCCGAACCAGGGGGCCCAACTGTCACCTCGAACCCCGGCCCGGAAGGCCTAGAGCGCGAGCTCTTCACCGTTGAGGAGGCGTGGGAGCGGCTCGCTCAGGACGACATGCGGACACGACCCGGCGCGGTGCGTCTCCGCAAGCTCTTAGCGGAGTTTTCGTGAACCCCACGGTTATACTTGTCGGTATGACTCACCGAGTCGGACCGAAGGGACAGGTGGTGATCCCGAAGGGTCTGCGTGATGCGATCGGGATCCATCCGGGCGACGAGGTCGAGTTCTGGCTCGACGGCGATCACGTGGTCGTACGGCGCGCCCAAGACCGCCCATCCCTCAAAGGCCGCTTCGCCGGCATGGCGTTGAGGTCGGTGCTCCAGAGCGAACGGAAGAAGGACAAGGCACGCGAGTCGAGACGGTGACGGTCGTCCTCGACTCCTGGGCCATCCTCCGCTTTCTCGAAGGTGTATCCCCCGCCGCCGAGGCCGTCGATGCGCTGCTCCACGCGGAGCGACCGACTGTGAGCTGGATCAACCTCGGCGAGGTGTTCTACGTCGTCCGGCGAGTCACAAGCGAAGCGGATGCCATGAGCGCGATCCGGGACTTGAAGGCGAGCGTGCAAACGGAGCTCCCATCGGAGGAGCGGGTCCTCGATGCGGCGCGGATCAAGGCCGCCTTCCCGCTGGCGTACGCGGACGCCTTCGCCGCGGCGACCGCCGTCGCCCACGAGGCCGAGCTCTGGACGGGAGATCCCGAATTACTGCTCGCGGACGCAACCTGGAGGTGGCGCGACCTTCGATGAACGTGGGCCGCCGTAACGTGGCCCGTGGCTTCCGATGAGCAGTCCGCCTCCGTGGTCGCGGCGATGGACGTCGCCGACGCGTTCCTCGCGACGTTCAATGCCGGCGATGCCCGAGCCCACGCCGAGACGCTCGGCTACCCGCACGTCCGCCTGGCGAGCGGCCAGGTCAGGATCTGGAACGACGTCGACGAGGCGACCGCCGCCATCGAGGTCGGCATGGTCGCCATTCGGGAGCGAGCCGGGTGGGACCGCAGCGAATGGGACCACAAGCGAGTCATCCACGACCTCGGCGACAAGGTGCACCTCGACGTGCAGGTCACCCGCTACCGGGCCGACGGCAGCGTGATCGGCGTCTATCCCGCCGTCTATGTCGTCGTGGAGACGCCCGAGGCCTGGCGCATCCAGTGCCGGTCGAGCGCTGCGCCGTAGGTGGGCGGTTCCGCGGAACCGCCGAGCGACTCAGGTCAGGTTGGCCGCGGCGACGAACAGACCGAAGGCCGAGAGCTGCAACGTGAGCATCGACATGAAGAGGTTGCGATTCTGGTGCCGTAACGAGCCGTTGACTTCGGCGATCTTGGTCTCGACCTGCGAGAACCCAACGGCCATCTCGGCCCTGAGCACACGCAAATCGTCTTTGGTCGCTACGTCGCCCCCGAGAGGCGGGAGGTAGCCCATCAGCGTTGACGCCTCAGGCGCGCCGAGCACTGACTCGAGCCGCGAGTACAGCTGGTGGCGGTCGCTTTCACTGATCATCCATTGTTCTGCGTTGCGTTGAAGCGAGCAACGGGAGCGCAGATCCGGCACTCCGAGTCGGGTCCCGTCGGTCGTACGACGCACCTCGGACACAAACGCACGGCGGACAGACAGGACGCACCTAACGTCGCGCAGTGGACAAGGCACTGATCTCCGCAGCGGAGGAACTCCTCGCGCAACAGACGCTCGCCGTCGACGATCTCCTCTCAGAACTGCGCCGCCTCGGCCACGACCTCGACGCAGGCGATCCGGACGATCGAGACGACTTCATCCTGGAGATGACCGAACGGGGCTACTGGCACTTCGGTGACCATCTCACCCTCCCGGGCCCCCTCCTGCGCTCCCGCATGTTCACCCACGTCGTGACCGCCGACGAAGCCGCCGGCGGCTACCTGGCGGTCAACCCTGACCTCGCGCCCTTGACCCTCGACGAGGCCCGCACGTTCGAGGCCGGCGACACCAACTTCTACGACGACTTCGAGCCCGAGACCGGGAGCGTCCTCCGCGCCCACGACGAACGGCTGCCGTGGCCGGCGGGCACGACGATCGCCGTGCGGTGGATCGACGACGGACGTCTGTCGATCTCCTCCTCACACGATGCGCCCGAGCCCGCTACGTCTCTGGTCACCGCTTGCAGCGATGCGGCAGTCCGCATGTCGGGTGGCGGCGGATCGACCATGCTGCTCAACCTCGTCGGCACCCTGCTGGCAGAAGATCACCACGCATTCACCACGCCACAAGCACCCATCGGCGGGCTCCTACTCGCCGCCGGCTACGAGCGCAGAGGCGAAGAGGTCGCGCCGGTCGGCTTCGACTGGGGCGCGCTCGCAGAACGACGGAAGTCCGACAGCGTCGCCGTCACCGCACGCGAGTACGGCCTCGACCAGGATCAGGCAGAGCGTTTCCAGCGCATCCAGTCGGCGATCTACCGTGCCGCGCCGTCGCCCCGCGACACCACCCGCAACGACAGCGACATCCCCCGCGCGGTGAACGAGATCCTCGACGCCCTCGGCACCGACCGCCGCCTCAACGGGCTCTTCCTGGCCTGGTTCAACGGGCTGTCGGCGCGCCTGCCGGAGTTCCTCGACCGCTCGGTGTTCGTCGAGGCTGCCATCGCCACGGGCCGGCGCCTGCCGCCAGCGGTCCACATGCTGCGCGGCGTGCTCGCCGAAGAGGCGGGCGACGCGACCGGGCACGATGCCGCCGTCCGCGAAGCCCTACGCGTCGACCCGGAGTTCGCGGCAGCGATCGAAGACGCCCAGTGGATCGCGGCCGAGCGAGGCGATGCTTCTCGCGCCCTCACGCTCCTCCACCAACTGGGTGCGTCTGCTCCGAGGGAAGAGGTCGAGACCCTCGGGTGGTACGCATCGCCCGGGCCGATGTCGGCGGGTCGGAACGATCCGTGCCCCTGCGGTTCGGGACGCAAGCACAAGCAGTGCTGCGCACGCCACAACGGCCACGCGCTCGACGACCGGTTCAGCTGGCGGCTCGTGCGGGCCGCGATGTTCGTGCAGCGTCCTGCGCAGCGCCACCACCTCCTCGACTTCGTGCGCGACGTGTTCGCGGCGGCCGGAGCCGACGACCATGGACACGACGACGAGATCTCGCCGTCGGTGCTCTTCGTGGGAACGCAGCATCCGACGATGGTGTGGCTCTACCTCGCCGAGGGCGGCGGGCTCGAGCGCTACGCAGTGGAGCGGGGTCCGCTGTTCTCCGACGACGAGCGCGAGCTGGTTCGCTCGTGGCTGCCCGTTCGTCATCGCCTCCTCCGCTTCGACGAGACCAGCGACGATGACCTTCCGAAGGATCTCGACGCCCTCGTGCCCGTCGTGGATCTGGTGACCGGCGAGCGGATCGACGTGCCCACGCTGTACGGGCCGGACCGTCCCCGCAACGGCGAGACGGCGATCATGCTCGTGCTGAGCGACGGCACGAGGCCTCGGCTTGCCGGCATGCCCATCGAGGTCAGGTCGGACCAGGTGGACGAGGTGGCGGCCATCCTGTCCGCCGACTCGCCGGATGCGGTCGGGCTGGCGCGTCTGCTCGTGCGTGACCAGCTCCTCGAGCTCGCCGGCGGGATCGAGGAGCGCTACGGCGACCTCGATCTCGACGACCTCGACGAGCTCGACGCGACCATCGAGGTGGCGGAGGAGGACTACCTCGACCGGCTCGAGCTCGTGCTCGCGCTCCTCGACGACGTCGACGGCGTCGTCGACGAGACGAAGATCATCGGCCGCGATCCGTGGGAGGCCGACGAACCGTTGTCTGACGACGATCTCTACGCACTGATCGCCGCCGCCCACCCCGAGTACGAATCGGAGATCGAAACCGGTGCCGAGGTCGAGATCGCCGGCGAGACGATGAGCCCGCGCCTCCACGTCGCCATGCACACCATCGCTGCCCGCCAGATCCTCGACGACACGCCGCCCGAGGCGTACGCGACCGCCCTCCGGCTTCTCGACGACGGCTTCGAACTGCACGACGTGATGCACATGCTCAGCCGGGTCGTCAGCGACCACGCGTACGCCGCGATCAAGGACGGCACCGCCCCCGATCCCGACGCGTACGCAGCTGCGCTCGACGCGCTGCCCGTCGACTGGGAACACGAGCGACAGCGAATCGATGCGCGGCTGCGTGCGCAGTCACGCCGGCGGGAGCACCACCCGCGTCGACGCTCCTGACCCCGCCTCCGAACTCAACCGAACCGCTGGTGCCGCGTCGTCGCGCTCAGGCGGCTTTGACGGCCGGACGCACGCGCTCCTCGAGGCGGGCGGCATCGACGGCTGCCAGCGTTCCGACGACGTCGATGATCTCGATCAAGTCGATGCGCACCGTGCGGAGCCGGATGCCCGTGGGCCGGCGGAGACCAGCGGACGCCAGGTCGTCGATCTCCACGTGACGGTTCGGGAACCGCAACCGGCTGGCGGCGCTCGTCGCAGGCAGCACCGTTACCGACGACCCGTCGAGCTCCACCACGACGGCCGGGCGCGTCTTCTCCGCGTCGACCTCGGCGAACGGGATGTGGGCCCAGATCACCGCCCCGAACGTCAGCCGGTTCCGCGGAGCCGGCTTCACCGAGGCGAGCGCTGACACCCGCAACTCGACGACGTTCACCTCCCGCCGTCCGCGGGCCGCTCGGCCGCCGTGTCGCTTGTCCCCGCTCCGCCTCATCGAAGAACCCCCGTTCCAGGTGTCGCCGTTCCTACGTCAGTCGTACTCCTCCTGTGTGACAGGAATCAGGAGGCGGCGCGCCGGTTACGTCCGCCGACGCAGCCGACGCGCCGCCGACCGTGCCCGAGGGGTAACGGCCCGCTGTGACAGCGACAGCCGGAGTCGATCAGCGCGACGTCGATCTATGAGCTTGTCTCATGCATCCGCGCATGTAATCATGCGTCTATGCCTAAAACGGTGCAGATCCGCGACATCGACGACGAGGTCTACGCCGCGCTCGTGAGGCGGGCTGGTGAGGCTGGAATCACGGTGCCCGATCTCCTTCGGCGAGAGGCGGTGCGAGTGGCAGGTCGACCCTCCGTCGAGGAGTGGCTCGCGCGCACGCGCCGGCGCCCGTCGAAGATCACCGCAGCAGAGGTCCAAGAGGCCCTCGACGAGCTGCGGGGCGAGTGGCCCGATGCTGGTCGTTGACGCGAGCGTTCTGTTCGAGGTCGTCGCCGATACGCCCGACTCGGAACAGCTCCGCGACCGCCTCGCGGCAGACACCGATCACTCGGCACCGCACTTGGTCGACGCGGAGGTCCTCTCTGTGGTGCAGACCGCGCATCGCCGAGGACACCTCGACGACACTGCGGCCGGTCAGGCGATCGAAGACCTCCGAGCGTGGCCTGGAGAGCGGTGGTCGCACCGCCCCCTCCTCCAGCGGGCGTGGGAGCTCCGTGAGAACGTGCGCGGATACGACGCTCTGTACGTCGCTCTCGCCGAGGCGCTGGGTGCGACGTTGCTCACCCGGGACCGACGACTCGCGTTGTCGCAGCGCGCGACCTGTCGGATCGAAATGGTCTGACGGCCGCGGGTCAGCTGTCGGCCGGTTCCGCGGAGACGAGCTTCATCGAGGCGAGTGCCGTAACCCGCACCTCGACGACGTTCACCTCCCGCCGTCCGAGGCCGGCTCGGTTCACGTCTCGCCTGTCTTGCTGTGACAGCGACGGGTGGCAGGTCACGTGCCAACGCCGGAGACCAGGATCAGCCGTACGACTCGCAGCCCCACCCGTCGGCATTGGCATCGAAGCCGTGCGGGTCGCCGTGGGTGCGATCGACGCGGACGGCGCGGCGGATGTCCCCACAGTCGAGGTCGGGTGGCGCCGGGGGGATGCAGTCGTCGGGATAGGCGGGATGGCAGTTGCCAGCCGGCGCCGGAGAGGGCGCTGATGACGCTGGCGGCGACACGAGCGGTTGGGCGGACGGAGCGGGAGCCATCGAGGTGGTCTTGCACGCGGACCACAGCCCGAGTCCGGCGGCGCGAGCGGAGCGCTCGGCGGCCTGGAGCCGTCGGGCGAGATCGGCATCCTCGCTGGCGAACTCCTCGTACCACTCGGCCGCGCCGGACGAGACGAGCATCTCGTTCACGCTCCTGCCACCGACCTCGACATCAGCGAGGGTGCGCCCGTAACGGTCCTTCTCCGGACCGGTCGGCGGCCGGCGCAGCGTCACCTGCTGGCCGTCGATCATCGACCGAAGCGCGGCGGTCGACTCCGCGCCGAAGCACTCGTTGGTCTCCGGTGCGTCGACCTGCGCAAGGCGCACGCGGCGGCCGTCGCTCAGCACGAAAGTGTCACCGTCGGTGATCGAGCGCACCGCGAGCGCTCCCGAGACGCGGGTGGTCGTGGACGGCACCGCTGTCGCCGGCGGCACCGGTGTCGAGGGCGGAGCCGTCGCCGTCTCGGATGGCGGTGACGTCGTCTCCGCGCCCCTCGACGTCGCCTCGGAGACGTCGACGGCAGCCGTTGCGGTGGTCGGCTCCCCTCCCGTCGCCACTCGGCCATCGTGGCTGTCGTCGGACGAGCCGTCTCCGTTCGCCACAGCCGCGCCCACGACCACGACGAGCGCGGCGGCACCGATCAGTCGACCTCGCCGGCTCACCGACGCTCGTTCCCGCACTGCGCAGCCGCCATGTCGTCTACATCGGCACCGCCAACATGCTCCGAGAGCGGTGAACACCGTGCTCGTATGAGAGCGCCGGGGATTCGGGGAGACATTCCTGGCCCACCAGCGCTAGCGGGCGAGCCGCGTCGAATCCGTACATCCCGTCCGCCGACCGTTCGCACGATGCCGCCGGGAAGGAGAGAAGGGCAGCTCCACTGTCCCAGGGTCGTGGTTCCCTAGAGGTGAGAGAAGGGGTCACACGCACGGCCGTCAGGAGGACGATGACGCACCTCACCAACCGGTTCGACCATGCGATCACGTACGCCAGGGACGTGCACGCAGCCGACGTGCGCAAGGGAACGACGGTTCCCTACATCGCGCACCTGCTGGCGGTGTCGAGCATCGTGCTCGAGCACGGCGGCGACGAAGACCAGGCGATCGCCTCGCTCCTGCACGACACCGCGGAGGACCACGGCGGCGAGCCCCGGCTTGCAGACATCGCCGCCACATTTGGTGCTGGCGTTGCGGAGATAGTCGCTCACTGCTCCGACAGCCTCCTCGCCGAAGGGGAGAAGAAGGAGGACTGGTGGATCCGGAAGGTGCGCTACCTCGACCATGCGCGCCACGTACCGCCGAGGTCGCTCCTCGTCGCTGCGGCCGACAAGCTCCACAACGCACGCTCGATCCTCCACGACCTCCGCGAGCGCGGCGACGTCATCTGGGCCCGCTTCAACGCCGGCCGTGAGGGCACCCTGTGGTACTACCGCGGCCTCGCAGACCTGTACGAGGCGGCCGACCTCCCGCGCTCGCTGGTCGCAGAGATCCGCCGCACGGTCGAGGCACTCGTCGCCGAAGCGGGGGTGCAACCCCACGAGGAACGCTCAGCGGCAGCGAAGGCCGCCGACGCTGCCGCTCGTCTCGCCCGCAGCGGCCGTGATCACGAGACGTGACATGACGACGTTCGATCAGCTCTTCGACATCGACCGCCCGCCCATCAGGGCCGCCCGCGAATACGTGGTGACGGTCCGTGCCGGCGGCGGATGGGAAGCCTTCGCCGGCGCCCTCACCCGTCTCCTCACGAGGTGCTCGGAGGAGGGGTTGTGGTGGGCCACCATCGACCTCGCCAGCGAGCGGACGCCGGCGTTCGCCCACCTCGGCCCCGACGACAACAACATGGTGTGGACCGAGGTGTCCAGCGAGTTCTACCTCCCGGGGTTCACCATCACCGACAAGCAGGTCGACGCGCTCCACCGCTTGGGTTGGGATGACCCGCTCGACGAGCCCGGGATGGAGAACTACCACCGATCGTGGAACGCGGCCGACCTGGAGCAGGCGGTGGTCCACGTTGTCGCGACGCTCGTCGATGTCTACGGCTTCGACGACAACGACGAAGTGCGGGTGCTGGTCGAGCCGTTCGACGTGGAGCCGGCGCCGCTGTAACCATCCGAGCCGCATGCGTCCCTCCGGGCGGGTTTCGCGTCCCACCCCTGTGGTTCCCTCTGAGTAGCGATGAACGACCACTCACACCACGCAGACCACGTACTGGCGGCCCTCTGGGAAGACGTGGCCGAGCAGGAGGGCGCCGGTCGCGCCCATGCCCTCTGCCACCTCGGGGAGTACTTCTTCCACAGCGGCGATGTAGACCACGCACTGGCCGCGGCCGACGCAGCCAAGGAGCTCTTCCTCGCTGCGGGCGACATCGACGAGGCCGCCCACTGCGACCACAACGCCGCCGTGGCGCTGCACCGGATGGGCCGGTTCGACGAGGCGGTTGCACGTCACGAGGACGCAATCGCCGGACACATGACCGGCGGTGAATGGGCGGTCGCGGCGGCGATGTGCCGGATGCACCTGGCCGCGCTTCACGAGGAGGCGGACAGGCTGGTCGACGCTCGGACGCAGCTGCGGGCGGCAGACGAGGAGTTCCAGCGCCTCGGGAGTCCGGGCCTCCAGGGCGAGGCGCTGCTTGGTCGGAGCCGGATCGCCTGGAAGCGCTTCCGGTTCCGTGCCGCCCTCGAGGCCGCGACGAAGGCGGTCCCGCTACTCGAGGCTGGCGCGCCGGTTCGGCTCGTGGCCGAGGGCCATGTCGCCGTCGCGCGGGCGCTCGCTGCGCTCGGCCGCCACGAGCGGGCGGTGACGGCGTGGCGCCGTGCCCGTGCGGTGCTCGATGCCCGACGACGAGGTCTCGGTGGCGACCTGCGACCTGGCGCTCGCCGAGCTGATGGTCGCCGACGGCGACGTCACACGCGGCGCAGCAGTGGCGGCCGCGCTGGAGGAGCTCCGTGCTGACCGCAAGGCGGAAGGCGATCTCGTCGACGTCGCGAAGGTCGACATCCTTCGCGGCCGCCTGCTCCTCGAGGCCGAGCCCGCCGCAGCCCGGCAGCTGTTCGACGATGCGATGACCGTCGCGCGCGCCTGTGCTGACAACGAGACCGCGGCCGAGGCAGAGATGCGGAAGGGCTTCGCGTTGGTGCGCCTCGGCGACGTCGCTGCCGGAGTTCGGACGTTGCGGCGGGGCAGGCGTGTCCTCGAACGGCACCACCGCGCTGACCTCGTCGTGGAAGGTCGCCTCTTCTTGATGCGGACGTTCGCCGCCGCTGGGGATGATGAGGCGGCGAAGCGCGAAGCGCGGATCCTGCACCGTCTGCTGGAGCACAGCGGCCATCGCCGGCTGCTGGGAGAGGTCGTCCGCGTCCGCGGTGTGCCGAGGCCACCGGCACCTGCCGCCTGAAGACCTGACTCAGTCGTAGAGCGCCAGCAGGTCGGCCGCCAGTCGTCGCCCGACGTCTCGCAGCTCCTCTGGCTCGACCACGGCGGCCTCGGGGCCGAGGCGCACGAGCAGTTGTGCGAGCCACGCCTCGCCGCTGACGGGGATGATCACCTCGATCACATCATCGTTGCGCGAGATGACCTCGACCGACGACAGCGCTTCGAGCACCCAAAGACCCGAAGAGGGGATGCGGAGGACGACCTCCCGCGTCGCCTCGCCGGCGGTGAACGCGGCTTCCGGTACCGCCACCTCCTGGCGGGTGAAGGTGCGCCCGGTCCGCTCGAGCTCGACGATCCCGTCGACGCGGAACTGGCGGCGAGGATCGCCGCTCAAGTGGTCGTGAGCGAGGAAGTACCACTGCCCCGCCAGCATGAAGACGACGTGGGGATCGACGTCCCGTTCGCTCACGGCGTCGCGGGAGACGGAGTAGTAGCGGAGGTGGATCGTCTTGGCCGCCTCCGCTGCACGGCGCACGTCCGCCAGGTGTTCGAGCTGGTGCGACTCCACCGCCACCAGCGAGCTCGCGTCGACCGCGGCACGCACCTTCGCGAGCGCGGAGGCGAGATGAGGTGCGGTCTCGTCGTCCTCGACGACGGCGAGCGCCTCCGCCGCGGCGATCACCGCGAGCGCATCACTCGGGCGCAGGCGCAGCTGGCGGACGAACATCTCGCGGTCCCAGAAGACGACTTCCCCCTCTTCGTCGACGCTGACGTCGACGAGCGCCTCGTCCTCCGCGCCGTACGTCGCGTTCATGAGGATCTCGAGGTCTTCGCGCACCTGAGCCTCCGAGACCTCGAAGCGCTCGGCGAGCTCCTCGACGGTCGACTCCCCCACCTCGGCGAGCCACGCCGCCATGTTCGCGACGCGCCGGAACCGGCCGGCGTGATCGGCGGGCGGGCGAGGGCTCACGCCTCCACCACCCGCCGGAGCCAGCTGCGGATGTCGTCGCGGATCGCTTCCGGCTCGAGCACGACCGCATGGGTGCCGTAGGTGAAGAGCCACGAGCGGAACGCGGCGCGGTGGGTGACGGTCATCCGGACGGTCACCGAGCCGTCGTCTCCCCGCTCGACGTGCGCGGTGCGTGACACCTCGTTGACCGCGCGCCCGGCGAGCACGTCGTCGACGCGGACGACGACGTCGTAGCGGTCGTCGGTGGGGATCTCCCAACCCTCGGGAAGCGCCTTCTTGATGTCGAAGTCGGCCGGCACCTCGAACGCGCCCGCACCTCCGACGGGCCGGACGTCACCTTCGAAGCGCTCCACTCGAAGGTTCTTCTCCGCACCGCCGTCGGTCCGGTCTGCGACGTGGACGTACCACGCTCGCCGTCTGCTCAGCAGCCCCCACGGCTCCAGTACCCGCGTCTTGCCGTTGTAGGTCGCCTCCACGAGGCGCCGGCTCTGGACCGCGCCGTACAACACGTCGACCGTGCTCGCGAGGCTCAGGTCCGCGTGCACGAGCGGCACCCCTTCGTCGGCGAGGTCACCGAAGCCCCCGAAGGTCGCGCCGAGGTCGCGCAGCATCGAGCGGCTGCGCACCACCGACTGGAGCGCGCCGTGCAGCGCGGCGCGCTCCGCGTCTTCGAGGAAGAGGTCCGGGACGTAGACGTCGCGGACGTCGATCGAGTAGCGGTCGTCCTCCTCCACGACGGGATAGCCCCACTCCAGGAGCTCCTCCTTGTCGCGCATGAACATCTTCCGGCCGGACTCACCGTCGGCGTAGACGCCGGGGAAGTCGCGCCGGATCTCGTCGAGCGACGCAGGCGTCGTGCGCTTCGTCAGGTACGCCGCGAGCGCAAGGCCTCGCCGGTACGGGTTCGGTCTGTCCGCCACGCCGGCAACTTCTACCGCGTCGCCCAAGAGGTCGTGGTGTCACAACCGTCGAGTACCTGTTCTCCGTGACGACGAATCACACCCGCGTAAGTTGTCCCAGCGCCCTGGTTCGGTCAGAGCCATGGCCGATATCGCAGCCGACGCCGACCCTGCGCCCACCCTTGCCGAGCTCATGGCCCGGATCGCGGGCGGCGACGGCGTCGCGCTCTTCCAGCTTCTCGAGCTCCACCGACCCGGCATCCGTGCGACCGTCGTCCGGTCGTTGCGCAAGCTGTCGACCCGCGTCGAGGTGGCGCTCCTCGACGAGCTCGTCGCCGAGACGATGCTCGTCATCCGGGACACCGCCGGCTCCTGGCGACCCGAGGGCGGAGCGTTGCCGTGGGTGTGGGCCGAGCGACGCATCCACCAGCACATCTCCGCCTACATCGGCCAGCACGCGGTCGAGCTCGACGAGAGCCTCGACAACACCGATACCCGTGCCGGTGTCGTATCGGATCGCGACGAGGACGAGTGGCAGACGCTCCAGTTCCTCGCCGCCCGTGACGAGCGCGTCGCGCTCCTCCGTGCCGCGCTGGAGCAGGTGACGACAGTGCGCCACCGCGCGATCCTGCTCGCCTACGAGGCGTTGAAGACCGACGGCGACCCGTCTCCGTCGCACACGCTCGGCGAGGAGCTCGGGCTGTCGCCCGCCAACGTGCGCCAGATCGTCCGGAGGACGAAGGTGAAGGTGCACAACCTCGTTCATTCGGACGACCGGTTCGCGGCCATCCGTGACCTGCCGATCCTCCAGTGAGCGATCACGAATCGATCTGGTGGCCAGGTGACGTGGAGCGACTCCGCCGTGCGTCGCATCGCGGCGGCCGGGTCGAAGACCTCCTGAGCACCGCGATCGTCGCTACATGCGCCGTCGTCGGTCAGCCGGGCCGGCTAGCTGAAGAGGGAGCCGACCGCCGCGATCGCGAGCGCCCAGACGATGACCATCACGAGCGCCAACACCAGTCCGGTCGCCAGCGCAGCGACGATCAACGAACCAACCCCGATTCGGACGAGCCACTTCATGACCGAGCGGTACGACCGCTCCGTGACGAGGCCGCGATCTTCCACCCAGAGAGGACTTCAGCTGTGGAACAGGACCGCCTGCTCGAGCTCCACAACTTCGTTCGAGAGCTGTCGGCGTTGATCAACACCTACGGCTTCGAGCTGTCGGAGGTCGGTGAAGGTGGCGGCGGGATCATGGTCTACGACCAGGAGCACGACACGATCCTCGCCCACAACCTCACGTTCGACGACGACGAGAGCGACTATCGGTTCAACGTGTTCTGGAACGGACAATTCGAACCGGTGACGCCGCCGGAGAGCCCGTGACGCAGACGCCGGAGTTGTACCGTCGCCGGTTCATGCGACTCGTCGTGTGGAACTGCTGCTCGGGATCCCCCAAGGACCTTCCGCCTCTGGGCGGGTACGACCAAAGGGTCGTCGAAGGGCTGAGCGACCACGTGCCGCTGACAGTCGACTTCCCCGCAGTTGGCGCGCGGTAACAGGGTCGACATGGCGCAGAACCTCCGAAACGAGATCGCGCGGCGACTGGATGCGGGTGGGGTGCCCGCAGAAGTGCGGGAGCTCGTCCTGAACGAGTTGCCCGACGACGGCCACGACGCGCCCGCCGCGGCCGGTGGCGCATACCTCGCAAAGCTCTCCGTCGAGGGGTTCCGAGGCGTCGGCGAAAGGCTCGACCTCGAGCTCCAGCCGGCACCGGGTCTCACGCTGATCGTCGGGCGGAACGGGTCCGGGAAGTCGAGCCTCGCCGAGTCGTTCGAAGTGCTTCTCACCGGCGACAGCGCACGATGGGCAGGCAAGAAGCAGAAGGCGTGGAGAGACGGTTGGAAGAACCTTCACTCCGCCGGTCCTGCGCGGGTCGCTGCGTCGATCATCGAGGAAGGCCGTTCCGGCTTCACCGACATCGAGCGGACTTGGGCGAGCAGCGACCTCGACAACGTCGCAACGGTCGTCCGACGCCCTGGCTCTTCTGACGCGGCCGAGATCCCCTGGACGGGGTCGCTCACCGCTCATCGCCCGTTCCTCTCCTACAACGAACTCGGCGGACTGCTCGAAGACGGGTCGGCCACCCTCTTCGCCGCGCTCTCGTCGATCCTCGGGCTCGAGTCGCTCACGGAGGCCGCCAACGCCCTCGGCGAACGCCGGCGGGAGGTCAACAAGCGGCTGAAGGCGGCGACGGACACGGCCAAGACGCTGGTCGTGAAGCTGAAGAGCGCCGACGACGAGCGAGCTAGGCGAGCTGCGAGTGCGCTCGCCGCCAAGGTGCCCGACCTGGCGGTCATCGACGAGATCATCGTCCCGGGTGGCGACGCGCCTGATGCAGATCTCTCGCAGTTGCGATCTCTGGCGACGCTCCACGCTCCCGATCCCGAAGCCGCCCTACAGGTCGCCGACGAACTGGAAGCGGCCGTCGCCGAAGCCGAGCGGGTCCGCTCGACGGATGCTGGGCGGGCGCTGTCGACCGCCGCCCTCCTCGAAGCCGCACTTGAGCACCACCAACACCACCCGACGACCGAGTGCCCGGTGTGCGGCAGCGCCGGCGTCCTCGCCGATGCTTGGGCAGAGAAAGCCCGGGCCGAGGCTGCGGCGCTTCGTGCGGCGGCAGAGGACGCCGAACATGCTCAGCGGAACGAGCGCGAGCGCAGGCGCATGGCCACCGCGTTCCTCAGCGGCCCGCCTGCGGTCGTCAGCTCGGCGTCGACGAACATCGACACCAGCGGCCTCGCCTCGATGTGGGGCGCCTTCGCGCAGCCGGCCTCGGACGATACCCAGCTGCTGCGCCGCCTCCGCGAAGACGTCAAGCCTCTGGCTGCTGCGATCGAGGCTGTGCGGGGGCAGGCAGTCGCCGAGATCGAAGCGCGGCAGGACGCATGGAAGCCGCTCGCCACCGAACTCGCTGCATGGCGTCAGCAGGCGGACGTCATCCTCACCGCTCCAGAGGAGGTCAAGCGGCTCAAGGCCGCCGAGGACTGGTTGAAGAAGGCCGAGGAGGAGCTCCGCGCCGAACGGTTCGCCCCGATCGCCGAGCGAGCGACCGAGGTGTGGCAGACACTTCGCCAGCAGAGCAGCGTCGACTTGAAGGGCATCAAGCTCGCGGGCGCCTCAGCGAAGTACGGACGGAAGGACGTCGTGCTCGACGTGTCGATCGATGGCGTCGAGGGCGCCGCGCTCTCGGTGATGAGCCAGGGCGAGCTCCACTCGTTGGCGCTGTCGCTCTTCATGCCGCGAGCGTTGATGCCGGAGAGCCCCTTCCGGTTCGTCGTGATCGACGATCCGGTCCAGGCGATGGACCCTGCGAAGGTCGAGGGTCTGGCTCAGGTACTGCACCGCGCAGCGGAGACGCACCAAGTGATCGTGCTGACACACGACGAACGCCTCCCAGAGGCGATGCGGCGGCTCGACATCCCGGCAACTGTTCTCGAGGTGTCGCGCGGCGAGCGGTCGCGCGTCATGATCGAGAAGTCGCTCGATCCGGTGGAGCGTCATCTTCGGGACGCACGGTCGCTGTTGCGCGGCAACCTCCCCGAGTCGATACGGGCGACAGTGGTACCTGCGCTCTGCCGCAGCGCGCTCGAAGCCGCGTGCATCGAGGTGTACCAGCGCCGCGAGCTGACGAACGGCCGCCCCCACGCGAAGGTCGAGGCGGATCTCGTGGAGAACGATGATCTCGGCGCGCGGCTGGCACTCGCCTTCGGCTGCGAGCGCGGCGCCGTGAACGACGCGCTCCGGACGCGGTGCCCACGAGAAGAGGCGCAAGCGGTGTACGACTGCAACAGAGGTGTGCACGAGGGCTTCCCCGGTGATCTCGACGATCTCCTCAAGCGCACGCGCGCTCTCGCCAAGACGATCCGGGCACTCACGTGATCGCTCCGACGCAGTCGCTGTCCTGGGCTGAGCAGCTCCTCGCTACACCGGAAGCCGCGACTCCCGTCGGCCGGCGGGCCATTGCGGTGCTGGTTCGGCAGGCGCTCGAATCGGCGATCCGGCGTTACTGGGAGACACGGGAGCCGGACATGGTGCGAGCATCGGGCAGGGCGAAGTTCGTAGCGCTGCGGATGCGGTCGGACCCCGCCGTTGCGGCCGAGGCGCATCAGGTTTGGGCGGCGCTGTCCGACGCAACCCATCACCACCCGTACGAGCTGACACCTCCGCTTGAGAGTGTCGCCCACTGGACCGCACGCACCCGGGCGCTGGTCGCTGCGATCGAGGCGGAAGGATCCGGCGGCGCCGCAGGGGCCGCTACAACTCGAGCTTGAGCTGCTCCGTACCTGCGGCGACGGCGTCGACAGGCGGCGGCGCTGCCGCTGGGTCGCTGCGAGCGACGTGGGCCTGGAGCGGGAACAGTTCGTCCATGTCGTCGATGGGTATCCCGCCCCGCTCCACGAGAGGACGGTTGCCCTTGCCGCCACCCTCGCCGGTCCACACCAGCACCGGCGAGTACCCGTGCTTGAGCGCCTCGACCGCGCCTGACCACGTCCCGCCCTTGTCGTGGTCGGACGCCACGACCAGCGTGGCCGTCGACAGCGCGTAGATGATCTTGTTGCGGCCCATCGCAGTGGCGGCGCTGAATCCGGCCGACGGCTTGTAGGGCGTGCACAGGCACAACGAACCGTCGGTGATCGCCCGCCGCGTGTCGGGATCGCGCACGGTCCGCATCAACGAGTCGGCGAGGGCGCCGACAGCGGATCCGCCGGCCTCGAGGGCAGCGCCCATCGCCAGTCGGTCGACTCCCTTGGCCCCTCCGGACACGACCGGGACGCCGGCCGACGCAGCACGCGCAGCTGCGGCCTTCGCCACCTCGGCGCCTTCAGGCGCCACGTCACGGGAACCAACAACACCCAGCCCTCCCGCGCTGAGCAACCGTGGGTCACCTGCGACGTACAGCAACGGTGGTGCCCCCGTCCGCAGCCGCTCCATCAGCACATCCGGGTAGTCGTCGTCGACCGACGCAACGACACGGATACCGCTCTGCTCCAAGTCGTCGACCGAGAACGCCACCTGCGTCGCCTGGTCGAGGCGTGCCGCCACCCGCTCCGCAAGGTCGTCGTCGAGCCCGACCTCACGCACGAGCTGGTCGACTGAGAGTCCGAGCAGTTCCTTCAGATGCTCGACCTGCGCGAGAACTCGCCAGTACTCGGTGGCTTTGAGCGGTTCCGCGGAACCGTCGACGAGACGCTGGGTCAACAGCACTGCCACGAGTGACGACTCGGAGCGCGGCATCAGTCGCTCGTCGCCTTCGCGAGGACGAACGGGAACACCTGGCCGCTGCCGGCCGCGAGGAGGGACTGGCCGGCGATGGTGATCGACCAGCCCGAGTCGATGATGTCGTCGACGAGGAGCACCGGCCCCGGCGGAACGTCCCCTCGCACCACGAAGGCACCGTAGACGTTGCGCACTTGCTGGGCGGAGTTCTCCATCTCCTTCTGTGGCCTACCCGGTCGCTCCCGTTCGAGCACGTGATGAACCGGCAGAGACAGTGCGGCACCGAGGCGCTGGGCGAGCTCTGACACGAAGCCGCTGGCAGTGGTCGACGGGATGAACGTGAGCCACGTCGGTGGCGGGGACGGCTGCCACGCCTCGATGAGACGGGCCGCGGCGGCGATCAGCTCGTCGGGCAGTGGCCTGCTCTCCGGCTTGTAGCGCTTGATCACGGAGCCCCAGCCGCCGTCGCCGTACGCGGCCAGAGCTCGGCCCTCCTCCAGCAACTGCTCTGGCTTGAAGCGGCCGCGAAGGTCGCCCATCCCGTAGGGCCACTGCTTCTTCGGCGGGATGACGAGCGACTGCGCCCGCAGGTGCTGGACGGCAGCAGCGACTTCCTGAGGGTCGAGCTCGGCTCGGAGCGGCTGGCCCGTGCAGGTGTCGCAGCGGCCGCACGGTTCCGCGGAACCATCGTCGAGCAGGGCGCGCAGGAACGACATCCGGCATTCCGACGTCTCTGCGAAGTCCCGCATCGCCTGCTGTTCGGCTCGTCGCAGCGCCGTCACCTGTTCGACGCGCTCCGCTGGATACGTCCACGGGCGAAGCGTCCGCTGGTAGCCGGACCCTTCCTTCTCGACCGCCCCCTCGACCTCGAGGATCTTGAGCATCCCTTCGAGCCGCGTCTTCCGGACGTTCACCTCAGCCTGGATCTCCCACAGCGACAGCGGACGTGCCTCCCGCTCCAGCAGGGCAATGACGGCCTCGGCGTCGTCACGGGAAGGGAAGGCGGTCCGGATGAAGTAGTCCTGGATGTCTTCGTCCTCGTGCCCTCGGAGGAGGAGCCCGACGGCGGTGTCGAGGGCTCGACCGGCGCGCCCCACCTGCTGGTAGTAGGCGATGGGCGAGCCAGGGCTCTGGTAGTGGATGACGAAGCTCAGGTCCGGCTTGTCGAACCCCATCCCGAGCGCCGACGTTGCGACGACCACCTTGACTTCGTTGTCGAGCAGAGCCTGCTCGATACCCGGTCGGTTGGCGCTGTCGCTGTCACCGCTGTAGGCGACGGCCGAGGTGCCGTGCTTCGTGAGCCAGGAGGCGACGGTCTCCGTGTCGCGCACGGTGAGGCAGTAGACGATCCCGCTGCCTGGGAGCTTGGGGATCTCGCGAGCGAGCCACGCCAACCGCTCGGCTGGTTGCGCAAGGTCGAGAACGGCAAGACGAAGGCTCTCCCGATCGAGAGGCCCACGGATCACCTCGAGGTCGGAACCGAGCTGGTCGACGATGTCGCTCACCACCCGGTCGTTCGCCGTGGCGGTGGTGCACAGCACCGGCACGCCGCGGGGAAGCATGGGGACGACCCGCTGGAACCGGCGGTAGTCGGGACGGAAGTCGTGGCCCCAGTCGCTGATGCAGTGGGCTTCGTCGATCACCAGCAGGCCGACCGAGTTGAGGAGCTCCGGCATCACGCTCGTCGCGAACCGCTTGTTGTTGAGCCGCTCGGGTGAGATGAGGAGGAGGTCGATCTCGTTGAAAGCGATGCGCTCCTCGATCGCATCCCACGCCTCCTTGTTGTCGCTGTTGATCGTCTCCGCCGCGATGTCACCGCGGTTCGCCATCAGCATTTGGTTGCGCATGAGGGCGAGCAGCGGCGAGATCAGGACGGTCGGTCCGGCACCTCGGTCTCGGAGCAGGCGCGTCGCGATGAAGTACACCGCGCTCTTGCCCCAACCGGTCCGCTGGACGACCAGAGCCTTCTGCCTGCGCTCGACGAGCGCGCTGATCGCTTCTAGCTGACCGGCGCGAAACGCGGCGTCATCGCGCCCGGTGAGGCGGCGCAGTAGGGCTAGCGCTTCGGACTCGAGGTTCACGTCGCGGAGGCTACGGGTGCGGTGGGACACGAATAGATCCGTCGACGACGTGCGGCCGGCGGCCGAGACCGAACGAACGCCCCGTACCCTGACCGCATGCGGCGGTGGTTGTCGAAGCTCGACGATGCTCTGCTGGTCGTGGTGCTCGCCGGCGGGAGTTGGTGGGGCTATGGGCAGCTCACAGACACCGAAGCCCCCGCCGCGGATCAGCGCGCGGTTGCCGGCGCGGACGCTTCGAGCGGTGACACGCAGGCAGAGCGGACGCACGCGATCGATCTCCTTCGCAGCCTGGAGGTGAAATGGCGCGCCCCGAAGACCGGCTACCGGCGGGACGCCTTCGGTCAGCGCTGGGCGGACATCGACGGGAACGGTTGCGATACCCGAAATGACGTCCTCAAGCGCGATCTCGAACGAGTCGTCTTCCGCCCGGGATCCAACGCCTGCGTCGTCGAGTCGGGCGTGCTGATCGACCCGTACACCGCATCGCGCATCGACTTCGTGAAGCGCAACGCGACCTCCACCGCAGTGCAGATCGATCACGCCGTCGCCCTCTCCGACGCGTGGCAGAAGGGCGCGCAGACGTGGACCGACGAGAAGCGTCTACAGTTCGCCAACGATCCGCTCAACCTCCTCGCCATCGGCGACGCGGCGAATCGCCAGAAGGGTGACAGCGACGCCGCCTCGTGGCTGCCAGCCAACAAGGCGTTCCGCTGCGAGTACGTCGCTCGGCAGGTGCGTGTGAAGGCAAAGGACGGGGTGTGGGTGACTGAGGCGGAGCGCGACCAGATCGAGCGGGTGCTCGAGATGTGCCCCGGGCAGCCCCCGCCTGCCGCCTGACGCGGCGCCCGTCTGTTCCCCTTGCGCAGCGGACACCACTTTCGGCCGTTTAGCGCTCAGGATCTCCACGCTGCGCCCGACTAGCTGCTGTACGAATCAATTCGCTTTCGGACCAATGCTTCGGCGTTCGACGGCGCGAATCCCTGGCGGAGCCTGGCGTGCCCACCTGCGAGATCTCCAGTGTCACATCGGGCGTGTACGAGGCACCACGACGAAACCCTCCCTAAGAACATCAGAACGCAGGACTGCAAGTAACTATGGAAGGCGAAATTGGCGTGAAACCGCGATGGCTACTTCACGGGTTGCTCCGCTTGATCACGGTCGCTTCGCTCGTGTTCGCACTGATGGTGGGGGCATCCCACGTTCCCGGGATAGGCGATTGGGTCGGTGGCAGGTTCGCGTCGTTTAATCCGTTTCAGAGGAACACGATCGACCACACAGGCCCGGCAGTGCTTCAGTCGCTGACCCGACTCAGCGAATTCAAAGCGGCAAGCGCGTACTTCGAGGTAGTAGTTCACCTCGACGATAAGTCGCGTGTCCCGGGCTTCATTGCCGGCGACCGGATCGTGTATGTAGGTAAGGGTGAGGTCGAGGCAGTCGTCGACTTCGGCGAGCTGGACCATCGGCGCATCGACCTCTCGGAAGATGGGATGTCCGTGACCGTGCGCCTGCCCTCGCCCGCTCTTGAGGACCCTCGGCTGAACGAGGACACGAGCCACATCGTCTTCCACGATGAGGGGCTCATCACCAAGTTCAAGGGTTCGGACGCAGAGCGAAATGCACGGCGCCAGGCAATCGCCAGGATGAGGGCCGCTGCCCATAGTGAGGGTCGGCTCGTCGAGATGGCCAAAGACAGCACGACCTCGATGCTGCGCGGCCTCTTCGGGTCTCTGGGCTACACGAGTATCACCGTGACCTTCGATGATCCCTCGTCGAAAGACACCTGACGTCCGAGTCGATCCCTGCTGTCTCGCTTGAGCAGCAGCTACCGACGCAGGTGCAAGCAACGCATGCTCGCGTGCATGCCCATCTCGACCGTGACGGCGGTGGCGGCGGCTGCGAGAGTTGAGCGAACGACGGGCGCGGTTCAGGAAGGCCGCCGCAGTGCCGATACATCGTCAGCCTCGACGAGGGAGCGGTGGATATGGCGTACGGCGGTGCGGCAGACAGACAGGCACGTTCGGCGAAGGCCGTTGCTCAGCGCCATTCCGCGAGGCGCGTCACGCTGCTCGGGCGGCGGATGCGTGGGCGAAGGGCGGCGAGGGTGAGTCTCGCCTCGCAGAGCTCGTAACGCCCCTCGCGGCGAAGGGGTTCTTCTCGCTTCCCGATCGAGCTCTGCCCGAGTCGGTCTCAAACATCGACCTGCTCCTCGTCGGGAGGAGTGGCATCTACGTCATCGACGCCAAGGACTGGTCCGGTTCGCTTTCGGTCGTCGGCGCCTCGCTGCGTCAGAACGACCGGCCGCGCAACCGCAACCTGGCTGCCGCGTCGACGTATGCCACAGCGGTCAGCGAGGTGGTCGACGGCCTGCTGGGCTCTGGGAAAATACCGACGCCCCGCCGGTGAGAGTCCGTTTTCTGGCTCGGCCTTCCCGGTACCCAGTCCGGCCGCAGCTCCGCTACTCCCAAGGGGTCCTTCAGGACGAGGCCGAGTCGAGGCGGTCCGGATAGAGGTATCGCTCAGCGAATGCGGCTGCCCAGCTCTGCACCCGGCGGTCCGCGCTCCCACTTGCAGCGTCGGCAAGATCCTCGAGCGTCACGAGCAGGAGGCGGTCGGGGCTTGTCATGTGTTGCCGCACCAATGCGACAGCAGCGGCAGCGCGTTCGTCTTCGGCGAGGGCGAGCACAGCCGCTCGCCCCATGGCGCCGCTCGTCTCCTCGTACTTGGCCGTCAGCATCACCGTCCGCCACAGCTGCTTCGCAGCCGACTGTGACAAGGCCTCGTACGCCCCTGACGCGAACCAGCCACACGAGGCCGTGACCGACTCGTAGCGGTCGTTCGTGTAGTCCGGCTGAGAAAAGGGCTCGGTGTACTTCGTCTCGACGCCGATGAACCGCTGCTGGCCGGACGCCGTTGAATAGCGGACGATCGCGTCGAATGCCGATCGGTCGTTCAGATGCTCGGCCTTCGGCGGCGCCCATTCGCACACCGCATCGCCGACGAAGGTGGCTTCAGGATCGAAGACCGCAGCGACCAACTCCGGGAACCCCTCGAGCTCGCGTAGCGAGCCGAAGATGTTGAAGCACATGGGCATGCTGGACAGGAGGTTGCGGAGCAAGCGATCGGGTTCGAGCGTGCCGCCCTCCTGTTGAACCTCGACGATCCGCTCCTCTGCGTGCTCCCACGCCTGTGGAGTGAGGAAGTTCAGTCCTCTGTGGAGCCCCTTCGGCACCGAGCTGCCTACCGTCCGGTTGCCCGACGGCCCGGGAGCCACGCCGAGTCTGTGCTCCCGGTACCACGATTGGAGCCGCCGGTACCGTCTCACCAGCGGTGCGTCGCTCTTCACTTCGAGCACCGGGCTGTCCCACGCCAAGTCAGCGGTCACGATGACTCCTCGTTCGATTCCCACAGCAGGTCCCGCAGTCCCGACGCCCGCGCGATCGGCCGCTCGACCGCGGCCCTAATCGCGTCCTCGGTGCCCGCGACGATCAGCCGCCGCTGGGCGCGGGTCACCGCGGTGTACAGCAGCTCACGGGTGAGGATCGGCGACGACGGATCGGGCAGGAGCAGGGCGACGGAGCCGAACTGCGAGCCCTGGGCCTTGTGGACGGTCATGGCGTGGACCGTGTCGACCCCACCCAACCGGTGCGGGCTGAGCTCCACCAGCTGACCTCGCCGCTCGAAGACCGCGGTTACGCCACCGGCCTCTGGTCGCGCGACGACGACACCGGTATCGCCGTTGAACAGCTGCAACCCGTAGTCGTTCTCGCTGAACAGCAGCGGCCGCCCCGGGTACCAGCCCGTCCCTGGCTCGAAGCCCTCCACCGCGTCGGCCAGCCACTCCTCGATCTGGGCCGTCCACGTCGAGACGCCATGGGGCCCGCGCCGGTGGGCGCACAGCAGGCGGAACGAGGCCAGCGCATCCAGCGCCGCGCGACCGTCGCCCGCCAGCGCGGCAGCCGTCAGCGCAGACCCGGCCGAGACCACGGTCCATCGCACGACTGCGAGCTCGGCCGCCAACGCCGAGGCGACGTCGGTCTCGACCCAGGTCACGTCCTCGTGCCCTGCGCGCAGCACGTCGAGAACACGCGACGCGTCGCCGTCCTGCACCGCCGTGGCGAGTGAGGCGATGGCGCCACCAAAGCGGTGCACCCGACGGAGCACGACGATCGACGGTGAGAGCGGGGCACCCGGAGCGGCGGGGCCGACGACGTCGCCCAAGACGGCACCCGCCTCGACCGAGGCGAGCTGCTCGGGGTCGCCGACCAGCACCAGTCGCGCCGTCGGGCGCACCGCCTCCAGCAACCGGGCCATCAGCGACAGCGACACCATCGATGTCTCGTCGACGATGACGACCTCGTGCGGAAGCCGGTTCGTGCGGTCGTGTCGGAAGCGGGCCCGGTTGCGCGGTTTCCACCCGAGGAGCCGATGCAGCGTCGACGCCGACACCGCCAGCAGACGGGCCCGCACCTCGTCGCTCACGTCCATCCGCCGGGCCTCGTCGTGCACGGCTTCCTCGAGACGGGCCGCGGCCTTCCCGGTCGGCGCAGCCAGCGCGACGAGCGGCGGAGGCGCGCCGACGGCATCCGCATGCGCGTGCAGGAGAGCGAGGATCCGTGCGACGGTCGTCGTCTTGCCGGTACCGGGCCCGCCGGCCACGACGGCGAGATGTCGCGTCGCCGCCACGCGGGACGCATCCCGCTGGAGCTCGTCGTCGACGTCGCCGTCCGAGACGAACAACCGCCCGAGCCATTCGTCGACGACCGCACCATCGACGCCGACGACCTCAGCACCAGCGCGCGCCAACAGGTCGCGTGCGACCTGCTGCTCCTCCCGCCAGTAGCGGTCGAGGTACAGGCGGCTGCCGACGAACCGGAGCGGGCGATGCAGGTCACGATCCGCACCGACGGCAACGAGTCCACTCCCGGCGACCGCTGCGACCCACTCGTCCACCGCGGGCCACGGCAGACCCTGCAGGTCGACGGGGACATCACCTTCGACGATGACGCTCTCCCGCACCGAGGCGAGGTCGACGCACACGTGGCCGAGACGAGGACCGCGGACGGCGAACGCCGCCGCGAGCAGCACCCGCTCGTCACTCTCCGACCCGAGCCGCCCCAGACGGAGCGCCACGTGGACATCGGCAGCGGACAGGGCGCCCGCCTCGTTGAACGTGCGCAGCGGGCCATCGGCCGAGCGGACGATGCGGGTGTCGAACAGGTCGACCTCGTCGACGACGGCGACCTCGGTCTTCGCGGGTTCGAGGACGGTCATGCCGGCACCAGCCCCGAATCGAAGAGGTCGCTCATCGCCTCCACCAGCCCCGCGGGCGGCTTCCAGGCGAACACGCCGCGCGGCTGTCCGTCGACCCGTGGCGTGTCCGCGCCCACCATCCCCCGAACGAAGAGGTAGAGCACGCCGGCGAGGTCCCGGTCCGCCGAATAGCCGGGAGCGCGCCACCGCAGGTACCGGTGCAGGGCGACGGTGTAGAGCAGCGCCTGCAGCGGATAGTGGGCCGCGAACATCGCGTCGGCGACGGCGTCAGGTCGGTAGTGCCACGCGGTCAGCTCCTCGTCGGAGCGCCCGAGGCGGTTCGTCTTGTAGTCGACGACGGCGTAGCGCCCGTCCGGCGTGCGCAGCACGAGGTCGATGCTGCCGGTGAGGTAGCCCCGCAGCTCGCTCTGCAGGACCGGATCGCCGAGGCGGGCCGCGTACGGCCGGAGGATGTCGTCGTCGGCCAGGTGGTCCTCGAGGAGGCGCCCGATCGACGCGACGTCGAGCGTCCCGGTCGGGTCGTCGCCACCGACAAGCGGGAGTTCGAACGCGAGCTCGTCGACGCGGTCCCGCCGCCCGATGTCGCGCAGGCGGACGTCGCCGACCACCGGGCCCAGCGGCGTCTCCACCACGGCACGCAGACCGGCGAGCACAGCGGCTCGGTCACCGACGTCGACGAAGCGGCGGGCCGCCTCGCCTGCGAACGCGTCCGCCAGCGAAGCATCGAGGTCTGACGCCGTGAAGTCGCACCCCTCGAAGACGCCGTGGACGAACGTCCCCACCTCGGCGCCGGCGCGCATCACCGACAGCGGCAGCGGAACCGACCGCAACGCGGCATGACGGTCGTCGGCACCCCGAACAACCGAACTGAGGACCGTTCCGGGAGGCAGCACCTCGTCGGTGACGACCGGCTCCTCGGCCTCGCTGCCGACGTGCAGCTCGTGCGCCGCAGCCGTGAGCGCGCTGTAGGACGTCCGTCGCCAGGTGGGATCGAGCGTCCGGTCGAACACGCTGACGTCGAGCGATGCAGCGGTCGATGTCCCTGACGTCCACCGACGGCCGTCGCCACCGTCGACACGCTCGACGCTGATGGCACCCGCAGGCGCGCTCTCGCGCAGTTCCTCGAACCGGGCCAGCGCTTCGGTGTCGTCGGGAAGATGACCCTTGTGCGACACCGCGCCCTCGGCGTTGCGGTGGAAGAGCAGACGGCACAGCGACGATGTCGCCGCGTTGCCACCGGGCACCCACCACACGACCGCCTGGTGGCGGGCCCTGGTCAGCGCCACGTACAGCAGGCGGAGCTCCTCGCCCCGCGCCTCGACCTCGTAGTACCCCCGGCCGACGTTGCCGGCCACGTCGATGGTGCGCCGTCCGCCGTTCGCCGGGTCGTGGAAGATCGCCGGCCCGTCGTCCTCGAGGCGTCCCGCGGCCCAGAGGAACGGGCAGTAGACCACGGAGAACTCGAGGCCCTTGCTGCGGTACACGGTCAGGACCTGCACCGCTTCCGCGTCGGACTCGAGGCGCCGGCTGCGGTCCTCGGTGCTCGCGTCCTGCTCGGCCTCGTCGATGCGGGTGTGCAGCCACGCCGCCAGCGCGGTCATGCCGAGCTGCTCGGCCATCGCCGCAGCGTGGAGCAGCTGCCCGACGTGGCGGATGTCGGTGAGCTCGCGCTCCCCGTTCATCCGACCGAGCACCCGGCGGGTCATGTCCTCCCCCGCCGCGATCGCCTCGAGCAGCGCGGCGACCCCACGCTTGCGCAGCACCGCAGCCCACCGGTGCAGCCGGGCGTGGAGGTCCTCCCACTCGACGTCCGTCGCGGTCGCGACTCGCTCGGGACTCCACCCGACGAAGGCCGTCAGCGCGACCCCGCGGACGTTGTTCGACGACGTCGGACGCTCGAGCGCTTCGAGCAGTCGCAGCCACTCGCGGGCGGACTTCGTCGCGAAGACACTGCCTGCGCCGGCGACGACGGCAGGCACGCCGACAGCGTGAAGCGCATCGCGCACCGACATCGCATCGACGTTGCGCTGGACGAGCACGGCGATGTGCCCCGGCCGTATCGGGACCGTCGCCGACTCGCGCTCCTCACCCGGGGGCCTCGAGATCTGCGCGCCCGAAGACAGGAGGCGGACGATGTCGCCGGCGACGTCACGGGCCACGACCGCGCGGCCGCTCCCCGCCTGGACAGCCCCGCTCTTGGGCGTGAGCTTGGCGAGGCCGTCGTCACGGTGGAGCATCCGGATCCGCAGTGCCGCGTCCTGGTGCGCTCCCTCCATCCGCCGCGCCTCGCCGGACGCTGCCCGCACGGTGCGGTAGCCGATGTCGGCGTGGCCGAGCTGGGCGTTCGCGAACAGCGCGTCGTAGGCGTCGATCACCGCCTGGTCGCTGCGCCAGTTGACGTCGAGCGTCGCCCGGCCGCTGGCCATCGCGGCAGCATCGAGGTAGGCGTAGACGTCGGCGCCCCGAAAGGCGTAGATCGCCTGCTTGGGGTCGCCGATGAGCACGAGCGTCGCGTCGGCGTCGCCGTCGACGAAGGCGCGCTGGAGGATGTCCCACTGCACCGGGTCGGTGTCCTGGAACTCGTCGACGAGTGCGACGCGGTAGCGCTCCCGCAGCCGCCGGCACGCGAGCTCGCCCCGAACCGGATCTGCAAGGGTGCCCTTGAGACGGGTGAGCAGGTCGTCGAAGGTGAGGACCGCGGCGACCCGTCGCCGGCGGTCGACCTCGTCCCGCACGCGCACCGCGAACTTGTGGCGGATGTCGTTCGGGTCCGACGGACGGATGGCCGCGTCGGTGTTCGCCACCGCGAGATGGGCGATCCGCCTCGCCTCGTCGACGCTGAAGTCGGGCGTGTCGTTGCCGGCGAACTTGCGGAGGTAGAAGTCGGCGACGACCTCGTCGACCAACTCGGTCGAGTCCTCGATGAACGCCGCGTCGCGGTCGACGTCGCCGGTGACGCCGAGGCCATTGAGGACGCGCTGGCAGAACGCGTGGGTGGTGTCGATGGTCGCCCCGTCGAAGTTGGCGAGCGCGTTGCGGAGACGGTCCCGCCGGGCACGGACCTCGTCGTCGGTGCCTGTTGCCAGGAGCGCGAGGACGGCGTCGTCTTCGGGATCAGGGGTGACGCCACGCAGCGCGGCCGTGAGTCCCTGCTCGGCTGACACCATGCGGTCGCGCACGCGCTGGCGGAGCTCGCCGGTCGCCATCCGGGTGAATGTCACGAGGAGCAGGTTCTCGAGGTCGACGTGACCCTCGGCGACGAACCGTGTCGCCAGCGCCGCGATGGTGAAGGTCTTGCCGGTGCCCGCACTCGCCTCGAGCACGGTGACACCGCTCGGGAGCGGCCCGCACACGTCGAACGGGGTCATGACCGGAGCCGCCGTCATCGGTGCTCCACCGTCTCGAGATCGAACACGGGCGTCCACAGGCGACGGGCGTACCGAACGAAGCGGGACGGCTCGTCGCCTGCCCATCCCTCGCCGTCCTCGCCGTCACAGGCGGCGACCGACAGGATCGACTCGAACGGCATGTCGCCGCCGAGCACCAGACGATGCTCCGCCTCGCGGTCCTCCTTGTCCCAGCCCCACTCGGTCTCCCACTCCTTCACCGCATCGGCGACGGGGTCACGACCCTTCTGCAGCGCGGCGACGTACGCGTGTGTCGTGGCGCAGTAGATCGGCAGGGGCTCGCGCATCCCCCGGTCGTAGAGGTCGACGAGATCGTGCAGGTGGCGTCGCGCCGTCTCGACATCGAGGCTCTCGTGCGGGAACGTCGACACGGCGACGTTCTTCTTGTACGCACCCGAACGGCCGATGGTGACGACGTCGAACCGCTCCCCGGGGCGGCCTGCTACGAGCGACAGGAACCGGGCCCACGACGCCAGACGGTGCTTCGGTCCGAGGCGGCTGTAGCTGACCGAGCGGATCGTCGATCCGACGACGCCGGTCACGGTCCCGACGAGGAGCCTCCCGTCGTCGAGATGCACCGCGACCTCGACGGAGTCGACGTCCGATGCGCCGCCGCAGCGGGACATCGCCTCGTCGTAGATCAGGCCGACGTTGAGGTGGATCTCGTCGAGCAGACGATCCGCCAGCCGGTTCGGCGGGACCGTGCCGCGAGCGCGCTCCGCGGCGGTGCACGCGTCGAGGTCGGCACCGGCCAGTCGGGCCGCGAGGATGCGCTCGCCGACGCCCCATTTCTCGAGTGGGTCGAGCTCGAGCGGGATCGACTCGCCGAGGTCTTCGGAGAAGTCACCCAGGGAGATGCCGAGCCGCTCGCGCAGGAAGGCCCTGACCGGGTGCTGGACGAACTTCACCAGGCTGTCGAGCTCGACGACCTCGCTTCGCCTCGACGCGCCGAGCGGGCCGGAGAGGAACGCCGCCTGTCCCCTGCGATCCATGGCAAGGGCCCGTGCGCCGTCGAGGGTGACCCGATCGAAGCTCCACGGTCCATCGAGGCCGAGATCGCCGGGGTTGAAGTTGCGGGGGTCGAAGGGCTGGAGCGGGTGGTGGACGACGATGCGATCGCGAGCCCCTCCATGCTCCGGCCCCACCTCCGCGGTCGCGTCGATCACGTCGAGCAGCTCCCCCACAGGCACGGAGGGAGGGCGTGGTGCGTTCGTGCGCTCGTCGTGGCCGCTGTAGGTGATCACGAGCCGGTCCTTCGCAGCGAGGAGCGCATCGAGGAGGAGCTGTCGGTCCTCGCTGCGACCATCGCCGTCGCCGACGAAGGGATCGAGTGCGACGAGGTCGTCGCCATCACGCTCTGCCTTGCGGGGGAACGCATCGTCGTCGAGGCCGAGGAGGCACACGACGCGGTGCGGCACCGACCGCATCGGCACCAGCGTGCACACGGTCAGGTGACCGGTGCGGAAGTTCGCTCGGGTGGGCCGTCCCCGCAGGCGGTCGGCGAGCAGGTTGCGGACCTCCGCGAGCGACAGCTCGGCCGCGCCCGGCGTGCCGCCCATCGTCGACTCGTCTCGCAGCTCGTCGAGCAGCCGGAGCAGCTGCGCCCGCTGCCACGAGTCACGCTCGGCAGTTGCGAACAGCGCCTCGGCGGCGTCGGCGATGCGCTCCGCCCACGTGTCCACCGTCGCCGGGTCCTGCATGGCGGTCACGGCGGCGTGGAGGCGGTCGACGAGCTCGGCGAACCGGCCGGCGAGATCGATCGCACCGCTCTCGACGTCGTCGAGCGGGAGCACGCCGTCGACGAGCCGCAGTTCCTCTTCGGCGACCGCGACGCCGACGAGCACGCGGTCGAGACCTGCGCGCCAGGTGTTCTCCTCGTGGTTCTGCAGCTGGAACGGCTTCCGGTGGGTTCCGTCGAGACCCCAGCGGACGCCGGTCGCCGCCACCCACTCCTTGATCCGCGCCAAATCGTCGTCGTCGAACCGGAAGCGCGCCCGCACGGGCTCACGTCCTGCGAAGTCGAGCACCTGCGTCGACGTCACCCGGGACGCGGCCAGCGCCAACATCGACGACAGCGCACCGAGGACCGGGTTCGTCTGACGCAGCGAACGATCCGCGAGCCGGACCCGCAGGTCGGCGGGACGAGCCGACGTCGTGTCGTCGCCCTCGTTGTCGTCGACGACGTCCGACCCGGCGCCGAACGTGGCGTGGATCAGCGGCGCGAACGTCTCGATGTCGGGGCACATGACGATGAGGTCGCGCGGCTCGAGCGTCGGATCCTCGGCGAGCAGGTGGAGGATCGCGTCGCGCAGGACCTCGACCTGGCGGGCCTTGCCGTGACACGCGTGCACCTGCACCGAGCGGTCGTCGCCGGCCAGCGGAGCGGACGACGGCGCGTTGTCGGCACGCACCGCCCTCTGCAGGCGATGGAGCAGCGTCCGCGGGTCGTCGGCATCGAGCGGGTGGTGGGAGACCGTCGTCTCGGGGTCGTCCTGCCCTGCTGTGACGACGAGCTGCATCTCCCGTGCGTCCCGTCCCCACGACCGCAGGAGCGGGTTGCTCGCGACTTCGGTCGTCGGATCGTCGGCACGTCGCACCGTCGAGTGGGTTGCCGGTGCGGTGACTTCCACCCGGTCCCACAGGACTGGCGACGGGTGGAGCAGGAACAGGTGGACGTCCCGATGAACGGCGAGTGCGCGCAGGACGTCGAGGTAGCTCACAGGCAGCCGGGTGAGCCCGAAGATGGCCAGCCGCTCGGGGAGGTCGACGAGGTCCCCATCCTCACGGAGACTCCTGCAGGCATCGTCGAGACGCTCGGCCGGGCTCGCCTCCCCGATCGTCTTGCGGAGCCGGCGCCACAGCTCGGCCTGCCACGCGTGGGCCGCGGGGATCGGATCGCCCGCCGCGTCGACATCGTTGCCGTCAGCCCACGCTCGCATCATCGCCGGGCGGTGGACGGCGTATCGGTCGTAGAGGTCGGTGATGTGGCGCGCGGTGCTGAATCGGCGCGCCACGCGAGCAGGGTCGCGATCGCCCGTGGAGCTGTCGACACCGAGGTGGCCGGCGACGGTCGACAACCACGGCTCGGTGAGGCATTCGTCGAGGATGTCGAGAAGGGGCCACACCGCGCGCTCTGCCCGCCAGGGATCGTGCTCGCGGTCGACACCGCACGCCGCGCCGAGCGCGTCGCCGACCAGCCGGCCCGGGAACGGGAACTCGACATTGCCGCAGACCCCGTCGCCACGGCCGCCACTCACGCCCAGGCGGTGGGCCAACCGCTGTGTCAACCAGCGCTCCACGCCGCGCGTCGGTACTGACACCACCTCCGGCTGGAGGGGGTCGGGCAGGGGCGTGCTGAGCACGTCCCCCAAGGCATCGACGAGAACGTCGGCCCGCTCGGCGCGATGCAGGTGAAGCATGAGGATCAGGAAGTACGACCCGCCCGTGACACATGCACGCTACGTACATCGGCCGCGTCAGCGCGGGCACCAGCGGTGAACGCCGCTCTGGCTCACCGACTTGCTTCTCGAAGTCGTACGCTCCCCACCGTTGACCAGAGCCGCAGACGGGTAGCGAACGCACCGAATGACCTTCGACGAGCTCTTCGACATCGACCGGCCGCCGATCTCCGAGCCGCTCGAATACGCCGTCACCGCGCGCGGCGGAGGCGGCTGGGAGCCGTTCGGCGCCGCGCTCACCCGACTCCTCGAGCGATGCTCGTTGGAGGGACTCTGGTGGGCGACGATCGATCTCGAAGACCAGCGGACTCCGGCATACGCCCACCTCGGGCCTGACGGGGCGAACCGCATCTGGACGGAGGTCTCCAGCGAAGCTCATCTTCCGGGGTTCGTGGTCACGCCACACCAGGTCGACGCCCTCCGAGCGCTCGGCTGGTCTGATCCGCTCGACGAGGAGGGCATGCAGAACTTCCACCGGTCGTGGGACGCTGCCGATCTCGGCGCCGGGGTGGCGCACACGCTGCTCACACTCGTCGACGTGTACGGCTTCACCGACGACGATGTAGTTCGTATCCTGATCGAACCCTTCGAGACGCTCGACAACTAGCGCCTGTTCGGAGGCTCATGACGAACCGCCGCTCTTGAGGCCCTCATCGTCGTTGCGCAATCGCCGTCACGGCATGGCTCGGATCGCCGGCGACTGGAGAGCCCGGAGGCGGCCGTTGCGAGCGTCGTTCGGCCCTCGTGATTGCGCGTGTCGCATCCCCGACGTGGAGGCAGAGTCGGCTCCGTCGGGCGTCGATCGTCGTGGCGCGGGTAACTTCCGCCATCAATCGGGCGCTGTGACCCCGAGGCCAACGTGCGGACTGGAGGCCGAGCTGAGCGATCCCTCCGTTGTCGTGATCGACGGGTCGAACGTGGCGCTGGGTGCGCTGACCTCGCGCCTTGACCGCCTCCTGAGCTGTGTAGCAGCAGCCCGAGACGCGTTTCGAGGGAGTGGTGTTCTCGTCGTCGTAGACAGTGGACTACGTCACCAGCTGGAAGAGCACGATCGCCTCCGCCTCGAAGGCCTCTGCCAGCGTGGGCAGATCCAGCAAGCGCCCGCGGACGTGGGCGGTGGAGGCGACCCCGTGATCTTGGGGATCGCAACGGCTCGGGCGGCGGCGGTCGTCAGCAACGATCGATTCGTCGAGCACCGCCAGCGCTTCCCGTGGCTGCTCGAGGAGGATCGCCTGCTCGCCTTCGTGGACGCAGGACGGGGCGTCTGGAACTTCCACACGCGCGACCTGCTGCGCCGTGGTCACCCGCAGAAGACGTGGACTGGAACCGCCAAGCCCTCCGCCACTCCGAGGCCGCAACCGTCGACCTCGATCGAGGACCGCGCGGCCGGGGCAATCAAAGGCGAAGCGCCTACCTCGCCGGAGCACGCTATCGAGAAGTGCCACCAGGTGCTGGCGTGGCTTCTCACCGACGAGGTGGCTCTCGGCGCGCTCGAGGGCGGCGGCGTTCTCATGGCCCGAGTTGGAGCGATCGTGCACAAGGCACTCCCGGGGCTGCAGGTGGGACAACTCGGGTTCGGCCGGATGACCAACCTGATCGAGAAGTCGATCAACGGGCTACCTGTCGCGGTATCGGTCGTCGGCGAGCATCCCGCACTGGTGAAGGTCGCCGCCGGCACCACCGACGACGGTGCTGTCAGATCGAATACAGCCACGCTCGACGCGCCGGAGCCGTCCCCGACCCGGAACGCGACTCCTGGGCCGGTGCGCGATCCGCTGAAGAGAGCACTGGAGACAAGTCCCGCCGGGCTTGCACTTGTAGACGCACCGACCATGGCGCTGGCAGCAGCTCACGTTCTGTCTTCGCCGCCTCTCGCGACTCGGCGGGAGCTGTATCACGAACTCCTTCGTCGGCTGCCCGGGATACACAACCATCGTGCGAATGGGCTGCTGTCGCGATTCGAGCGCGTAGGTGTGCTCACCGAGACAAACCCGGGCGAGTTCCTAGTGCACTCGGTCATTTCAGTCGCCGCAGCTGTGGACGCAGCGATGGAGACAGTCCTTGACGACTTCAGGCGTGCCGTTGCGGGACTCGAGGGCGCAACGGACGACGCGGCACTTCGTGCGGCGCTGGAGTGGCGAGCCCCTCTCCTCCTGACCCGGCAGGAGTCTGCGACGTCGAGCGTCCCGGTGACGACAGCCAAGAAGACCGCAGCCAAGAAGACCGCAGCCAAGAAGACGACAGCCAAGAAGACGACAGCCAAGAAGACGACAGCCAAGAAGACGACAGCCAAGAAGACGACAGCCAAGAAGACGACAGCCAAGAAGACCGCAGCCAAGAAGACCGCAGCCAAGAAGACGACAGCCA
>Ga0247719_1000307_pt1 | contig 33069 bp, 31 predicted proteins | sample 41E_DmetaG_FD_189046 | JGI IMG/M metagenome (GOLD analysis project Ga0247719, IMG submission 189046) | Soil microbial communities from hillslope of Landscape Evolution Observatory, University of Arizona, Oracle, AZ, United States - 4-1-E_D | ecosystem: Engineered > Artificial ecosystem >...
ATCGGAGAGCGCGACGTCGAACGCCGGCCCGGAGACGAACGGCACGACGGCCCACACGACGCGCAGCACCCACGGAAGAGCCCGACCGATCGACATCAGCGAGGAACTCTCGCAGACGGCTGCCGCACCGGTCAGATTGGGCCGGGGGTCGTCGGCGGCGGTACCGTGGCTTCACTTCGCCAGCCCTTTCGGCGGAGCTTTGGCGGAACGCAGGGGGACGAGACCATGAGCGAGGTCAGGCTGGTCGACCTCGAGATCATCAAGCGGTACAGCCTGGCGATCCGTCAGGAGACCGCGTCGGCGGAGGAGTTGCTCGCGGTGCTCGATGCGAGCCGCGAGATGGTCGCCGCGGCGATCGGCGACGTCCCGGCCAAGACCTCGAAGCCGCGCTCGAGGCCGAGGAAGGCCAAGTCGTGACGGCGGCCGTGGTGCTGCAGCCCGGGCTGCCAACAGGCGTCGGGAGCCTTCCGTACGACGACGCCAACGCCGCCGCCATCGCGGAGCTCCAGCTCCACCCGGAGCTTCCGGCCGCGCCCCAGCTCCCTCGGCGGTCGTCGAAGGAATCGATGCTGGCCCAGGTCTCGGCGGGCATGGCCGGCGTGGGCGTTCGCGACGACGGACGGCTCACCATCGAGCGCCGGTCGTTCGGCCCGGGCGACACCGACGCGCCTCTCGACGACGCGGCGTGGGGCGGGACGCTCGCCTTCCTCACTGCGGCAACCGGGCGGAAGGGAACGATCAAGATCCAGCTGACGGGTCCGGTCACGCTCGGTCTCGCGCTGGTCGATGCGGGTGCGCGGGCCGCGAAGGCGTTCTCGGTCGCGTCGGAGACCGTGCAGGGACGGGTGCAGGCACTCGTCGCGTCGGCACGCGAACGCGTCCCCGATGCGCCCATCGTGCTCGTGCTCGACGAGCCGTCTCTTGCGCGGGCGATGCATCCGGGCTTCCCCTTGGTGCCGGAAGAGACGGTCGACCTGATCTCGGGGTCGCTCGCCACTGCGGCGTCAGCGGGCGCCGCGGTGCACGGAGTCCACTGCTGCGGTGCCGTCGACTGGTCGCTCGTGCTGCACGCCGGTCCCGACCTGGTGTCGTTGCCAGCGGTTCCCGAGTCGATCGACGATGCCGCCGCGCTGTCGGTGTTCCTCGATCGCGGTGGCTGGGTCGCGTGGGGGATCGTTCCGACCGACCGACCGTTCGGCGACCGGTACGAGACCCACTGGCATCGGCTCGTCGACGTGTGGAAGGGCCTCACCGCCGGTGGATGCGATCCGGTGCGGCTACGCACGCAAGCGCTGCTCACGCCCGCGTGCGGCCTCGCGATGCACGACGAGTCGCAGGTGCCGGTGGTGATGAGCCTCGTCCGCCGCGTCGCGGAGCGCGTCCAGGACCAGGCGTACGCGGCTCGGATGTCCGTCGGCGCCTGAGCCTCGATTGACCTGCTCCGACAACCCCGCCGAGCGGGCGGAAGAGCTCCGTTCGCTCGTCGAGCACCACAACCGCCGCTACTACGAAGAGGACGCGCCGGAGATCTCCGACTTCGAGTACGACGCGCTCGTCCGCGAGCTGCAGTCGATCGAGGAGCAGCACCCCGAGCTGCGGACGCCCGACTCGCCGACGCAGCGGGTCGGCGGCGCGGCGTCGGCGACGTTCGCCCCCGTCGAGCACGTCATGCCGATGATGTCGCTCGACAACGCCTTCTCCTTCGACGAGCTCCTCGGATGGGGCAAGCGGATGGAGCGCTTCATCTCGGGCGACGTGTCGTACGCGTGCGAGCTGAAGATCGACGGTGTCGCGCTGTCGTTGCTCTACCGCGACGGCGTTCTCGAGCGGGGTGCGACGCGAGGCGACGGTCGGGTGGGGGAGGACGTCACCGCCAACGTGCGCGTGATCGACGCCATCCCGAACCGCCTCTCGGGCGACGCGCCGGCACTGGTCGAGGTCCGCGGAGAGGTCTACATGCCGACGGGGTCGTTCGAGGAGCTGAACCGCCGGCAGGCCGAGGCCGAGGCGAGGCTGTTCGCCAACCCGCGGAACGCGGCCGCAGGGTCGCTGCGCCAGAAGGACCCGTCGATCACCGCGAGCCGCGCGCTGTCGTTCTGGTCGTACCAGCTCGGCGCGATCGAGGGCGGCCCGGCGTTCACCCATCACTCGCAGACGTTGGAGTCGTTGCGGTCGTGGGGCATGCCGGTCAACCCCGAGATCCGCGTGCTCGACTCGCTCGAGGCGGTGCACGAGTTCTGCGCCGGCTGGCAGGAGCGACGCCACAGCGTGCCGTACGAGATCGACGGCGTCGTGATCAAGGTCGACGACCTCGCGCAGCGCCGGGAGCTCGGGTCGACGTCCAAAGCGCCTCGATGGGCGATCGCGTTCAAGTTCCCACCCGAGGAGCGGACGACGAAGCTGCTCGACATCGAGGTGTCGATCGGCCGGACGGGCAAGGCGACACCGTTCGCCCGCTTGGAGCCGGTCTTCGTCGGCGGCTCCACCGTCGGGCTCGCCACGCTCCACAACGAAGACCAGGTGCGAGCCAAGGACGTGCGTCCCGGCGACACGGTGATCGTCCGCAAGGCCGGTGACGTCATCCCGGAGGTCGTGGGGCCGGTGCTCGCGCAGCGACCCGACGGGCTGCCCGAGTGGACGTTTCCGAAGACGTGTCCGTCGTGCGGCGAGCCGCTCACACGCATCGAAGGCGAGAGCGACACGTTCTGCACGAACCTCGAGTGCCCGTCGCAGCGGGCCGGCCGCATCCAGCACTTCGCCTCGCGCGCCGCCATGGACATCGAGGGCTTCGGTGAGCAGCGGGCATACCAGTTCACCGGGCTCGGGATCCTCGACGACGTCAGCGACATCTACGCGCTGACGCCGGAGAAGGTCGGGCGGATCGAGGGGTTCGGCGAGGTGTCGATCCGCAACCTGCTGACGGCGATCGAGGCCTCGAAGTCGCGCCCGCTCGGCAACCTCCTCATCGGCCTCAACATCCGAGGACTGGGTACGACCGGTTCCCACGTGCTGGCCCGCGCGTTCGGCCACCTCGACCGGATCATGACGGCGTCCGTCGAGGAGATCGCGGCGGTGGAGGGCATCGGCCCGAAGATCGCGGCCAGCGTGTTCGACTTCTTCTCGTCCGAGGCCAACCGCGCCGTGATCGAGCGGCTACGGGCGGCAGGCGTGAACTTCGAGGGACCGGTCGTCGAGGAGCAACCGCAGACCCTGGCCGGCATGTCGATCGTCGTCACCGGCACCCTCGAGAGCTACTCGCGGGAGGCCGCCGAGGAGATCATCAAGTCGCGCGGTGGAAAGGCACCCGGCAGTGTCTCGAAGAAGACGACTGCGGTGGTCGTCGGCGATGCCCCAGGCGCAGCGAAGCTCTCGAAGGCGGAAGAGCTCGGCATCCCGATCCTCGACGAAGCGGGCTTCCAGCACCTCCTCGAGACCGGCGACCTCCCCGAGTAGCTGACCCCCGCTCGCACACGAGGGGTGATCGTGGGTGGTGGTCCCTACGCGGCGTTGAAGCACCAGGAGTAGGTGCGGACCGCCGAGGTGCCCTCGGTCGACGTCGAGGAGTACTCGATCCGCGCGCAGTGGCGGCCCTCGTCGAGCCGGGAAATCTCCTTGCCCTGGCCGGGCGTGAACGAGAAGCGGTTGATGCCGGCCTGCACGTCGACCTGATCTTCGGGGATCCGCGTCCGGTCGATGTAGATGACGGCTGTGTAGCCGAACGCGAGCTCGACGCCGATCGGCTCCTGACGGAGGACGACGGTGTTCGGCTGGGGGAACACCCGCACGATCCCGTCCCGGCGCACGACGGGCTCCTCGTCGCGACCGGTGTCGAACGCGAGGTACATGAGAAACGCGGCGGCGGCCAGCGCGGCCAGGATCCCGAACTGGAACAGGCGTGCGCGCACGCCAGACATTCTGCTCGTGGGGCCCCGACAAGCCGTAGTCGGAGACGCCGGTGTCCACAGGAACACGGGATCGCGCCGGTAACCTCGACGTGTGGCTCCGCCTCGCATCGCCGAACAGATCGGCCGCGTGCTCGGCGGGCGATACCGACTGGTCGCGCCGCTGGGCACGGGCGCGTCGGCCCACGTCTACGTGGCCGACGACGTCAAGCTGCGCCGTCGCGTCGCGGTCAAGGTCCTGCATCCGGCGCTGGCGCAGGACGAGACGTTCCTCCGCCGGTTCCGAGCCGAGGCCCAGTCGGTGGCTGCGCTCCGCCATCCCCACGTCCTCCAGGTCTTCGACTGGGGAGAGGACGAAGACGGCCCGTGGCTCGTGCTCGAGTACCTCAGCGGCGGGTCGTTGCGCGACATGCTCGACCGGGGCGAGCGGCTCTCGCCGTCACAGGCTCTGCTCGTCGGCCTGCAGGCCGCCGACGCGCTGGCGTACGCGCACCGCCGTGGGCTCGTGCACCGCGACATCAAGCCGGCCAACCTCCTCTTCGATGACGAGGCGCGCCTCGTCATCGCCGACTTCGGCCTCGCACGCGCTCTGGCCGAAGCGGCGTGGACGGAGCCGGCTGGCGCCATCGTCGGCACCGCCCGCTACGCGTCTCCTGAGCAGGCCAAGGGCTCCCGCGTCGACGGCAAGGCCGACGTGTACGCCCTGTGCCTGGTGCTGATCGAGGCGGTCACGGGCAAGGTGCCGTTCTCCGCCGACACCACGATCGCGACGCTGATGGCGCGGATCGACCAGCCGATCCCGGTGCCGCCCGAGCTCGAGGTTCTCGCCGACGCGCTCGGCGCCGCAGGCCATCCCGATCCCGACGGACGCGCCGACGCGTCGGACCTCATCCGGCTCCTGGAGGAGGCGGCGGAGCGGCTGCCCCGACCCGCACCGCTGCCCGTCGCCGATTCGTCTCGTCCCGACGGGCGCACCGCCGATCGGGAACCCGACGACCTCACGGTGTTGCCGGAGTCGACGAAGGCGGCACCCGCGGTCGCCACCGGAACCGCGGCCGGCCCCCGGCTCTTCGACGACGAGATCGCGACGACCGGTGCCGCGCAGGCCGCGGTGCCGTCGAGTGACGTGGTCGAGGAGCGGCCCGCCCGCCGCTGGCGGAAGCGCATCGCGATCCTGGTCGTCCTCCTCGCGCTCCTCGGCGGCGGCGGCATCGCGCTCGCCGCGTCCGGTGTCACGAAGCCGTCGTACGACGTGCCCGATCTGAGCGGGATGACGCTCGAGCAGGCGGCGTCCGAGGTCGACGACGAGAAGTTCGAGATCGTCCAGACCCGTCTCGAGTTCGACGAGTCGGTGCCGAAGGGGCACATCAAGGACCAGTCACCGCTGGCCCGCGACGCGCTGAAGGAAGGCGGCACGATCAGGGTCGTCGTCTCCAACGGCCCCCGGCCGCGGGAGGTTCCGGACCTCGCGAACCTGACAGCCGCCGAAGCGACCGCTGCGCTCGCCGAGCGTCAGCTCCAGTACGCCGAGGGTCCGGCCGTCTACTCCGACACGGTCGAGAAGGGCCGCGTTGTCTCCTGGCAGCCGACCGACACGGCGGCGCGTGACAGCGTCGTCACCGTCGTCCTCTCGAAGGGCAAGGAGCCGAAGGAGATCCCGCGCGAGAGCCTCGCCGACCGGGCCGTCGACGCGGTCACGAACTTCCTCAAGAACCTCGGCTTCAACGTCGGCCGTGAAGAGGCGTTCAGCGACGAGGTCGAGAAGGGCCAGGTGATCTCGACCTCCCCCGCGCCCGGCACGGCGGTGCAGCCCGGCGACGAGGTGAAGATCATCGTGTCGAAGGGGCCCGAGACGGTCGCGGTGCCGAACCTGCGCGGTCTCACCGAATCGGAGGCGCAGTCGCGCCTCGAGTCGGTCGGGCTCCGCCTCGGCGACCGCTACGGCCCGCCGAACAAGAAGGTCTTCGACAGCAGCCCCGCCGCGGGCCAGCAGGCGCGCAAGGGCTCGACGGTCGACATCTACACCCGCTGAGCTCCGGCGTGGGGAAGTTGCGCCCGCCGAGAGGCGCCTGCAAGCCTCCTGGGCCAGTACACGATCCTTGGAGGTAGTTGGACATGGGCGCTCTCGACGGACGCGTCGCCATCATCACGGGAGCCGGTCGTGGCATCGGCCGCGAGCATGCGCTGCTCTTCGCGTCGGAGGGTGCGAAGGTCGTCGTGAACGACCTCGGCGGCGCCGTCGACGGATCGGGCGACGACCGCACGCCGGCACAGCAGGTGGTCGACGAGATCAAGGAGATGGGCGGCGAGGCCGTCGCCAACACCGACAACATCGCCGAATGGGAAGGCGGCCAGCGCCTCATCAACACCGCGGTCGAGACGTTCGGCGACCTGCACGTGCTCGTGAACAACGCGGGGATCCTGCGTGACCGCGTGCTCGTGAACATGACGGAGGAGGAGTGGGACTCGGTGATCCACGTCCACCTCAAGGGTCATTTCGTCCCGACCCGCTGGGCCGCCGCCTACTGGCGTGAGCAGGCCAAGGCGGGCAAGGAGGTGAAGGCGGCGATCGTCAACACCTCGTCGACCTCGGGCCTGCTGGGCAACCCCGGCCAGACGAACTACGGCGCGGCCAAGGCCGGCATCGCCTCGTTCACGGTCATCTGCGCCCAGGAGCTGGCTCGCTACGGCGTCCGGTCGAACGCCATCGCTCCCGCCGCCCGCACCCGCATGACGGAGTCGACCCCGGGTCTCGGCGACATCGTGAAGGCGCCCGAGGACGCGGCCAAGTTCGACATCTGGAACCCGGCCAACATCTCGCCGCTCGTGGCGTACCTCGCCACGGAGAACTGCCCGGCCAACGGCAAGGTGTTCTTCGTCCAGGGCGGCACCGTCAAGCTCTTCCAGGGCTGGACGATGACCGACGGCGTCGAGAAGAACGACCGGTGGACGGTCGCCGAGCTCGAAGCGGAGATGAAGAAGCTGGTCAGCTGACTCGCTGAACGACGCATCACCTCGACGTCTGGAGGCGTTCCGTGGTTTGTACGACCACGAAGCGCCTCCAGAGTCGCGTTCTGGGCTCGGGGCTACCGTTCCCGGCATGACCGCCCCGTTCACCGGCGTCGCCGTCGCGCTGGTCACCCTCTTCGACGACGGCCTCGCGGTCGACCTGGAAGCGACGGGCGCGCTTGCCGCCGGCCTGGTAGAGGCCGGGGTGAGGGCGATCGTCACCGCAGGCACGACCGGTGAAGCGGCCTCGCTCGATCGCGACGAGCGCGTCGCGCTGATCCGGGCGGTGCGCCATGCGGTCCCCGACGACGTCCCGGTGATCGCGGGGACGGGCGCGCCGTCGGCTCGACAGGCGATCGCGTTCACCCGCGATGCGGCCGCCGCGGGCGCCGCGGCCGCACTCGCACTGTCGCCGCCGTCGACCGGCGACCCCCGTCCGTACTACGAGGCGATCGCGTTCGCCGTTCCCGACATCCCGCTGCTCGCGTACCACTACCCAGCGGTCAGCAGCCCGGGCATCTCCCTCGAGCACCTCACCGATCTGCCGGTCGCCGGATGCAAGGACTCGACCGGCGACGTCGATCGCCTCCTCGCCGAGGTGACGACGTGGGACCGGCCGGTCTATCCCGGCTCCGCGGCGATCGCGTACACGGCAGGTCAGCTGGGGTGTCCGGGGGCGATCCTCGCCCTGGCCAACGCAGAGCCCGAGTTGTGCGTCGCCGCCTTCGCCGGCGACGTCGAAGCGCAGAAGGCGCTGTACCCGGCTCATGCGGCCCAGCGAGGGAAGTTCCCCCACGGCATCAAGGCCCTCACCGCGAAGCGCTTCGGGACCTCGACCGTTGCCCGCATGGGCTGAAGTGGTCACCACGGGCGCGATGCAATCGCCCGACCGCGTCATTTTGGTCTCTAGCCCTACTCCGAGTCGCTGCGTCCCGTTACGTTTCCTTTCAACACGCAGGGCCTGAAGGGGTGGCGTTGCTGAGGCGGTGTTCCCCAGCCACCGCCGGTGCCGCCGCCCCCTCAGGCCCTGTGGCGCGCCCGGGGTAGTTTCGGCGTCGCTCATGAGCGCGCCGCCTCCATCGCACCAACCACCCCACCAACACGTACCCGGCGAGCACGATCGACCCGAGGACTACGTCCCTCTCGGCGCGGCTGGCGGGAACGAGCCCGTCAGCGTGGCGTGGCCGATCCTCCTCCGCGACCGGCTGAGCCACCGGGCCCAGTCGAGTCCGCGCTTTCGGTGGTGGGTGCTGTGGACGGTGCTCGCCGGCCTCTTCTCGGTGAACGTGACGTTCACGATCCTGGCCGTCGTGCTGCCGCGGATCGCCAACGAGTTCGGGACGACCGAGAACACGATGATCTGGGCCATCACCGGTCCGATGCTCGCGTTCGGCGTCGTCGCTCCGATCCTCGGCAAGACCGCGGACCTCTACGGTCACCGGCGGCTCTACCTGATCGGGCTCGCCGGATCCATGGTGTTCGCCGGCCTGTCGGCGATCGCGTGGAGCGCCGGCTCGCTCATCGCGTTCCGCGTGCTCGGCTCGATCCAGGGTGGCGCGACCGGTGCGTCGTCGATGGCGCTGATCTTCAACGAGTTCGGCCGCGACGACCGAGTGAAGGCCATGGGCTGGTGGTCGCTCGTCGGTGCGGGCGGACCGGTCATCGGGCTCGCCATCGGCGGACCGGTGATCGACGCGTTCGGCTGGCGGTGGATCTTCGCCGCGCAGGTGCCGCTGTCGTTCGCGGCGCTCGGCCTCGCTGCCGCGGTGCTGAAGGAGACGCCGGGCCGTTCTCGTCACCGACTCGACTGGGCCGGGGCCCTGACGCTGGGCATCGGCGTCTCATCGCTGCTGTTCGCGTTCAACCGCGCACCCGCGTGGGGGTGGAGCGACCCGAGGGTGCTCGGCGGGTTCGCCCTCGCGCCGGTCGCGTTGTTCGGCTTCACGGTCGTCGAGCGGCGGGCATCCGAGCCGCTCCTGCCGCTCGCGGTCCTGCGCCGGCGCAACTTCTCCGTGCCGATCGCGACGTCGACGTTCGGCAACTTCGCCTACATGGGCGGCTTCGTCCTCGCGCCGCTCCTCCTCACCGAGGTCTACGACTACAACGCGTCGAAGATCGGCTTGTTCGTCGCTCTCCGTCCGCTCGCGTTCTCGCTCACCGCGCCGGCAGCGGGCTACCTCGCAGTCAGGTGGGGCGAACGGCGGTCGGCGATGCTCGGCATGTCGGCCGTGGTCATCTCGATGACGGCGTTCGTGTTCGCGACCGACGAGCCCCGTGCTGCGCTCGTGCTCGTCGGGCTCGCGCTCTCGGGCGTCGGGCTCGGCTGCGCGCAGCCATCGATCTCTTCGAGCGTGGCGAACGCCGTCGACGAGAGCGACCTCGGCATCGCGAGTGCGGCACAGCAACTCGTGATCCAGGTCGGCGTCGTCGCCGGCATCCAGCTGATGAGCACGGTGCGGGAGGCGACCGACTCCTTCCGGAACGCCTATCTGATCGGGGCCGTCGCGAGCGTGATGGCCGTCGTCCTCGCGTCGTTCCTGCGAAGCGCGGAGCGCAGCTCGACCGGCGAGCCGCTACCGGTCAGTCGGCCGTGATCGCCTTCAGCCGCTGAGCGATCTCGATCGCCACAGGGTCGGTGGCCGCTCCGGCTTGCTGCATCGACATGAGCTTGGTCATGTCGCCCTCGACCTTGATCTGGCCGGACATGAACGCCTGCATCGCCGCTTGCGCGTTCGCGTCGACGAACAGCGCCTTCGCCACGCTGTAGGGGATCGTGATCTTCACCTCGGCGTCGTCGAGGTGACCGACGTCCATCTGCATCTCGCCCGACGTGGTGTCGATGTGCGCGTCGAGGCGGCCCTCACCGAACGGGACGTCGGTGATCACCTGGTTCATCTTCAGCGGGGGAGCGGCCGCGCCCGCCTTCCCCTTGTACTCCTCACGGATGTTGCGGGCCTCGTCGAGCCACTCGGGGCTCAGGAAGGGGTAGGTCGGCATCGAAATCGAGGCTAACCCCTGCGGTCGGGTACGAAACCACCCGATCGGGCCATAGTCAGCAACACGGAACACAACGAAACTCTGGGGATGGCGATGGCGTCGGTGCCCCAACGCGTCCGCGTGGTGCTCGCCGATGACACCGCGGAGATCCGCATGCTCGTGCGGCTCGGCCTCGAGCTCGACGGCCGGTTCGACGTCGTCGCGGAAGCCGCCGACGGCGAAGCTGCCGTGCGCGCCTGCGGTGAGCACCAGCCCGACGTCGCGGTGCTCGACCTCGCCATGCCGGTGATGGACGGTCTCCAGGCGATCCCGCTCGTCCGGCGAGCTGCCCCGGGCGCTCGGATCGTCGTGCTGTCGGCGTTCTCGTCGAACCAGATGGCGGCCGAGGCCAAGCAGGCCGGCGCGGACGCCTACATCGAGAAGGGCGCGGCGACCGAGCACCTCGTGCGCATCCTCTCCGATCTGGCGGGGCTGCCCGAGCGGTCCGCGGTGCCGCAGGTGCAGCCGCCGACGGTGCTCCGGCCCGTCTCCGCGGTGCCCGTTGCCGAAGTTCCGAAGCCGGCGCGCGTCGAGCCGATCGACGACGTCCTGGAGATGATCCGTCACGAGCTGCGAACGCCGCTCACGCTCGCGAGCGGGTTCGCGGATCTCCTCGCCAGGGCCGTCGACGCCGGCGACGCGGCGGCGGTCTACGAGCGCGTCGAAGACGTGCAGCGCAACATCGGCCACGCGCTCCGCTTGCTCGGGATCCTGGGCGAGGCGCAGTCGCTCGACGAGCCACCGCCCACGAACGGCTACGTCGACGTGGCGGAACTGGTGCGCCACCTGACGACCGACTTCGGGGCCCTCGCCGCGGACCACCGCATCGTCGTCAGCGCGCCGCAGCGCGCCGTCGTCGCCGCCGATGCCGATCGGATCACCGAGATCCTGAACAACCTCGTCACCAACGCGGTGAAGTACTCGCCGAAGGGCACCACGATCGAGGTGACGGTCGCGTCGGTGAAGGATCACGCGGAGGTCGCGGTCCGCGACGAGGGGCCGGGGGTGCCCGAAGCCGACCAGGCACGGGTGTTCGAGCGCTTCGCCCGGCTGCATCGCGACATCGGGACGAGCGGGATGGGACTCGGTCTCTACCTGTCTCGACGCATCGCGCACGCCCTCGGAGGCGAGCTGGTGCTGCAGCGGCCGGGGCCGGGCGGCAGCCGGTTCGTCTTGCGCCTGCCGCTCGCCGGCGGCTGACGGTCAGCTCCGGGCGGCGAGGCCGGCGCCAGGAGCGGCGCACGCATCGCGAGCGACGTCGTCTGACGCGGCGAGGGTGTAGACGACGAAACGCCCGGCGAACGCGGCGATCTCCTCGAGGGGGCCTTCGAGACGGCCGGTCCGGTGGAGGTGGCTGTACGACGACACCGCGCCGACGATCCCCCAAGCCAGCATCAGCGGGTCTTCGTCGCGGATCTCGCCCTGTTCGATGCCCTGGCGGATGTGGTGGGCGGTGTCGTGGGCATGCACGTCGCCGCCCTGCCGGAGCAGCGCCGTCAGCTTGGGATCGAGCGACTCGAGGTCGAACATCGAGTAGAGGCGACGGTGCTCGCTCATGAACACGATCGACGCCTCTGCGCCTTGGCGGATCCTGACCAGCGGCGACGCGGTCGGATCGATCGCGAGGGCCTGGTTCTGGCGCATCTGCTGGCGGCTCATCTCCACGAGCTCCCGGAAGACCGCCTCCTTGTTCTCGAAGTACCAGTAGAAGAGGCCCTTCGCGACCCCAGCGGCGTGGACGATGTCGATCACCCGCGTCTCCGCGTACCCGCGTTCGGCGAACAGGCGGGACGCTTGCTCGAGCAGCTGCTGCTTGCGCTCCTGGCCCTGACGCGTCAGGCGGCGATCGAGCTCGTCGGTCATTCCAGGCCAAATCGGAGCACGTCTTGACCACCCGGTCAAGGGACTTGGCGGACCGTCCGCTACAGTTCGGCCTCGCCATGGCTGCCACCACGCGGGTCGAGCGCATCGAGCATCGCGAGCGCAACGAGAAGTGGAAGAACCCGCCGTTGCGCATCGAGATGGCCGAGTGCATCAACTGCGACACGTGCCTTCGTCACTGTCCGCCGCAGTTCGGCGCCATCTTCAACCACGGCCCCGACGTCATCATCATCCCGGAGCTCTGCTCGGGCTGCGGCAAGTGCCTGCCGCCGGTGTGCCCGGTCGACTGCATCTATCCCGACCCCGACTGGAAGCCCGCGCCGGGCGAGTGGTGGGAAGAGCAGCAGTTCGACGATCCGTACGCATGACGATTGTCTCGCTCCGCGTGCTCCGCTCGACTGTTGCGGCTCGTCGCTGGCGCTTCCCTCGCCGCTGACGCTCGGAGCACGCCTGAGCTACACGTAGCATCGCGGGGTGCCTGACGTCCTTCCTGGCGCCGAACCCGCATCGTTTCCCGGCGGGCCGACCGGCGTCCTCGTCCTCCACGGATTCACCGGTTCGCCCCAGAGCATGCGGGGCCTCGCGCAGGCGTTCGCCGACGCCGGGTTCACCGTCGAGCTCCCGCTGCTGCCCGGCCACGGCACGACCGTCGAGGAGATGAACACGACGACGTGGCGCGACTGGTCTGCCGCCGCCGAGGCCGCGTACACCGACCTGTCCGCACGCTGCGCCAAGGTCGTCGTCGCCGGACTCTCGATGGGCGGCACCCTCACCATCTGGCTCGCCACCCGGCATCCCGAGATCGCCGGGATCGTGCTGGTCAACCCCGCGGCCGAGCCGATGGACGAGGCGACGGTCGGCTTCCTGCGTCAGACGCTGGCCGACGGCACCGCCTTCCTGCCGGCGATCGGCAGCGACATCGCCAAGGAGGGCGAGGTCGAGCTCGCCTACGGCCAGACGCCGCTCGCGCCCCTGTTGAGCCTCGTCGACGCACAGAACGAGATCGAGCCGAAGCTGGGCGACATCCGAACGCCGATCCTGCTGATGACGAGCCCGCAGGACCACGTCGTCGCGCCGTCGGCCAGCGACTACCTCGCCAGCAAGGTGGCGTCGCCGGTCGAGCGGGTCAGCCTCGACCGCTCGTACCACGTCGCCACGCTCGACCACGATCGGGACGAGATCGAGCGCCGCGCCGTCGAGTTCGCCCGCAAGGTCACCGCATGAGCGACCGCATCACGGAGGCCGACGTTCGCCACGTCGCGAAGCTCGCCCGCCTCGACGTCACCGACGAAGAGGTCGCCACGTTCACCGGCCAGCTGGAAGCGGTCCTCGAGCACGCGCAGGACGTCGAGGCACTCGACGTGGACGACGTGCCGCCGACGGCCCATCCGCTCCCGCTCAAGAACGTGTTCCGCGACGACGTGCCACGCGAGAGCCTCGACCGCGACGAGGTGCTCGCCATGGCACCCGCGGCAGAAGACGGTCGCTTCCGCGTGCCCCGCATCCTCGGAGAGGCCCCGTGAGCCGCACGGCGAGCGACATCGCGCGCGCGGTCCGGTCGGGCGATCTCTCCGCCCGCGACGTCGTCGACGAAGCCCTGTCGACGATCGACGCGCGCGACGGCGAGATCCACGCCTTCAACCTCGTGCTCGCCGACGAGGCACGCGCCGCGGCGGCAGCCATCGACGAGCGCGTCGCCGCGGGTGACGATCCCGGACCGCTCGCGGGGGTGCCCGTCGCGCTCAAGGACAACCTCTGCACCCGCGGCATCCCGACGACGTGCTCCTCGAAGATCCTCGAAGGGTGGAAGCCGCCGTACACCGCGACCGTCGTCGAACGGATCGTCGCCGCGGGCGGCATCGTCGTCGGCAAGACGAACCTCGACGAGTTCGCGATGGGATCGTCGACGGAGAACTCGGCGTTCGGCCCCACCCGCAACCCGCTCGACACGTCGCGTGTGCCCGGCGGCTCCTCGGGCGGGTCGGCGGCCGCCGTGGCCGCCGAGTTCGCGCCGCTCGCGCTCGGCTCCGACACGGGAGGGTCGATCCGCCAGCCGGCCGCGCTGTGCGGTGTGGTCGGCATGAAGCCCACCTACGGCGCGGTCTCGCGCTACGGCCTCATCGCGTTCGCGAGCTCCCTCGACCAGATCGGCCCGTTCTCGACGACCGTCGCCGACAGCGCCCTGCTGTACGACGTCATCAGCGGACACGACCCGCTCGACTCGACGTCGATCTCCGACGCGCTCGCGCCCGCCTCGCCCACCCTGACCGACGGCGTCGAGGGCCTTCGCATCGGCATCGTCCGCGAGTTGATGGAAGGAGTGAGCCCGGACGTCGCCGCACAGGTGAACCGTGCTGCCGACGCGCTCACCGCTGCCGGCGCCAAGGTCGACGAGGTCTCGGTGCCTGCCGCCGTCTACGGCATCTCGGCGTACTACCTCATCGCCCCCGCCGAGGCGTCGAGCAACCTCGCCCGCTACGACGGCGTCCGCTACGGCCTGCGCGTCGACGCGGACGACATCACTCAGATGTACGGCGCAACCCGCGCCGCAGGCTTCGGGCCCGAGGTGAAGCGTCGCATCATGCTCGGCACGTACGCGCTGTCCGCGGGCTACTACGACGCCTACTACGGCAAGGCGCAGCGCGTGCGGACGCTCATCATCCGCGACTTCGCCGCGGCGTACGAGCAGGTCGACGCTCTCCTGTCACCGACGTCGCCGACGACAGCGTTCGCCTTCGGCGCGAAGTCCGACCCGCTCGCGATGTACATGAGCGACGTCTGCACGATCCCGTCGAACCTCGCGGGACATCCGGCGGTCAGCGTCCCGTTCGGCCGCGGTGACGACGGCCTACCCGTCGGCGTGCAGGTCATGGCGGACGCGTTGCAGGAGCCGCTGATGTTCCGCGTCGCACGAGCTCTGGAGGAGGCCGCGTGAGCACGCTCCCCGACGGCTGGGAGATGGTGATCGGGCTCGAGGTCCACTGCGAGCTGCGCACCGAGACGAAGCTGTTCTGCTCGTGCCGCAACGCCTTCGGCGACGAGCCGAACACGAACGTGTGCCCGGTGTGCCTCGGCCTGCCCGGTTCGCTGCCCGTGCTGAACAGGCAGGCCGTGGAGTACGCGATGCGCATCGGCGAGGCGCTCCACTGCGAGATCCGGCCGAGCATCTTCCACCGGAAGAACTACTTCTATCCGGACATGCCGAAGGACTACCAGACCAGCCAGTACGACGAGCCGATCAACGTCGAGGGCTGGCTGGAGCTGCCCGACGGCGCCCGCATCGGCATCGAGCGGGCCCACATGGAGGAAGACACCGGCAAGACGACGCACATCGGTGGTGGCGGCGGGCGCATCCACGGCGCCGATCACTCCCTCGTCGACTACAACCGGGCCGGAGTCCCCCTCGTCGAGATCGTGAGCAAGCCCGACATGCGGTCGTCCGACGACGCCAAGGCGTACGTGAACGAGTTGCGGGCGATCCTCGTCGCGACCGGAGCCTCCGACGGGAAGATGGAGGAAGGGTCGCTGCGGGTCGACGCGAACGTGTCGGTGCGGAAGACCGGGGACCCGTTCGGCACCCGCTGCGAGATCAAGAACCTCAACTCCGTGCGGTCGCTCGGGCGCGCCATCGAGTACGAGGCGTCGCGGCAGATCGCCCTGCTCGAAGACGGCGAGTCGGTCGTCCAGGAGACGCGTCACTGGAACGAGAACGACGGCCGAACGCACGCGATGCGGTCGAAGGAAGAGGCGTTCGACTACCGGTACTTCCCGGAGCCCGACCTCGTCCCCGTGGCACCGAGTGACGACTGGATCAAGGCGGTGGGGGAGTCGCTCCCGCCGATGCCGGCCGACCGCCGGGCCAAGCTCGCGGAGGCTGCCGGGGTGGCGCCGTCCGACGTGGCGCTCCTGGTCGAGCAGGACCTCGATCAGCTGGTCGCCGACGCCATCGCGGCCGGCGCCGATCCGAAGAAGGCGATCAACCGCGCCGCGAACGAGATCGCGGCCGACATCGCCAACGTCCATCGCATCACGCCCGAGTCGTTCGCCGCGCTGGTGAACATGGAGGCTGACGGCAAGCTCACGGCGACGCAGACGAAGCAGGTGCTCGCGGCGATGCTCGCCGGAGAGGGCGAGGATCCCGCGGAGATCGCGAAGGCGAAGGGCTTCGAGGCGATGGACGCCTCAGCACTCGAGGCGGTCGTCGACGAGGTGATCGCGGCGAACCCGGAGGCGTGGGAGAAGTACGTCGGCGGCGACCAGAAGGTCACCGGCATGTTCGTCGGTCAGGTGATGAAGAAGACCGGCGGCAAAGCCGACGGCAAGCTCGTCAACCAGATCCTCACTTCACGTCGATCCGGCGCATAGCCCACGTCGTCAGCGCCAGCGCCACGACGCCCACGGCGAGCGGGACGCCGATCGCAACCGGCACGGAGGCCGCGAGTCGCGGCGGTTCGCGGTCGGCGAGGTCGGCCATGAGCGAACGGGCGTAGACGAGGATCGACATCCGCGCCGCGGCCGTGCCGCTGCGGGCGACGAAGCCCTCCCAGATCAGGACGTACGCCAGGCCCCAGACGAGTGCGCGCCGCACGAGGAGCCCGAGCCCGAGGAACATCGCCGAGTACGCGGTGACGGCTACGGCGCTCGCGCACAACGCTGCGACCGGGAGGTCACGTCCGGTGCGGGTGAGGCCCGCCGCGACCACCGTCGGCACCACCGCGAACGGGATCGCGACGCTGACGCTCGCCGCGAACGAGGCGACCACGATCCGCCACCGCGCCACCGGACGCAGCCACAGGTAGACGAGCGTCGCGTCTTCAGCGGGATCGCCCAGCGCAGCCGCCGCGAACACCAGAGCGGTCGCCGGCACCAGCAACCCGAGGCCGTAGCCGTCGACGAAGCTGAACGCGGCCTGGTCGGGATCGATGGGATCCGAGTTCCCGATGGCGAACCCGATCAGGACGCCGATGAGACCCACCGCGGCGAGGGCTGCCATGCGCCCGCGCGTCAGCTGCGTCGCGAGCATCAGCCGGTAGAGCGAGCTCACCGGCGGCTCACGAGGTAGCGGAACACGGCCTCGAGGTCTTCGTCGACCGGCGCGACGCTGAGCAACCGGGCGTCGGCGCGGCGGGCGACCGGTGCAAGCGCGCGCCGCAAGTCGTTGACACGCATCGTGTCGACGAGCACCGACGACGGGCTCTCGATCGAGGCGCCGACGACGACGCCCTCCTCGAGCAGAGCGGCTGCGAGCCGAGCGGGCGCGTCGGATCCGACACGCAGGCGGTGAGGGCGGTCGTCCATCAACTCGCGGATGGCGCGGAAATCGCCCTCGGCCGCCAGACGGCCCTGCGCGATCACCAGCACTCGCGAGCCGAACCGCTCGACCTCGTCGAGCACGTGGCTCGACACGACCAACGTCCGTCCTTCCGCACCGAGTCGTTGGAACAGCTCGATCATCCGGATCCGCTGGCGCGGGTCGAGCCCTTCGAGCGGCTCGTCGAGGAAGATCACCTCGGGATCGTGGACGAGCGCCTGCGCCACCTTCACCCGCTGTCGCATGCCCTTCGAATAGGTGCCGACCCCGCGCTCGACCGACGGATCGAGATCGACGAGCGCGAGCGCCCGAGCCGCCGCGGCCTCGGGCTCGCGCACGCCGTGCAGTTCGGCTGCGAGCGCGACGAACCGGAGCGCGCTCAGCGGATCGAAGACCGCCTCCTGCTGGGGGACGAGCCCGATGCGGCCGTTCAGATCGAGGTCGTGACGCGGTCGCTTGCCGAGGATGCGAACCTCACCGCGCGACGGAGGGGTGAGCCCGCAGAGGATGCGCAGGAGGGTTGACTTGCCCGCGCCGTTCGGCCCGAGCAGCGCGGTTATGCCGGGCTCGACCGAGCAGGACACCTCCGACAGCGCGACGACCGGCCCGAACCACTTCGAGACATCGTCGACCTCGATGGTCGGGCTCACCTGGTGACCTGCAGCGAGCGGTAGCGGAGGACGGCCACGCCGGTGCCGAGCGCGGCCCACCCGAGCACGGCCGTCACGGTGGCCGTGGTCGACAGCCCCGTGAAGTCACCGGTCTCGCCGTAGATGTGGGACACCAGTATGAACGGCGCGATGAGCAGGCTGACGAGCAACGACTCGTCGGGCGCGTTGAGCCCGAACTCGAGGGTTCCGGCGACGATGTGACTGCCGACGAGCACCAGCAGGGTGGCGGCAGCAGCGATCGCGCGCCGGTCGGTGAGGCTGGCGATGCCCAGCGACACCGACGTGAACAGCAGGGCGAGCATCGATCCCGACGCGAAGATCCGCAACAGGACCGTGACGAACCCGAGGAAGCCGTCTGGACCCTCGCCCTGCAGGGCCAGGCCGAGCAGCAGCAGCAACGGTGGCCCCAGCGTGACCAAGCCGATGACGGCGGCGACGGAGGCGGCCTTCGCGAGCAGGTACGTCATCCGGGTGAGTGGCGACGCGAGGTAGAGGCTCAGCACGCGCGACCGGCGATCGGGGCATACCGCCTCCGGCGCGACGAAGGTCACGAACAGCACGATCGCCGAGATGATGAAGCCGTAGTAGTCGCTGTACTCCGGGATCAGCGCACGCGCATCGGCGTCGTCACCGAACCGGTTGAACAGCGCGACGACGCCGACGAACACCGTGGCCGGCAGGTAGGCGAACACGATCGACATCACCGGCAGGATCTTGGAGCGGGCCGGGCGGCGGAGTCCGAGGATGCGCCGCAGCGTCGTCGCGATCACGCTGCGCACCGCGTGCGCGACGCCGCCTCGGTCGCCCGCGTAACGCCGGTAGCCGGCGTCGAGGATGCGCGCGTCGCCATCCGTTGCGTCAGTGGCTGGAGGCAAGGAACACCTCCTCGAGCGTCGCCCGCCGCTGTTCCATCCGGCGCAGCGGCAGGTCGAGCTCCGCGATCGCATCACGCACGACGTCGTGCACGACGTCACCCTCGAGCGCGACCGTCACCACGTGACCGTTCGCCACCGCCGCGAGCCCGCGCTCTTGCAGCGCGACGACGAGCGTCGCGGCATCGCCGTCGATCTCGACCACCAGCTCGTGCTCGGCGGTTGCCCGGAGGTCGTCGAGCCGTCCGTGCCGTGCGACCTGGCCGCCGTCGAGGATGACCACGCCGTCGCTGACACGTTCCACCTCGTCGAGGAGGTGTGAGCTGAGGACGATGTCGAGCCCGAGGTCGTGCCCGATGTGGCGGATCAGGTGAAGCATGTGCTCCCGCTGGACCGGGTCGAGGCCGTTCGTCGGTTCGTCGAGCAGCACGAGCGCAGGGTCGTGAACGATGGCAGCGGCGAGCTTCACCCGCTGGCGCTGTCCCGTCGACATGGTGCCGGTATGGCGGTTGCGCTCCTCGCCCAGCCCGACCTCGTACAACGCGTCGCTGGCCCGGGTCTGCGCCTCGCGGGCCGGGATCCCGTGGAGCTCCGCGACGTGGCGGACGATGTCGTGGGCCGACACGTCGGGCGGCAGGCAGTCGTGCTCCGGCGAGTACCCGATCACCGCCCGTACCTGGGCGCCGAACGTCCACGGGTCGCGGCCCAGCACCTCGATCGACCCGGTGTCGGGCCGGTGCATCCCGAGGATCAAGCCGAGCAGCGTCGTCTTGCCCGCGCCATTCGCGCCGAGGAGGCCGGTGATGCCGCGGCCGACCTCGAAGGAGGCGTCGCGTAGCGCCTCGATCGACCCCCATCGCTTGCTCGCGCGCTCCCCCCGCACCACAGGCACCGACGCCGGACGGCCGTTCTCGGGGGAGGTCGCGGCCGTCACGGGTGCAAACGTAGACCGACTACGTTCGCCCGATGCGGCGCTTCCTGAGCCTTTTCGTCCTTCTCGTCACGATGTTCGCCTTTGCCGCGTGCGGCGGAGGTGACGACGACGGCGGCTCGGCGTCGGGCACCAGCGAAGAGCCAGCCGGCGGTGGCGACACCGACTTCAGCGGCAAAGGAAGCGGCGACTTCTGCGCCAAGGTGAAGGTCCTCAACGAGGACGAGTCGCTCGACATCGACGCGAACTCGCCGGAAGACGAGCAGAAGGCGCAGGCGAAGAAGTCACTCGCAGCCCTCGACGATCTGCTCGACGACGCGCCGAAGGAGATCAAGGGCGATGTGCGTGTCGTGGTCGAAGGCGTGCGCCCGCTCCTCGAGGCGGTGGCCGACGGCAAGGATCTCTCGCAGCTGTCAGAGGAAGATCAGAAGCGCTTCGAGGGCATGAACGAGCAGGAGTTCGAGAACGCCGGCGTCCGGGTGAACGCGTACGTCGAGAAGGTGTGCGAGATCGACACTGACGACGACGGCGACACGGATGGCATCGCGCCGACCGACACCGCGCCCGACGCGACCACCGGCAACACGACGGATGACACTGCGACCGACGGCGCCGGCGGTGACGAGTAGGTCAGCGCAGCTTCGTGGCCATGCGCTCGCGGTGCGCCGTGCGCAGGTGGTCCAGGGTCTGCTCGTCGACGTGTCCGTGGGCGCGGAAGTGCTGGTCGCGCTCGCGTAGGAACTGCTCGAACCCGGCCGGACTGAAGATCGTGAGCATCTCGGTCCGCTCGATGGTGACGAACCGATGCGGCGTCCCCCGTGGCATCACCACGAAGCCCCGAGCCTGCACCTCCCGTTCGGCTGGTCCGATCTCCACGCGCAGCGCTCCCGACAGAACGAAGATCGACTCGTCCTCGTACTGATGCGTGTGGATGTGCGGCCCTTGGCCTGCATCGACGGTCCACCGCATGATGCAGAACTGGCCGTCGGTCTCTGAGCCATCCGCCAGCAGTTCGACGGGAAAGGCACCTCCGCCGAGGAGGTGTTCGACCTCACGGTCTGACGTGTCGGTACGCATGCCGAATCGTGCGCGCATCCGCCTCGGTGGAACGTCTCCCGATCGGCGTACATCTGCGATCCTGGCGAGGTGCTGGTGGGGCGGGACGACGTCTTGGACCTTGTCGTGTCGCGCCTGACGCGAGACGACGTCGTCTCTGTTGTCGGGCCGGGGGGTGTCGGCAAGACCGCCGTGGCGCGGCAGGTGCTGCGCCGTGTCGCCCGTGATGGCGAACATCAGCAGTTCGTCGATCTCGCTCCGGTTCCCTCGCCCGTCGGGGTGCTGGAGGTCGTCGCACACGCGCTCGGCGTTCGTGAAGAAGCCGGCGTGCCGCTCGAGACCGCGGTCGTCGAGGCAGCGGCGCACGCCTCCGTCCTCGTGCTCGACAACTGCGAGCACGTCCTGGCCGGTGTGGTGCCGCTGGTGACGAGGCTCCGCGGTCGGGTTGCGATCCTCTGCACGAGCAGGGAGCCACTGAACCTCCCAGGCGAGATCGTCGTGCGCCTCGCTCCGCTGGCGGTCGACGCTCCGGACGCTCCGGCCGTCGCGCTGTTCCTCGACCGCGCTCGTGCCGCGTCGCCTACTGCGGAACTCGGAGCAGACGTCGAGACAATCCAGCGCATCTGCGCGGCGGTGGGAGGCCTGCCGCTCGGCATTGAGCTGGCGGCCGCACGCGCCGCCGCGGTGCCGCTGGTCGATCTCGCGGACCGACTGGAGATGTCGTTGCGCCCGCTGCGTCCGCACTCGGCGCATGGCGCGGACCTCGAGGACTCCCTCGGGTGGAGCGTCGACGCGCTTCCCGACGCAGCTCGTGAAGTCCTCGCCGCGTTGACCGTGTTCCCGGGCGCGTTCACGGTTGCCGCGGCCGAGGAGATCACCGGGGCCTCCGTCGATGCGGTGGCGGCGCTGGTGGAGCGTTCGCTGCTGTTGCGTGACGGCGACGGCTACAGGTTGCTCCCACCGGTCAGACAGGTCGTCCTGAACCGAGCGGCGCCTTCGACCGAGACGCGCCGCCGCCATCACCTCTTCGTGCTGGCCCTCGTCGTGGCGGCTGAGGAGGTCGGTGATCTCCCGTCGTTCGAGCGGCTCGAACATCACGACCGCGACCTCGAGGCGGCGTTCGACTGGCTGGTGCGGACGCGGCAGTGGGACGCGGCGAGCGAGTTGTGCCGTCGCGCCGGCAGGAGCCACTTCTGGGCGCGTGGCGAGATCCACCGCACGCGGCGGTGGGCCCGGGCGCTGCTCGAGAACGATCTCCCCCCGTTGGTGCGTGCCCGGATGCTGATCGTGCTCGGCGCGGCTGTTGCCGAGACGGGCGCACGCGATGACGCCATGAGGTACGTGGAGGAGGGTGAGCGTGCGGCGCGCGATCTGGGCGCGCCGTCGGTCCTCGGCGACGCGCTCATCCGGCTCGGTGGCCTCGGCGGGCCGGCCGGATTCGACCGGCTGGAGGAAGGGCTCGCGCTCGGAGCGGACGTGATCGGGCGGTACACGTACTACTGGGGCGTCGCGCTGCTGATCCGGCGCCTGGGTGAAGACCTTCGTCTCGGTGAAGCGGCCGACCTGGCGGCACGCGAGCACGACCGCTGCCTCCGGGAGGCGCCGGTATCGCGCCAGGCCGTCGTCCTCGAGATGGCAGGCACCGTTGCGACGTGGAGGGGACGCATCGCCGAAGCGCTCGACTACTTCGACGAGGCGGTGGAGCGCGCCTTCACCCCGGGCCTCCTCGCGGTGTGCACGGCCGCGCGCAGCCTCGCGCTCTCGTATGCCGGGCGGACGGCTGACGCGGTGACCGCGGCGCGTCATGCATACGAGCTGTCATCGCCCCGTGACGCGGCCTCCGTCGTCTCGTGGTGCGAGAGCTACCTGGCTGCGGCCCTGCTGCGCCATGGTCAGGTCGACGAGGCGGAGGACGTCCTTCGAGGAGCCATCGCCGGGCGCTGGAAGGGGCTACGCCCTTACCACCGCGTACAGCTCGCGCACTGCAGCCTCCACCGGGGGGATCTCGCCGGTGCGGTTCGTGAAGTCGCAGCCGCGGACGCGGACGAGATCCCGATGGGGCCGCGCCGTCACCTGGAGCTCGACCTCGTCAGGGCGGCGGTGGAGGCGCCCAAGGCGCCGATCGACGCTCGGAACCGGCTCCTTCGAGTGGCCCAGGCCGCCATCGCGGGCGACGCCATGCCCGTCGTGTTCGACGCGTTCGACCAGCTCGCTCACCTCGCGACGGGCGCCGATCGCGCCGACGAGGCGGAGCGGCTGGCGGCGACTGCCGCCGCAGGGCGGCGCGATCTCGGGATGGCACACGCGTCCGATGTCGACCTCGACAAGGCGGTGCCGCCGACCGACATGGTCCGGCTGCTCGTGCGGGGGCGCGGTTCTCGCCGGCGGCCGGCGTTCGGCTGGGAGAGCCTGACGCCGACGGAGCGTGAAGTCGCGGAGCACATCGCGTCCGGGCGGACGAACCCGGAGATCGCGTCGAGCATGTTCATCTCGGCCGGGACGGTGAAGGTCCACGTGTCGCGGATCCTGACGAAGCTCGGCGTGCGCTCTCGTGCCGAGATCGCCGCCCAGGTCGCGGCGAAGCCGGGCCGATAGCCGGCTTCTGTACATCCTCCGGCAGATGATCCGCGGCCCGATCCGGGTGACGCTGCTGGGATGCACACGAGAGCTGGGGCCCGTGCGCGGGCGGATCATCACGCTGGGCGGACGAGGCGCAGGTGGGAGACGTCGGCGGTTCATCCGAAGGCAGTTCCAACTCCGAGATCGGCGATGCAACTGTCGTCGCGATCTTGGACTACCAGCCGTTCAGCGCGTACCACTGGGATCTGCTCGGGTCGAAGATGCCTCAGCACCAGGATCACACCCCGCACGACGACCTGCCGCTCGACGAGCCGCCGGACCGCTGGCTTCCTGGGTTCCCAACCGCGAAGGAGCGCACGTGGGCGATCCACGAGCTCCCCATCGACCTCGAGCGCGCGGAGACGCCGGGTGCGAAGCGGGTCGACCTGTGGCGCGCCGACAGGCACGTGTGGGCAGACGTGCGACGGAGCGCGACAGCGTCGGCCGCCAACTACTACTGGATCCCGAACAGCAAGGTGATCGGCGCGCTGACGTTCGGGAGCGACGGCCTCGACGGTGACCGCAAGCTCACCGACGAGGTCACCGCGAACACGACCCACTGGGACGCCCACGGCGTCGGCACGACGAGCAACGCGGTCGGCAACCTCCATGGCGCGTGCCCGGAATGCCTGGTGGTGTTCATCGAGGTCGATGTGTCATCGATCGAGTTGCTGCCGGAGGGACACGATCCCAGAGCTGCAGAACAGGCGCTGCAGTGGGCGATGAGCCAGCCGTGGATCGACGTGATCGAGACGTCGTGGAGCCTCAGCGCCACACCGTTCACCCGGGACCGCATCTACAACGGCGGCGACGAGACGCTGCACGCTTCGAAGGTGGCGGCGGAGCGCGGGCAGACGTGGTTCGTGTCGGCCGGGAACGGCCACGACTCGCAGGGCGCAGTGGCGACGACGAGCTACACGTCATCGGCGCAGGGACCCGACTGGAACATCACCGTCAGCGGCATCGACGTGGCCAACGATCGGAACACGATGAAGACCGGCGCGCCGCAGTACGTCGACGTGGTCAGCCCGACGACGACGGTCGACGGGCGGGGCGTGTTTCTCGGCGACGTCGCGCGCGGCTGCGACCGCCTCAGGGATCTACGCGAAGGCGCTGTACGAGTCGCGCCGGCTGCTCCCGGGCCCGAGTCGCGTACAGGACAGCGACGTCATCGCGAAGGGCGGGCGGTACCGATGCGGCGACGCCGATCCCGCATGCGCCCTCGGCGACGGAAGGCTCACAGCCACCGAGCTCCGGAACCACTACCTGGACGGCGCGACGCCGCGGGCGACCGGGTACCTCTCGGGTTCCGCACCGGTGAGATGGGCGTCGGACGAGCAACGTTGGGCGACGGAAGGCCACGGAACGTACCTGGGTCGGTGCATCCCCATGAGACACGGCGACGACGTGCAACGTCCCGCGAAGGGGAGCGGTCTCGACTGCGCCGGCGCCAACGGTCCGACCGAGGCTTCCCCGGAGCTCGACGCGTACCTCGACATCTCGACGTGGGAGCGCGGCGAGCTCGAGCAGAGGCTGATGGGTCCGTTGAAGGGGGTCGTGGCCGTCGCTGCGCAGGCGAACCAGCACGACAAGGACGCGTGGTTCGTGGTCGACTCGTACTGCCGCCAGCAGCTGTGGGGTGACTGGGACAAGGGCCGGTTCAAGCGCGGCGTCACGGCGCTGCCGCCAGAAGATCCGCGGCATCCGTCGCGAACATCGCTCGCAGCGTCTTGTCGCAGCGCGATGCGTCCACCGGCGAAACCAGCGGGCGAGCCGACGTTGCCTCGGCGTCCTGACCCCACGCCGTGCGAAGGCAGCCGCGATCCCGGCGACATCGGGCGGATCGACTGCGACGGTGCGCTGCCGTAGATCCGGCGGCCGTCGATGCGGCGGGGCAGCCCTAACCTCTGCGTCGTGAGCAACGACCCCAGGCGGCCCCGCAGCACCGACGTCACCGAAGGCTTCGAGCGGGCACCGGCTCGCGCCATGTTGCGCGCGATCGGGATGACCGACGACGACTTCGACAAGCCCCAGGTCGGCGTGGCCTCGTCGTGGAACGAGGTCACGCCGTGCAACCTCCCGCTCGACCGCCTGGCGAAGAAGGCCAAGGAAGGCGTGCGCGAGGCCGGTGGCTTCCCGATCGAGTTCGTCACGATCGCGATCAGTGACGGCATCTCGATGGGCCACGAAGGCATGCGAGCGTCGCTCGTGTCGCGCGAGGTGATCGCCGACTCGGTCGAGACGGTGATGCACGCCGAGCGCTTCGACGCCATGGTCACCTTCGCCGGGTGCGACAAGTCGTTGCCGGGGATGCTCATGGCCGCCGCTCGCCTCGACCTGCCGTCGGTGTTCCTCTACGGCGGCACGATCCTCCCGGGTCGCATCCCGAACGATCCGCAGGATCGTGCGCTCGACATCGTCAGCGTCTTCGAGGCTGTGGGCAGCCACGCGAGCGGCGCGCTCACCGCGGAGGAGCTGTCGCTCATCGAGCGCCACGCATGCCCGACCGAAGGGTCGTGCGCTGGCATGTTCACCGCGAACACGATGGCATCGGTCGCGGAGGCGATCGGGATGGCCCTGCCCGGATCGTCGTCGGCACCCGCCCCCGACAACCGTCGCGACCAGTTCGCATTCGACACCGGGCGCGCGGTCATGAACCTGCTCGAGAAGGGCATCCGGCCCCGGCAGATCATGACGAAGGAGGCGTTCGAGAACGCCATCGCCATCGTGATGGCTCTCGGCGGATCGACGAACGCCGTCCTCCACCTCCTCGCGATCGCGACGGAGGCGCGGGTCGAGCTCGAGCTCGACGACTTCAACAAGGTCGCGCGGCGGGTGCCCCACATCGGCGACATGAAGCCCGGTGGTCGCTTCCACATGAGCGACCTCGACGCCATCGGCGGCGTGCCCGTCGTCATGAGGGAGCTGCTCGACGCCGGCCTGCTGCACGGCGACTGCCTCACCGTCACCGGGAAGACCGTCGAGGAGAACCTGCGCGACCTCGCTCCACCGGCCGCGGACGGCCGCGTCGTGCGCAAGCTCGACGAGCCGATCCACGCGGTCGGCGGCATCGTCGTCCTCACCGGCTCGCTCGCGCCGAAAGGCGCCGTCATCAAGGTCGCAGGCACCGACGTCACCCAGTTCGAGGGCACGGCGCGTGTCTTCGACGGCGAGCAGGGCGCGATGGACTACATCCTCGATGGGCGGGTGCAGCCGGGCGACGCCATCGTCATCCGCTACGAAGGCCCGAAGGGCGGGCCGGGCATGCGTGAGATGCTCGCGGTCACGGGAGCGTTGAAGGGCACCGGCCACGGTGCCGACGTGTGCCTGCTGACCGACGGGCGCTTCTCCGGCGGCTCGTCCGGCTTCTGCATCGGCCACATCGCGCCCGAAGCCGTCGACGGCGGACCGATCGCGTTCGTCGAAGACGGCGACAAGATCGTCGTCGACGTCACGAACCTCCGCCTCGATCTGCAGGTCGACGACGCCACGATCGAGCAGCGCAAGCAGAACTGGAAGCTGCCCGAGCCGCGCTACACGTCGGGCGTGTTGGCCAAGTACGCCAAGCTCGCCAGCGGCGCCGAACGCGGCGCCATCACCGAGGCGTGATCTCTGGAGCCCAGCCTCCGCTGCGCTCCGGCCGGCAGGCCTACGCCGTCAATCGGGCTCCTGATCCCTTGATCGCTTCTCCTCGAGCCTGCGGTCGAGCTCCTCGTCCATCCGCTTGTAGTACTCGCGACGCTCCAGCTCGTACCGCTCTCGCTCCGACAGGTGGTGCACGTCGTCTCGGTTGTCCGAGAGCCGACGCTGGCGGCGAGGGCGCGGCGGCCGCGGCGTGCCCGTGCCGAAGCCGGCCTCGGCCGTGGCGGCGTGCGGACGTCCGAGCGTGACCCAGGCGAGCGCGCCGAGGAACGAGAACAGGAACACGATGAACACCCACGCCACCTTCGGCAGGTTGCGCTGGGTGCCGTCCGGCGTCCGGATCACGTCGACGAGCGCCCACAACCAGAAGGCGAGGAAGACGAGTCCGAGCAGTCCGCCGCGCGCGAGCACGCACGAAGCGTACCGTTGGCGCCCGTGCGGATCCTCGACACGATCAGCGAGCGCGGCGTCACCGAGCAGCGGTTCGACCTCGACGTCGACCACAGCGACCATCACGTCCCCGGCATCTTGTGGACGCCCGCCGAGGGGCAGGCGAAGGGCGTGGTGCTCATCGGCCACGGCTACGGGCTCGAGAAGCGCACGCCGTACATCCTCAGCCTCGCCCGTCGCCTCGTTCGTCACCACGGCATCGCCGCCGCGAGCATCGACGGACCAGAGCACGGCGACCGGGTCAGAGCCGACGGGATGTGGTGGAGCGAGCCCGTGATCGACGCGACCGTCAGCGACTGGCGCTGCGTCCTCCGGGCCATCCAGGCCGACGAGCGGGTCGGATCGTCGGTGCCGGTCGGCTACTGGGGGTTCTCGATGGGGACGATCTTCGGACTGCCGTTCGTGCGGGCGATGCAGGACGAGTTGTCGGCCGCGGTGCTCGGTCTCATGGGTCTCACCGGGCCGACGAAGGACCGCCACGAGGCCGACGCCAAGGCGCTGCGACCCGATCTCCCCGTGCTGTTCGTCCTCCAGCGCGACGACGAACTGTTCGCCTTCGACGCCGGCCTCGCGTTGTTCGACGCCCTCGGCACCGCCGACAAGCGCCTCCACCTCAACCTCGGCACCCACTCGGCGGTGCCGGTCGACGAGTTCGAGCTCACCCAGGCGTTCCTTGCCAAACATCTCCTGGCATGAGGTACGCTGCTCCTCGCATGTCCCGGCACGTCTCGCTCGAGATCCTCGTAGTAATCACCTGAGCGCACGCCGGGACCACGCGCGTGCGCAGACGACCTCCTTCGGGGGGTCGTTTTCTTTTTGCCGGAAACCCTCTTGGAGCACACCTGATGACGAACATGAGCGGGGGCCAGGCCCTCATCAAGAGCCTCGAGATGATGGGCGTCGAAGTCATGTTCGGGCTGCCCGGCGGAGCGATCCTCCCCGTGTACGACCCGATCATCGACTCGCCGATCCGCCACATCCTCGTGCGCCATGAGCAGGGCGCGGGCCACATGGCGAGCGGCTACGCCCACGCGACCGGGCGGCCCGGTGTCGCCATGGTGACGAGCGGCCCGGCCGCGACGAACGTCGTGACACCGCTGTGCGACGCCTACGTGGACAGCGTTCCGATGGTGTGCATCACCGGCCAGGTTCCGCTCGCCGCGATCGGCACCGACGCGTTCCAGGAGTGCGACACCACCGGCATCACGCTGTCGGTGACCAAGCACAACTACCTCGTCACCGATGCGCGCGACATCCCGCGCATCGTGAAGGAGGCGTTCCACATCGCCACGACGGGTCGCCCCGGTCCGGTGCTCATCGACGTCCCGAAGGACATCGTCGACCCGAAGAACCCCCGCTCCGCGATGGAGTGGTACTGGCCGACCGACGAGGACATCGACGCCGGGCTCCCCGGCTACCGCCCGAACACCAAGGGGCACCCGCGCATGATCAAGGAAGCGGCGCGGATGATCCTCCAGAGCCGCAAGCCGATCATCTACGCGGGCGGCGGCATCCTCAAGGCGCGCGCGGCCGAGGCGCTCAAGGAGCTGGCCGAGCTCACCGGCATCCACGTCGTCACGACGCTGATGGCACGGGGCGCGTTCCCCGACAGCCACCCGCTCTGCCTCGGCATGCCTGGCATGCACGGCACCTACACCGCGATCACGTCGATGCAGAAGAGCGACCTGCTCATCGCCCTCGGCAGCCGTTTCGACGACCGCGTCACCGGCAAGCTCGACGGCTTCGCGCCCGAGGCGAAGGTCATCCACGTCGACATCGACCCGGCCGAGCTCGGCAAGGTCCGCAAGGCCGACGTGCCGATCGTCGGTGACTGCCGGCTCGTGATCGAGGAGATCGTCAAGGCGGTCAAGCAGCTGCTCGACAGCGGCGAGGTCGAGCGTCCCGACCAGCAGCCGTGGGCCGCGCAGATCCGCGAGTGGCAGGAGAAGCACCCGCTCTTCTACGACCAGAAGGAGGGCGGGCCGCTCAAGCCGCAGTACGTCATCGAGAAGCTGCGTGAGCAGGCGCCCGACGACTGCATCCTCGCCAGCGGTGTCGGCCAGCACCAGATGTTCTCGAGCCAGCACTGGAAGTTCGAGCACCCGTACACCTGGGTGAACTCCGGCGGCCTCGGCACGATGGGCTACGCAGTCCCCGCCGCCATCGGGGCGAAGGTCGGCCGGCCCGACCGGATGGTGTGGGCGGTCGACGGAGACGGCTGCTTCCAGATGACCGCGCAGGAGCTCGTCACCGCGACGGCGGAGCGCATCCCGGTGAAGATCGCGATCCTCAACAACGCGTACCTCGGCATGGTCCGCCAGTGGCAGGAGATGTTCTACGAGGAGCGCTACTCCGAGGTGTACCTCTCGCCCGATCTGCCCGATTACGTGAAGTGGGCAGAGGCGATGGGCTGCGTCGGCTTCCGCGTCGACTCGGCCGACGACGTCGAGGCCACGATCGAGAAGGCGAACGCGATCGACGACCGCCCGGTCGTCATCGACTTCCGCACCGACTCCACGGAGAAGGTGTTCCCGATGGTTCCGGCGGGCGCGACCAACGACCAGGTCATCACCGATCCCGCCCAGGCGCCGGTCCAGTAGCGATGGCCGAGCTCACCAGTGGTGTCAAGCACCACACGCTGTCGGTCCTGGTCGAGAACAAGGCGGGCGTGCTCTCGCGGGTCGCCAGCCTGTTCGCTCGGCGCGGCTACAACATCTTCTCGCTGGCGGTCGCGCCGACAGACGACGAGCGCTTCTCCCGCATCACGATCGTCGTCGACGTCGAGTCGGCCCCGCTCGAGCAGATCACGAAGCAGCTGTTCAAGCTCATCAACGTCGTCAAGATCAGCGAGCTCCACCCCGACGAGTCGGTCGAGCGGGAGATGCTCATGGCGACCGTCAAGGCCGAAGCCGGTCAGCGGGGCGAGGTCATCGAGCTCGTGCAGGTGTTCGGCGGGCAGATCATCGACGTCGGTCACGACGCCCTCACGATCGAGCTCTCCGGCCGTCCTGCCAAGCTGGACGACCTGGAGGAGCTCCTCCGGCCGTACACCATCGTCGAACTGCAGCGCACCGGACGGATCGCGCTGCCCAAGCTGGAGCGGACGGCGCCTCGCCTCCGCAGTCTCAAGGGAAAGAGTGCCTAGGCAATGGCCAATGTGTTCTACGACAACGACGCCGACCCGTCGCTCATCAGCGGCCGCAAGGTCGCGATCCTCGGCTACGGCTCGCAGGGCCACGCCCACGCGCTGAACCTGCGCGACTCCGGCGTCGACGTCCGGGTGGGCCTCCGTGAGGGCTCCTCGTCGAAGGCCAAGGCGGAGGCCGCGGGCCTTCGCGTGCTGTCGATGGCCGACGCGGCGGCCGAAGCCGACCTCATCATGATCCTCCTGCCCGACACCGAGCAGGCCCGGATCTACGAGGAGGACGTGAAGCCGCACCTGTCGTCCGGCGACGCCCTGTTCTTCGCCCACGGCTTCAACATCCGCTTCGGGCGCATCACGCCGCCCGACGGTGTCGACGTGGCGATGGTGGCGCCGAAGGGACCGGGACACCTGGTGCGCCGCACCTACACCGAGGGCGGCGGCGTCCCGTCGCTGATCGCGGTGGCGCAGGACGCGAGCGGCAAGGCCCGCGACCTCGCGCTGTCGTACGCCTGGGCGAACGGCGGCACTCGCGCCGGCGTGCTCGAGACCACGTTCGAGGAGGAGACCGAAACCGACCTGTTCGGTGAGCAGGTCGTCCTCTGCGGCGGCCTCACCGCGCTCGTGCAGGCGGGCTTCGAGACGCTGGTCGACGCCGGCTACCAGCCGGAGTCGGCGTACTTCGAGTGCCTCCACGAGCTGAAGCTCATCGTCGACCTCATGTACGAGGGTGGCATCGCGGGCATGCGGTACTCGATCTCCGACACCGCGGAGTACGGCGACGTCTCGCGTGGCCCCCGCATCATCAACGACGGCGTCCGCGCCGAGATGAAGAAGATCCTCGACGAGATCCGCTCGGGTGCCTTCGCGGACGAGTGGATCGCCGAGAGCGAGTCGGGCCGCGCCCGCTTCAACGAGCTTCGCGAGGCCGGCCGCAACCACCCGATCGAGAAGGTGGGCCAGGAGCTCCGGGCGATGATGCCGTTCATCTCCGCCGGCAAGGAGCGCCCGGAGGACGTGTCCGGCGGGTAGCCGTTCGGCTGCTTGAGCGCCGCTGATCTGGAGGAGATTCTCGGGGATATTTCCGGAGAATCTCCTCCAAGTCGCGTCTGGGGTGAGCGTCAGGGGTGAGTTGTCCGACTGTTGGTTGAACCTCCGGAAGCGGGCGCGCCGATGCGTAGGGCATGACGCGCACTCGGCTGCTCGCAGTGCTTCTGGCTCTCGTCGGACTCGTCGCCGGATCTCCCGCCGTTCCGGTGACGGCGGCGCCGGCGAAGGCCGTCATCGTCGTCGGCGTCGACGGGCACGACACCTCCCGTGCCGTCGAGCGTGCAGGCGGTGAGGTGGAGCGCGTGCTCGACGTCGTCGGTGGGGTGGCCGCCACCCTGACCGAACGCGCGGTCCGAGCAGTCGAGGACGCGGGATACGACGTCGTCTCGGACGTTCCTGCGCGAGTCACGTCGACGGGCTTCGACAAGCAGGGCCGCCTGGTGCAGCTCGCTGCGCTCAACCCGTCGAGCAGCAACCGCACGGTCGGCGCCGGCGTCGGGGTCGCGCTGCTCGACACCGGCGTGGCGACGTCCCCCGACTTCGGCGACCGTGTCGCCATCGGCCCCGACCTCTCCGGCGAAGGTGACGGGATCGACCGCTACGGCCACGGCACGTTCATGGCCGGTCTTATCGTAGGCTCGGAAACGGGCGTGGCACCCGCGGCGCATCTCGTGTCGGTCAAGGTCGCCGGGCGCGACGGCTCGACGATGCTGTCGACGGTCCTCGACGGACTCGACTGGATCGTGCAGACCCGGGACGAGTTCGACACGCGCATCGTGAGCATCTCGCTCGCCGTCGATCCGTTCGCCGTCGCCAGCATCGACCCGCTGGCCATCGCGGTCGAGTTCCTGACCGCACGAGGGATGCTCGTCGTCGCAGCGTCTGGCAACACCGCCGGGATGGTCGCAGCGCCCGGCATCGCGCCGAGCGCTCTGACCGTGGGTGCGACCGTGCACAACGACACCGCGTCGACCTCGGACGACGTCGTCGCTGCGTGGTCTGGAGCCAACGGGACCAAGCCCGAGGTCGTCGCTCCTGGTGCGGCGATCATCTCGGTGAGGGCGCCCGGATCGACGATCGACACCGTGTTCCCGGGGGCACGCGTCGGCGACCGGCGGTTCCGTGGCAGCGGCACCTCGATGGCGACTGCCCTCACCGCCGGCGCGGCCGCCGTGGTGGCGGAGCAGGCTCCCGATGCCACGCCCTCCGAGTTGAAGTCGATGCTCGTGCGTGGTGCCAGGGCCATCGCTGGCGGAGCGAAGACGGTCGACCTGCGGGGCAGCGAGAAGATCGCTGCGGAGACGGTCGTCGTCGACACCACCCTCGTCGGCACGGGCGTCACCGGGACCATCACGTGGACCGGTAGCCGCTGGGCCGGCAGCCGTTGGGCGGGCACGGCGTGGTCGGGCAGCCGGTGGGCAGGATCGCGGTGGGCCGGCAGCCGCTGGGCGGGCAGCCGGTGGGCGGGCTCGACGTGGTCGGGCAGCAGATGGGCGG
>Ga0247719_1000308_pt1 | contig 33037 bp, 34 predicted proteins | sample 41E_DmetaG_FD_189046 | JGI IMG/M metagenome (GOLD analysis project Ga0247719, IMG submission 189046) | Soil microbial communities from hillslope of Landscape Evolution Observatory, University of Arizona, Oracle, AZ, United States - 4-1-E_D | ecosystem: Engineered > Artificial ecosystem >...
GAAAGTCCAGGTCAGAGGCCCTTTCCGCTCGTCGGGGAGGGCCTCTCCTGTCAGCGGCGTGTCAGCGCACCGAGAGATCCGCTGACAAGGAATCCGCCCAAGCAGCCGTGAACTCGTGCCTTCGCGTGGGCTTCTGTGCCGCGCGGGCACCGCCTGTCGCGTGACCGTCGGGTACCTAACCCGACGGTCGGACGGCCGCCGCAAGACCAACCAGGATTGGCGTCTCGCCGCGCCGGTGGCCGTCAGCCGGTGACGATGCCGCAGGTGTACTCCCTCCGGCATCGGAACGGCGGTTGACGGCTGGGCCCTCGACCGGTTCAAGGTCGAGAAGGGATCGCACGTCCCGCCAGCAGCGGGTTCGGCGGCTGTCCGGCCGGGCCACCGCCGGGTCGCCGCTCTCCCGCGTGGTCGCCGGCGACGAGCACGGCATCGACGGCGTTGGGATCGAGCGTTCCCCGGTCGGCCTCGGCCCGCACCGCGAGCGCGGCGTCCTCGGGGTTCCGCGCGGGACGGTGCGGTCGCGGTTGCGTCATCGTGGAATGCAGGCAGCGGTGAGGACGCGCGCTCATCGTCGCGCCGCCGCATGCCGCGGTGATAGCCCGAGGCGTCGATGCGCTCGTGGAGCGTCGCGGCGAGCAGCCCGATGCGCCGGAGTGGCTCTAGCCGGTTGAAGACACGTTCGACGTCGTACACGTGATCCGCATCCGCTCCAGCTCGGTCGTCGTCAGCGGGCGGACTGGTTACCGTGGTGGAACTTGCAACAAAAGACGAAAAGTGTCACGATGTCCGACATGCCCCGAACGTTCACGCGTCGGCACGGCGCGCCCTACGTGATCATCGAGGGCTGCATCGAATGCGGGATCTGCGAGCGAGTGTGTCCCTACGACGCCATCTCGATGAGTGACGAGTTCGAATTCGTGGTCAATGGCGAGCAGTGCCCCGGTTGTCACCGATGCCTCGATCCGTGCCCCGTCGGGACGATCGTCCCGATGAGCGACCCCCGCTCGTCACGAATTCGGCCGTCGAACGCGCCTCTCGTCCTCGCCGACTGGCAGGAGCTCATCTCATCCCAGGGAGGGAAGTAGTGAAGAAGTTCATGAAGACCGACGATCTCGCTCGAGACGATCGGTTCCAGCGGACCCCGGTCCCGCTCGACTTCCTGATGGCCGAAGAGGTCACGGTCGAGCAGGTCGAGGAGACCATGAAAAACATCATGGCCAACGACGATCTCCGCAAGATGATGGAGGACCAGACGTCGGGCGGAGGGGCACCGAACCTGTTCAAGCGTGTGCGACCGGACGATCCTGACGCGCCTCTGTTCATCAAGACCCAGATGCACGGGATCTTCATGGGCGAGATGCAGGCGCTCGAGGCGGCTGGACGCAGCGCATGGGACTTCACCGACGACCCGGAGCTCCCGTGGAAGTTCCAGCTCGACATGGCGCGCCAGTGTTGGGACGAGACACGTCACGTCGAGATCTACTCGGCGCTCCTCGACCACGTCGACGCCGAGATTGGAGAGTTCCCGGAGAACCTCTTCCTGTTCGAATTCGGTTGCTCCGACGATCCCGCCGAACGTGTCGTCGGCGTGAACCGCTGCCTCGAGGGGCTCGCGCTCGACGTCTTCAACGACACCATTCGGTTCGGCAAAGCCGCCGACGACGAGGGGATCTGGCGCAGCGTCGACTACGTCGCGGCCGACGAGGTCACCCACGTGCGGTTCGGCCAGGTATGGAGCAAGGCACTGACGGAGAACGACCCGGAGCGCCGAAAGAAGGTCGTCGCGTTCCAGCGGAAGGTCGACCGTGCGTTCAGCCTCGGCGGTCTTCGTGGCTCATACGACGGCGCGAATGTCGAAGCTTTCCTCCCGCTCGCCACCGAGTTCCGCAAGCTCGCCGGCTTCAGCGACGAGGACATCGCCGAGGTCGCAGGTGCGGGCCCGAAGGTGAAGGGGCGCTGACCGTGACCGACACGATCGACGCACCCGGCAAGAACGGCGCTGCCGCGGCGCGCGCCGACGCGATCACCGGCTACGGCCCGTCACGCCACGCCCGCCCCTTCCCGTACTGGGACCGCCGACGCCTGATCGGCGAGTGGACCGTTGAGGAGTCGGTGGAGCGCATCGTCAACTACAAGTACGCCGAGCAGCACCTGTCAGCGGCGCTCGGCGGATGGGTTGCCACCATTCCGGAGCTCGACGTTAAGGCGATGATGGGCCCGCACTGCTACCAGCACGCCTGGCATGCTGACCTGTGGCGCCTTCGCCTTCCGGAACTGCGGGAGTCGAACGAGGACCGTTCAGAGCCGGTGAACGACGCCTTCGCTCGGTTCATCGACGAACTCACGAGCCCAGACGATGCCGATCTCACCATCGAGAAGCTCGTCGGCGTGTACCGCGTACTCATCCCGCACCTGCTGGCGACGTACACGTACCACCGGAAGGTGACGAGTGACATCGTCGACGCTCCGACCGTGCGGATCCTCAAGTTCATGCTCGATGACGACGTGGACCAGCTCATCGAAGGCGAGCTGATGATCCAGGACCTCGCCCGATCCCCCGAGCTACGAAAGCGCGCGGGCGATTGGCAAACGCATCTCGATGTGCTCCTGGCGCAGTCTGGTGGCGTGTGCGGCGCGGCGACGCTGGGCGGGAGGCCCCGTATCGTCATGCCGCCGAAGGCCGTGCTCGGCGAAGCACTGAAGGCCAAGCGGGAGAAGGCGCAGGCACCAGCACAGTGAAGGAACCGCTGATGGACGACGCGATATACGTCGAAGAGGAGACGGTTCGCGAGACGCTGGAGATCGAAAGCCGCCTTCGAGCGATGGGATATGCCGTGTTGCCTGAGGTCCTGCAGGCAGGCGGCGACTTCGACTTCACAGGCACCACGGTCGCCGAGATCGTGGCCGAGGCCGATCGCTACCTCGTCCACCAGCAGACGGTTGACCTCGCAGGCGCCCGGATCCTCGCCGCCATCGGTGAGCTCGCGGTCAAGGCCCAAGCCTATGACGCCATCGCAAAGATCGCGGGCGGGGACAGCCAGAGCACGCACTGACCCCCTTGGCGCTGCTCGGCTCCCGGCTCGGGTGCTCGCCCCGAAGTCTCCTTTCGGGGCGAGCACTTCCGCGCTGCTACCGACTACTCGGCGCGACTGGATCAGCTGAGCTCTGCTGCGCAGGGAGGGCCCGTCGCTGCAGAGCCGATCGCCGGGAGCAGCACCGCGTCCACGAGGCGCGCGGCGTAGGTCCCACCCGACGGCGCAACAAGGGGGGCACACATGGCGTACGAGAGCACCAATCGGGCCACCCACTCGGCTGCTTCGTCCGCCGCCGCCTCGGGCAGGAATCTCCGCAGGTGTGCGGATGTGAAGGTCACGGCGGGAGGAAGCACTCGCGCGAGCCCCGAGGGCGCGGGTATGAGCGAGAGGCGATCGGGTTCGTACTCGGCGAGGAAGGCGAGGGCTTCGTGTCCGTTGAGACGCTCGAGAGCCTCGCCGACGCCGGCAACGAGTAGCTCGCGAAGCGTCGAGGCTTCCAAGAGGCGAGAGTTCAGTGCCTCGAAGAAGGCCGCGACCTCCGCGGCAACGACCGCCTGTAACAGCGCGTCCTTGCCACCCGGGAAGGCGCGATACACCGACGCACGGCTACATCCGGCCTCTCGAGCGATGTCATCGAGCGATGTCTTCGTGACACCCCAGCGGGCGATACATCGGAGTGTCGCCTCGAGGACGCGCCCGCGAAGGTTCAGGTCACCTGAGAGGGGAAGCCGCACGGAGATGAAACACTAGACGCAAAACGTCGCATTGGTGAGGCTAGTTCCTGCGACGCCTTCGCGCGGTTATCGCTTCGTGGGCCGACGTATCTGCCAGCGCGGGGACTAGGAACGCCATCAGGAATTGGCGCTGTTCGGCCTTTGTGCGTCTGCGTGGGCCCGCGACCGTCAGCATTGAGACGATGCAACGCAGGATCCACTCGGCCGCGTCGTCGGCGTCAAGATCGCCTCGCAACTGCCCGCTCGCCTGCGCAGCTTCGAAGTAGGGACGCAGGAAGTCGCCGGTGATGCTGAACAGCGCGTCCGACGCGCCGACGATGCTCTCGGTGAGCCCCGCCGATTCAGGTGTGAACAACATTGCGAGATGGGGATCGGCGCGTACGGCGTCAACGGTGAACATCACGCCCTCTACGACGGACTCTGCGAACGAGCTCTGTGCAGCTAGTCGCTTCTCGAGGCGGCCGAGGAAACGGCCTGCCTGGCGTAGGAGAACGCCGAGCACCAGCGCGTCCCGACCGTCGAAATACCGGTAGACCGTGGCGCGTGACACGCGCGCTTCATTCGCGACGTCCTCGACCGTGGTCTTCGCGACCCCGAACCTCGTGAAACACCGCTCGGCGGCATCCAGGAGCCGCGTGCGCGCCGATTCGGTGTCCTCTGGGGCGTCGGCTCCCCATCTCAATTTCGCCATCTCGTCCTCAAGCGTATCCACGGCGAGCGCGGTCGCGATACCTCCCGAGGGAACACGCGGTGTTCCTTGTCTCATTGCTCGGCAGCGCGCGGCAGTGAGGGTCGACGCGCTGCGCGCCGCAGCTCCACTTCGACGTCGGTCTCGGAGATCAACGGATCCTCAGCGCGCTCCTAGGGCAGACGCCGCGGCGGAGGCGACCGCGCAGCGGATCGTCCCTCGCTCGGGTCGTCAGCCGGTGACCGGTCGGAGGGACCGGTCAGACGGTCGGCGCAACAAGTCATCGACCAAGGCCCGAGCGGCCCGCACGTCTGACCAGTGCAGCGGCACGTCGAAGTCGTCGACCCGCAGCGCCACGGTGCCCGTCCCGTCTTGCCACTTTACGTCGGTGACGACGGCGTTCGACGGAAGAGAGGGCATCGGCAGCACCACATCGAGCTCGCCCTCGGTGCGGAGGTCGAATCCCAGCGTCGCCATGCGGCGCGGTGACAGGCGGATGCCTCCGTTGGTGACCGATACGTCCATATCGATTTGACCGAGGCGGAGGCCTCCAACACCGATGCGCGCGACCAGCCGAGAGGGTCGGATGACCAGCCGGGCCGGGAGGCCGAGCGCGCGTGTCCACGCGTCGACCGCGCGCTGATCGAGGTGAGCCGCGACGTCGATTCGCCGTGCCCTCAGTCGTGGGGGAATGGATGGAACAAGCATCACGCGGCTCGCAGTGATCTCTACCTCCCGCAGGCGGACGCCCGCCACGTCGACGTCCGAAGCGGCCGCACGGACCGAGGCCAGCCTTCCACGCAGCAGGTCGCCAGCGCGGGGGTGCAGCGCCACGCGGATTGGGCCCCCGCCGAAGCTCGAGGCAACTCGCGAGACGAGTGCGTTCACCGGCGCAATGAGCGTCATCGCCGTCTCACCCCAGCTCGGCATTCAGCTGCGGCAGGCGTTGTACGAGGGGCATCAAAGCGCTCATCAGCGTCACGTCGCCGCCGAGCGACTTCACGAACGCGTTGAGAGCGAAGACGTTCCGGACGAACAGCGTGACCTCGAGCGGAGGGCGAAGCCGGTGCCGCAGCAGCAGCCGTACCGCCTCCTTCAACCCTGCGACAATCGCGCCCTCCCCTCCCGTGAGCATCTGCATCGGCTGGAGGGCGGAGCTCGCGGACAGGTCGCGTGCGAGCGCCTCCACGTCGACGCCGGCGGGGACGGCACCGGTCATCCTCATCGCTTCGATCTGGGCGTCGACGTCACCCGAGAACACCGACGTGAGGTACTTGAGCGCGCCGCGACGGATGTCGATGTCGAAGCGGCCAAGAGCTCCAAAGCCGACGACGGAGAGTCGACCGTCCGGGACGATCACGAGGTGCTCGGGGCGCAGATCGGCGTGGAAGACACCATTCGTGAGCGCAGACTCGATCGTGATGCCCAGATAACTGCGGAGGACGCGATCGGCGTCGAACGACGATTCGTCGAGCGGCGCCCCGCCGAGATCTTCGAACACGACTGCCCGACGATTGACGAGGCCGGGGATCGGGCGGGGGATGACGAGCCCGTCGAGGTCGAGCGCCTCGGCGGCGAGAGCGAGCTCGATGGCGTTGAGCGCCTGGTTTCGGAGGTCCGCCTCTTCGAGAGACTGGCGGGCCGCGAGCTCGACAAAACCGAGCGGGTGCGGGTCCCGCAATTGTGGGACGAGTGCTTCGAGCGGGCCGACCATCGTGGCGGTGATGCGAGCGTCGGCCCGCAGCGCGCCGTCGACGCCGGGCCGGCGTACGCAGACGAGGACGGATCGACCGTCGGCGGCGAGTTTGGCCCTGTGTAGTTGCCCCAGGGCTGTGGCGGAGAACGGAGCGTCCTCGATCGCCCCGACGGCGTCACCGAAGGCGCGTGTCACGATCGCCTCGACCGTGACACGGGACATCGGCGCGACAGTGACCGGGCGCCGGCGGATCTCGTCGACGACGACGGCGGGCAACAGTCCTTCACTCCCTCCGACGATGCGGGCGATTTCCGCCGCTGGCGCGCCGAGACCCGCCAGGTGATCGCGGAGGAGGTGGGCGACGGTTGCCTTGAGATAGCCCGACAGGTCGTCGAACGGCCGCCCGGCGAGGACGTCGAACGGCAACCGCGTGTACTGCCACCGCCATCGCGCCGCGGTGAGCGACGCCAGGTGCCTGGCCGCACGGAGCGGCGGCAGCGGGCCTGGCCGGGCGAGCCGCGCCGCGTGGCGTTCGACCGTGGCCCGTTCGTTGCCGAGGTCCTGGAGGAGTTCGTGCGCGGTCTCGAGCAGTCCGGACTCAGCACGGACCCACGAGGACGACTCGAGTTCGTCCAACACGCGGAGTGCAGTCACGGTGCCTTCTTCGACTTGAGATCGGACGCCCTCAATGCGGCGGCGTACACCGCGAAGGCAAGGTCGTTGCCGGCCACGACTCGCTCGGATGCGCCGTCTGTCAACCGAACGACGGCGCGCACCGGCCTCTCGCTGATGTCGATCGCGGTAATGCGCCAACCGTCTCGCAACAGTGTCCGTGCTTCGGCAGCGTTCGGATGTTCACGCGCTCGCCGCGGCGCGGAGGCAGCCGCTTGTGCCGCCGCTGGCAGCGATGCCCCGGACGCCACCAGTACGGATGCGGCTCTGGCGATCGTCCCGACGATTCTGCCGGCGCCGTTCATCGCGCGTCTGCCGGGATGGCGCCGATGTCGGCGAGACGGTCGCGTAGATCCGGGGTGAGCAGCCCGATCTTGGACAGGTTGGGCGTGATCTTGGAGAACAGCACCCGCTGGAAGAGCTGCATCATCGGCGTCCGCATCGACTCCAACAGGCCGTCATCGCCTCGGATGCCGAGTTCGTCCCAGACCTCCTCGGCAAGGAAGCGGTCCCGCATCAGCCATGCCGCCTCGACGACGAAGTCCTGCCGCTCACGTCGCTCGGCCGCCATCATCTCGGAGTACACGCCGTCGAGGGCGAGGGTGCCGAATGCCACGTGCCTTGCTTCGTCGGCCATCACGTACCGGGTGATCTGCTTGATCAACGGCTCCGCGGAGAACTGGTGGATCAGGCCGAACGCTGCTAGCGCCAGGCCCTCCACGATGATCTGCATGCCGAGGTAGGTGACGTCCCATCGCGAGTCGCCGATGATCAGCTCGAGCAGCTGCATCAGGTTCGGGTTGACCGGATAGATACGTTCGAGCTTCTCGCTCAGGTACCGACCGTAGACCTCGACGTGGCGTGCCTCATCGGCGACCTGCGTCGCGCCGTAGTACTTCGCGTCGATCTCGGGGACCTGCTGCACGAGCTTCGCGGTCGCGAGAAGTGCGCCCTGCTCGCCGTGGAGGAACTGTGAGGTGATCCACGCGTTGAAGACGTGCGACGCGTGGGCGCGCTCTCGGTCGTCGAACCGGTCGAACGCGTCGCTGGCGATCATCGGCAGGTAGTCCGCGAGGCCGCCCGTGTCCAAGGGATCGACGTCGATCGACCAGTCGATGTCGTCGGTCGCGTTCCACTGGCTTCGTTTTGCCTTGCTGTAGAGCTTCTCGAGCGAGGGTCGCGCGCACGTGTACTCCCAGGCGAATGCCGCATCGCGTTTGGAAACCACGAGGAGCCCGTCTGCGGGCGGATCCAGCGGTCGAGTCACCGGCCTTGGCGTCAGGACCGGGGCCGTCACCGCGCCGGACCCGTGCTTCGGAAGCAAGAAGCTGACGATCTCCGGGTCCGCGAGAATCCGGTAGCCCGGCGCGAGTTCTTTCGAGTACCGCTCGAAGTAGAGCAGTTGCTTGACGACGAGGACCATCTCGCGCGGCAGACGCACGCGGTGACGCGTCGCGACGCGAAGGACCTGGGCAAGGACATCGCCAAAAGAGATGTCGGCGAGTGAGGTGGCGAGGAGTGGTGTGACCAGGCTGCGGACGTCCTCGGTCGCTTCGTCGATGTCGATCGGTCCGGTCGCGGCACCGAGATCGAAGAAGGCGTGCACGATCTGTGCGAAGTCGCCTTCGAGCAGCACGCTGGGAAGTGCGCTCCGGAGCACGTTTCGAGTGGCGGTGGAGAGTTCGCCCATGATCCCGAAGTCCAAGAACGCCAGATCGCCGCCTTCGGTGACGAAGAGGTTGCCGGCGTGCACGTCGCCGTGGAAGAGACCGTGCTCCAAGGCCCCGTGCATCCACGCCCGCACGCCACGGCGGAGAAGGTCCTCCCAGTCGAGGTGGTCGTGCTGCGCCTGCGCGAGGCGGTCGACGGCGACGCCATCGACGAAAGACATCACGATGGCGCGCTCGCTCACCATGCCCTCGACGGGTCGCGGCACGACAACCCCCGAGTTCTTTGCCGATGCACGGAGGTTGCGCTCGAAGGCGACCATTGCGTTGGCCTCGTTACGGAAGTCGAGCTCGGAACGCAGGCCGGCAGCGAAGTCGTCGACGACCGCGGTCGGGTTCGCGAGGTCGCCCAACGTGCCTGCGTGCTCGAGCATCCGCGCGAGCAGTTTCAGGAGGCGGGTGTCGCGCGAAACGCGAGCACGCAACCTCGGGCGCCGAACCTTTACCGCTACGTGCGTGCCGTCGCGGAGCACCGCCCGATGAACCTGCGCGATCGACGCAGCGGCTACCGGCTCTGGATCGAACGAGGCGAACAGCTGATCGACAGACTCGCCGAACTCTTGTTGGAGGACGGCACTCACTCGAGCAGGCGACTCCGCGGGCACGTCGTCGAGCAGCCGCCTCATCTCGTTTGACATCACTTCTGGGAACAGGCCTGGGCTCGACGCAATCAGCTGTCCGAACTTGACGAAGGTGGGACCGAGATCCGTGAAGCTGCGCCGCAACGCGATCGCGACCGCCCGGGGCGCTCGATCGCTCGGCTTCAGCACCAGGTACGGCCCCCGTCGGGAGACGATCAGCGCGCCGTGCCGGGCGAGGGTCAGAGCGATCTCGACGCACCGAGCCGCGTCACCTGGGCCGAGGCGTGCGAGGTCGATCGCGCCGTCACCGGCAGCTCGTGCCTTTGTGGACAACATCGCAACGCCCATCAGCGCCCTCCTCCACCGAGATATGGAACGACCAGGCTCTTCACGAACGCTTCCAAGGGCCGGCGCGGCGGATGAAGCACCACGGACGTCCCGATCCTCACGAGCCACTCCACGACCGCCTCCGGTTCGTGCGGCGAGATCGCGCCGGCGGCGATCGCCGACTTCAGGAGCGGCTCTATTGCGGGTTTCAACATCGTGATGAGCGCGTCGTGCGCGCTGAAGGCGAAGGCGGTGATCAGCTCGGGCTCGTCCTCCACCAGCTTCTTGACGACGGGATGATCCGACACGAAGGCAACGGTCGCTACGAGCGAGGCGGCGATGGTTTCCGCCGTGTCAGAGAGAGGAAGTGCTGTCGGTAGGCGCTCCATGAGTCTCCGCAGCTCACGGAACGCGAGCATGCGGACCGCCGCGTCGACCGATCCCAGTTGGCGGTACGCGGTGGTCCTCGATACCCCGAGCGTGCGGGCGATGTCTGGAATCGTCGTCTTCGACCATCCTTGCCGCTGCAAGACGTCGGCGGTTGCGTCGAGGTACGGGTCGAGCGACGACGACCCTGGGTCCAGAAGCGTCGAGCCGATCGTGGCCCAGGCGACCGCCACGACGGATTGCTTCGTGGTCGCGGGATCGGGAGTGGCGGTGTTCGACATGTCGATGCCACACTGACACAAATCAGTCCCAATGTCACACACCGCCGGCGTAACGCCGGCTGCCGAGAGGGTGAAGCGTGAGCCGCAAGAGAGGTCTGGACCCGACGGCGATTCGGGGTTTCGGGTTACGTGAAGTGGGCCGCATGGTGGGCACCGCGCGAATCGGCACCCGGCACGCGTTTCGCGTAATGGCGCGGGGGTCGAAGGAGGACCGCGCCAAGCGCGGGGCGAGCGAGTTGCGGCACGCGTTCGAGGAACTCGGACCCACGTACGTCAAGCTGGCGCAGCTCATCGCGTCGAGTCCCGGACTGTTCCCGGATGTGCTTGCCGACGAGTTCCGCTCGTGCCTCGACATGGTGCCGCCCATCCCGGCCGCGGATGTGGAAGCAACGATCGTCGAGGAGCTGGGTGGTCCTCCCCACGAGGTTTTCGCACGCTTCGACATGCACCCTCTCGCTTCGGCGTCCATCGCTCAGGTGCACACCGCAGAGCTGCCGGACGGTGAAGAGGTGGTCGTCAAGATCCAGCGACCGGGCATCCGTCAGCGCGTTGAAGGCGACCTCCGAATCCTCATGCGGTTCGCGACCATCCTCGAGCGAACCTCAGCGAAGGGCCGCATGGCCAATCCCGTGGCTGTGGTCGAGGACTTCGCCGCCACGCTCGCGGAGGAACTCAACTTCGTCAACGAGGGTCGCGCCATGGAGCGCTTCGAGGCGAACCTGCGCGCCTTCGGCAAGAACGACAACGTGCGCGTGCCCTCGGTCCGCTGGCCATTCACCACACCGCGGGTCCTCACCATGGAGCGCATCTACGGGTACAAGATCGATGATCTCGCCCGGTTGAACGAACAGAACTGGGATCTCGAGAGCGCGCTCAAGCAAGGCGTGCGGGCCTGGATGGAGGCTGCCCTCGAACACGGCTTCTTCCATGGTGACGTGCATGCCGGGAACCTGATGCTCGACACCGAAGGCAACATCGTCTTCCTCGACTTCGGCATCGTCGGGCGTCTGGATCCGAAGACGAAAGAGGTGATACGCCACGGCCTGCCTGCCCTGCTCGTGCACGGCGACTTCGTCGAGGTCGCGAAGGCGATCTACGAACTCGGCGCGGTGCTCAAGCCTGCCGACCTCGAGCAGTCGAGCCGAGATATCGCTGAGATCGTGGAACCGATCCTCGGAAAGCCACTGTCGGAGATCTCCTACGGACAGGTGCTGATCGACATCGTCAGGATCGGAACCCGCTACGAAGTGCGTTTGCCGCGTGAGATGGTGCTCGTAGCCAAGCAGATGCTGTACTTCGAGCGCTACGCGAAGCTCATGGCGCCGGATTGGGCGATCCTGAACGATCCGGAGCTGATCGGCTTCCTCTTCGAGGGCCTCGAGAACCACGCGGTCGGCGAGGATTCGGGGGCCGCGGCATTCGCGCATGAGGTCACCCGGCCCGGCGTCGCCGGTCTCTAGCCGGCATCACGATCGCGTCGGGTTCTGGGGCAGCTCGCGGAACGGGGTGTCGCGGCTCGGTCCCGGTTCCTTCGGCAGCCCGAGCACCCGCTCGCCGATGATATTGCGCTGCACCTGGTCGGTTCCGCCGTAGATCGACGGGGCGGGCGAGAACACCACGAGTTCCTGCAGGTCCCCGCGCGTCGCTGCGTCGTCGCCGACGACGGTGGCGGCCATCCCGAGGATCGTGCAACCGAGGTCGCGTGCCAGTTGCACCATCTGGCTGTTCCGGATCTTCGCGAGGTTTCCCTCGCCGCCCGTCGCGGCGCCGCCGACCTTCGCTCGGGCGAGATGCCATGTGGTGATCTCGGCGAGCGAGCGAAGCTGCAGGAGTCCCTGGCGGATCACCGGGTCTTCGAGCTTTCCTCGCTCGCGCGCGAGCTCGGTGAGCTGCTTGATCCTGCCGTGCCCCACGCCTCCACCGCCAACCCCCCGCCGCCTGAGCGGACGAAGTCGCCGACGCGCTTGTCGAGATGGCCCGCCACCGTGCCCGCGATGGCGGCGCTCGGAGCCGCGACGTTGGCGCCACCGATGCCGGCGCGCTCGACCATCAGCGTCGTGTTGGCAACATTCCAGCCGTCATTGACATCGCCGATCAGGTTGGCGTGGGGGACGCGCGCGTCGGTGAGGAACACCTCGTTGAACATGGCGCGTCCCGTCATCTCGCGCAGCGGGCGAACCTCGACGCCCGGCTGCAGCATCGGGAACGCGAAGTAGCTGATGCCTCGATGCTTCGGCTGGTCCGGATCCGAACGTGCGACGAGGATGCCGTAATCGGCCCACTGACCACCGGAAGTCCACACCTTCTGGCCGTTGATCACCCACTCGTCGCCGTCACGCTCAGCCCTGGTCTGGAGACCTGCGAGGTCCGAGCCAGCACCGGGTTCCGAGAAGAGCTGACACCACCCGTGCTGGCCGTTGAGAATCTGGGGGACGAACTGCTCGACGAGTTCCGCCGCGCCGTGGGCGAGAATCGTCGGCACCGCGAGCATCATCCCGATCCCGCTCGGAGGGCCGACCGCGCCCTTCGATACCATCGCGCTGGCCAACGATGCAGCCTGCGAGCGCGACCATCCGCGCCCCCAGGGCTCCGGAAGAGTTGGATTCGACAGGCCAGCCTCAGCCATCCGCCCCCACCACTCGGCGACGGTGACGTCGGGGTCCCAGTTCGCCGTCACCCAGGCATGTGCCTCAGCTGCGGTGTCGGCTGCGAGATCGGTCATGCGAGTTCCTCCGTGGCGACCGGGTGAGACAGTACACGTCTCATGTTGCATAGGACGTCGGCTCGCTGCAACGATGACGCTTCGATCATCGGGCTCCCATATGGAGGTCAAGTGCCTGAAACGTTCCTATCCGACGCGTGGTTCGACGCGGTGGCGAAGATTCGCGCCGAGTTGGGCGACCCGCCGCCCCCGGCCGGGATGGCCGATCTGCAGTTGAACATCGTGGTAAGCGGCGGTCCTGACGGCGACCGTGAGATTCACCTCAGTGGTGGCCAGTTCGAGCAGGGTCTCGTCGACGGCGCACCCACGAAGCTCACGGTGCCTTTTGACGTCGCGAAGTCGATGTTCGTCGAAGGCAACCAGCAGGCCGCCATGCAGGCCTTCATGAGCGGCCAGATCAAAGTGGAAGGCGACATGAGCAAGCTCATGGCGATGCAGGCCGGTGGCGGCGCACCGGGTGCCGAGGCGCAGGCGCTGCAGGAGCGGATCAAGGCCGTTACTGCGTAGCCGGCGGGCCGGCGTCGGTGAAGGCTCGGCGCCGGCCCGCAGCGTCCGACACATTGGGTCTACGGAGCGACGCACATCGAAACATCGCTGGCGCGACCGGGCCGCTTCGCTGAGCTCACCAGCGGACGGGCAGCCTTCGCGGTCCGCGCACCTGGCCGCCCGTCCACGCCACGGCGTTCGGGTCGGCGATCTCGAACGGGGGCACCCGCGCAAGGAACGTCTCGATCGCAACGCGCAACTCCATGCGGGCGAGGTTCGATCCCAGGCAGCGGTGGATTCCCGACCCGAACGCGAAGTGCCGGTTCTTCTCGCGATCGATCACGAACTCATCGGGGCGATCGAACATCTTGGGGTCACGGTTGCCCGCCGGGAACGCCATCAACACCTTGTCGCCGCGCTTCATCGGGCACCCGCGAACCTCGACGTCCTCCGTGACGTAGCGGGCCATGGTGACCGGGCTGTAGAAGCGAAGGAACTCCTCGACCGCCGTGGCCATCAGCGACGGGTCATCGCGCAGGCGCGCCTGATCATCGTGGTGGGTGGCCAGGTGCCACAGGCTCGATCCGATTGCACTCCAAGTCGTGTCGATGCCGGCGAGGAGGAGCAGGAAGCACGTGCCGATCAGGTGACGCTCGCTGAGCGGCTCGCCGTCCACCTCGGTGTTGCACAACAGGGTCAGGAGGTCGTCGGGACGCTCGTCCACGGGCATCGCCTTGCGGGTGGTGGTGTGCGCGGAGAAATAGTTGATGAGCTCCATGACCGCGCCCATCGCCTTGTCGAGATTGTTGAAGCCTTCCTGCAGGATCTCGACCGCCCACCGCGTGAACGTCGACTCGTCGCTCGTCGGCACCCCGATCATCTGCGCGATGACGCGCACTGGGATGTGCTGTGCGTACTCGGTCGCGAGGTCGGCCTCGCCACGTGCGATGAAGCTGTCGATGAGTTCGTCCGCGAGCGCCTGCGTGATCGGGGTCTGGCGCTCGATGGCGCTGGGACCGAATGCCGGAAGGAGAAGGCGCCGGGCCCAGGTGTGCACCGGCGGGTCCGACGTGATCGGGGGCGCCTCGAGCATCGTGGTCGCCTCGGGATTCAGATCCCGTCCGGGAGTGATGACACTGATGTCGCGCGACGAGAAGTGGGTGATGTCATGGGCAATCTCGGCGATCAGGTCGTAGTCGACTGGCAGCCATGTAGGTCCCCGCCGGTCAGTCCTCGCGACGGGACACCTGCTCCGTTGCTCGGCCCAGAAGGGCGCCGGATCGCGCACGTACGCGGGGTCGAGGATGTCGAAGTCGGTATCCCACGAAGAGGGTGCCGAAGCGATGTCGGTCATTGTTGGTCCTCTCTCGCAGAGCGAGCGTGTGAAACAGGAGATGCGAAGTGTATCGGTGTCGCTCTCGCTGAGCGGCTACCCGCGGCCTTTGAGGACGCCCGGCAGCGAGTCGCAGAGCCTTTCGTTGAGCCCGAGGTCGCTCGGTGCGGAGCCGCTCACGATGAGCCCACGGTCGGTGAGCTGCACCTCGTCGACAAAGAGCCCGAAAGGTGCCTTCAGTCGCACGGGAGGGACCACAGAGCGGATCGGGCCTGTCGGCGTGACGATCACGCCTCCGTCACGCGCGACGACCTCGAAGGAGGCCGCTGACGACGTCACGCCAGGCACGACGACGCGGAGCTGTTCTTCGCTCAGCCGGACGTCGCCGCGAAGACCCAGGGAGCGAACGAGTTGCGACAGGTCGCCAGGCGCGAGGCGCGCCCGGATCTGCACGCCTCGAAGGGACGCCTCCGACGGCTTCCAAAGCGCAGAAATGGGCACGTTGACGCGACTCATCGAGATCTTGAGGTCGCGGAGGCGAAGCCGTCCCACAGATACGGCGTCGGCCCGAACGGTGACCGGAGCGCGCCGCGCCGCGACGCGCGGTATCACCGGCCATGCGCCAAGGTCGACGTCCAGAGCGTCGAAAGACAGGCACTCGGGTGAGGAAGAGATGGCGACCCGCGTCGCGAGCGCATTGATGGGTCGGGTCGGCACCAGCGCGCCGAGCGTGACGAGAAGTGCCGCCCCGAGCGCGATCCGTAGCGCCTTGCGTCGTTGCCAGGCGCGTCGAGAGGGACGGATTCGGGTGATCAGATGAACCGGCCTTCGCGGTTCCAGTACCTGTCCCGGAGCAACCGCTTGTAGAGCTTTCCTGTGGAATGACGTGGGAGCGCGGCCTCGAAGTCGACTGACCGGGGACACTTGAAGTGGGCGAGGCGCTCCCGGCAGAACTCGATGAGTTCCTGCTCGAGTTCGAAACTCGGCTCCCGGCCCTTGATGAGCTCGACCGCGGCCTTGACCTCCTCGCCCCACTCGTCGTTCGGGATCCCGAAGACGGCGACGTCGGCGACCGCGGGGTGGGTCGTGAGCACCTGCTCAATCTCGCGCGGATAGATGTTCACGCCGCCCGAGATGATCATGTCGGACTTCCGGTCGGTGAGGAAGAGGTAGCCGTCCTCGTCGAGCTTGCCGACGTCGCCGAGCGTGAACACCCCCGGTTCCAGATGCGCTCCCTTCGTCTTCTCCTCGTCCTTGTAGTAGCTGAACGTCTCGCTACCGAGCAGCGAACGGAACCAGACGGTGCCGGCCTCGCCAGTTGGTAGCTCGTCGCCGTCGTCGTCGCGGATCTCGATCCGATAGATCGCGGCCGCCTTGCCCACCGAGCCCTTGTGCTCGAGCCACTCCTGGGGCGTGATCGTCGCCATGCCGCCCTCGGTCGCTCCGTAGTACTCGTAGAGGACCGGACCCCACCAGTCGATCATGGCCTCCTTCGCCCACACCGGGCACGGTGCCGCGCCGTGTACCACGGCCTGCAACGACGAGGGGTCGAAAGCCGCACGACGTTCGTCCGGCAGGCGGAGCAGCCGCACGAACATGGTGGGCACCATGTGCGTGTTCGTGATCTGCCACTGGGTGATCAAGTCGAGCGTGGCCTCGGGCGTCCACGCGTCCATGATCACCGTCGTCGCGCCGCCGTTGAACGCCATCGACGAGAACCCCAGCGGCGCGGCGTGGTACAGCGGACCGGTGACCAGGTGGGCGCCCCCAGGCTGGACGCCAAGCGGCGCGCCCATTATCGACAGCATCGACAGGAGCCCCTCGATGGACGCTCCCGACGAGGCGAGGTTGCGGTTCACACCCTTCGGCCGACCCGTCGTCCCCGAGGTGTAAAGCATGTACCCACCCGGCTCCACGTCGAGCGGGAAGCGATCATCGCCACCGCCGCTCACGAACTCTTCGTAGCCGAGCGCGTCCCCGCCGATCGGTGCACCGGTGGCGACCTTGAACCGCAGCCCCGGGTTGTCGAGCGCGATCTTGGCGGCCTCGAGGTGGCGCTCGTCGACAACCAATCCCTTGGCATCGCAGTTGTCGACGACGTACGCCACTTCCTCGGCGTTGAAGTGCCAGTTCACGGGCGTGACAACGATGCCGCTCAACAGGGACGCGCAGAGGATCTCGAGGAACTCGGCGCGATTTCCCATCAACATGGCGATGTGATCGTTGCGTCGGAGCCCGGCGCCCTCGAACGCACGGCCGAGGCGCGTCACGCGGTCGTAGAACTCGGACCACGTGAGCGACCGGTACGAGTCGACAATCGCCACGTCGTTCGGTCGCTCGGCAGCGATGTTGAAGAACCCGTATTCCACCAGCCCTCCCAAGACGAATGACAGATACCGTCGCGTGTCGTAGCTCGGTTCTACTCGACGTTCGGCCACCGGGCAACGGCATCGCCCGATTGTGCGTTGGTGGCTGTGGAGGGTTCCGGTCACGATGGCAGCAGCAGTTCTCCACCGTCAGTCCAGCTCATCGTGACCTCCCGACATGATTGCTCACCCGGACGGGCTGCTGGCGCGCGCCGCACTGTTCGTGGAGATGCAGGCCCATCACCACCTGATCATCGACCAGCCCCGAGGTTCATCGCTGCGCTGCGAGCCCTCCTCGCGGAGTCGTCGCAGTCCGTTCCCCGTAGCAAAAGAGGCGCACCGGCTTGACGAAGATGTGACACATCGACGAAGTTGTCGCATAACGCTCGACGCACGTCGGAGGAACCCGTGCCGATCATTCCCGATGCCATTGGCACCACGTCGGACCCCGTAGAGATCTCGTGGGAGCCGCGTGACTGCGTGATCTATGCCTTAGGCGTCGGTGCTGGCACCGACGAGCTCGAGTTCGCGACGTCGGACACGGCCGGCAAGGCGCAGAAGGTGCTCCCAACATTCGCGGTCGTGGCTGGCATGGGCGGAGGCGCTGGCGGCGGCATGGCGAGCCAGGCGGGCCTCTTCTCGAAGCTGGGCTCGTTCAATTTCGCCATGCTCGTGCACGGCGAGCAGGGCATCGAGCTATCGAAGCCGATACCCCCCTCGGGCCGAGCGTCCGTCACCACGGCGATCACCGGCATCTACGACAAGGGGTCGGGGGCGGTGTCGCGATGAAGGGCGTCGCCGTGGACCCGAATGGCGAGCAGCTGTGGTCCACGACAATGTCGATCTTCATCCGCGGCGAAGGCGGATGGGGCGGGGATCGAGGTCCTTCCGGACCTCGTAACATGCCGCCCGAGCGCGCACCCGACGCCCGGGTCTCGTACGTCACGCTGCCTCACCAGGCATTGTGGTACCGCCTCTCGGGCGACGCGAACCCGCTGCACTCCGATCCCGAGTTCGCGAAGCTCGGCGGCTTCGACCGCCCCATTCTCCACGGGTTGTGCACCTACGGCTTCACCGGTCGGGCGCTGCTGCACGAGTTGTGCGACTCCGACCCGGCAAGGTTCCGGTCGATGGAGGGGCGCTTCTCCAAGCCGGTGATGCCGGGCGACGAGCTGACCGTGTCGATGTGGGTTGACGGCAAGGAAGCGGTGTTCCAGACGACGACCCAGGACGGCAGCGTCGTGATCGATAAGGGTCGCTGTGTCGTCGCGTGACCCCGCTGGTGCCGCCGTCCAGCGCCTCCCGCTCGAGCAGGGCTACTTCGTCATGCCAGACGATGAGAACCCGACGCCCCGCCTCATAGCCTCCTACAGCGCAACGGCGGACGAGTACTTCTTCCCGCGGCGCAAGCGCTGTCCGGTCTCGTTCGATGCCGTGGAGGATCGCCTGTTGTCGCCTCGCGGCACCCTCTACTCCTGGACGTGGATCGCGAACATGAAGTACGGCGCAATGTCGATGGGAGGCGAGCCTCACGGCGTGGGCCAGGTCGACCTGCCCGAAGGCGTCAGGGTGCAGACGCGCCTGCTCGGGCAGATGGGCGACTGGCAGATCGGGATGCCCATGATGGTCGATCTCCTCCCGATCACGAAGGACAGCGACGGCAACGAGCTCTGCACGTTCTGCTTCCGCCCCGACGAGGATCAGGACTGATGGCGACGGACGACGTGTACGTCATCGGGGTCGGCATGCACCCGATCTCGGCGGCGCAGACGCCGGTGCGCGACATGGCGTTCCACGCCGGGATCGCCGCGATGGAGGACGCGGGCATCGAGTTCGACACGGTCGACGCGCTCTACAACGGCTACGCCTCCGGGCCGATGCTGGCCGGGGTCGCAATCGCCAAGGACCTCGGATTGACCGGCGTGCCCATCACCCACGTTGAGAACGCGTCCGCGACAGGCTCATCTGCGTTCCGCGAGGCTGTGCTCGCCGTGGCCGGCGGCCACGCGCGCTGCGCGATGGCGCTCGGCTTCGATCCGAGCCCGGCATCGGTGGCCACCGGCGGTGGCGCCAGCGCAGCGATGATGTCATCGTTCTTCAAGACTTCCGTCGAGAGCGTTCTGTTGCCCGCCGCGTTCTTCGCGATGTGGGCAGTCCGCCGGATGCACGACGCGGGCACGACGGTGGAGACGTACGCCAAGATCGCGGCGAAGAACTGGAACCACGCGCGACTGAACCCCTTCGCGCAGCGTCATGCCGACCATCAGGTGACGCCCGAGGAGGTGCTCGCCTCCACGATGATCGCGTACCCCCACACGTCGATGATGGCGGCCGCCGTCGGCGGTGGAGCGGCGTGCGCGATCGTCGCCGACCGGCAGCTGGCCGAGCAAGTGCGCGACCGCACCGGGCATGCCCTCGTTCGAGTGGCGACGAGCCAGTCGCAGTCGGAGCGGTACACCGCCGGCCACGTGTTCATGGGCGCGGTGGTGGGTCCCGCAGAGTTGACGCGCTCGACCGCGGCAGCGGCCTACGAGGATGCCGAGCTCGGCCCAACCGACCTCGACCTCGTCCACGTGCACGATGCCTTTCCGGTGGAGGAGCTCCTCTACTACGAGCTGCTTGGCATCTGCGGCGACGGCGAGGGCGACAAGCTCGTCGCGGACGGGGCAACCGAGATCGGTGGCCGCATCCCGTTCTCGACCGACGGTGGTCTTATCGGGCGCGGCCATCCCGTCGGACCAACGGGGTTGGCCCAGATCTGGGACGTGACGCAACAGGTGCGCGGCGAGGCCGGCGCCCGGCAGGTCGAGAACGCCAGAACCGGTCTCGCGCACATGATGGGCGCGGGGTCGGTCTGCATCATCCACATCCTTCAACGCACATGACTCGCTGATACGGCGGAACGAAAGGAGAGCGCCTTGCGCGCAGCACTGTTGGAGGCACCGAACACGGACCTCATCGTCGTGGACGATGTCCAGATCGAAAAGCCCGACGGGCGTCAGATCCTGGTGCGAGTGTCGCACTGCGGCGTCTGTCACTCCGACCTGCACGTCGTCGACGGCGGCCTGCCGGGCATGATGCCGACGGTGCTCGGCCACGAGGCCGCAGGAGTCGTCGAGGCGGTAGGGGAGGCGGTCACCGAGCTCGAAGCCGGCGACACAGTCATCATGACGTTGAAGGCCGTCTGTCGCCGCTGCTACTTCTGCGTTCGGGGCCAGCCGACGCTTTGCGCGTCGTCGAACGCGCTGATGCCCACGGGGACGCCGCCCCTGTCGCGGCAGGGCAAGCCCGTGTACCCAGGCATTGGTATGGGCGCCTTCGCGGAGTACGTGCAGATCTCGGTCGACGCCGCCGTGAAGGTGCCCGACGACACTCCCACCGACATCGCCTGCGTCATCGGCTGCGCCGTGCAGACCGGGGTCGGGGCCGTTCTCAACACCGCCAAGGTGGAGGAGGGGGCAACGGTTCTGGTGCAGGGCCTCGGCGGCGTTGGGATCTCGGTCATCCAGGGAGCACGTCTCGCTGGCGCGTCGCAAATCATCGCCGTCGATCCCTTCGCCGAGCGGCGGGACCTCTCGACCAAGTTCGGCGCGACCACGACGCTCGATCCCAACGACGGCGACATCGTCCCGAAGGTGATGGAGCTCACCGGCGGCATCGGTGTCGACTACGCGTTCGACGCAGTCGGCAACCCGAAGCTCGTGGAAGCTGGCGTGAACGCCAACCGTCCCGGTGGGCTCACCGTCGCGGTTGGTGTGCCCAAGATGACGGACACCTACTCGATCCCGGCCCTGTTCTTCGCTATGGGCGAGAAGAAGGTCACCGGCTGCTTCCTTGGTACATCGAACCCGCACCTTGAGTTCAACCGCCTGCTAGCCCTGTGGCGGGCGGGGACGCTCGACCTCGACGGGATGGTGACGTCGCGCCGTCCGCTGGAGGAGATCAACGAGGCGTTCGCGGACATGAAGGCGGGCAAAGGGATAAGGACGGTGCTCGACCTGTCGTGACAGAGGCTGCCCGCCCGTCGCGCCGCGCGCGGCGGAGCGGTTGCGACGAGCGGGATCCCGTTCAGGGTTGCGAGTGTCGGAGGACGAAGCCTGCGACGACCGAGGTGAAGGCGTCGTTGCGGTCGCCGGCGACCATATGCGCGGCACCGCTCACGTCCGCGGTCTCGGCGTGCGGCACGTGGGTCAGGAACTCCGCCACCGCCTCCTCCGAAACCATGTCCGATAGCCGGCCGCGCACGAGCAACGTTGGCACTTCTAGGCGCGTAGCCGCCCGGTTCAGACGATCGCCGTCCGCGGTCGCTGCCGGACGGCGATCACTGGTCATGAACGCTGGGTCCCAGTGCCACCGCCAGCGCCCGTCCTCGCCCTGACGGAGGTTCTTCTGCAGTCCGCTGAGATCGCGAGGGCGCTCCCGGTGCGGCTGGTACGCGGCCACGACATCTGCCGCCTCGTCAAGTGACCCGAACCCATCGGGATAGGCGGTCATAAAGGACACGATCCGCATCACCGCGCCCGGGTCCATGCGCGTAGCGATGTCGACGAGCACGAGGGCGGCCGCCGGGGGCGGGTCGAGCTCGCCTTGGGCGAGCAGCGCGGCAAGCCCGCCCATCGACGCACCCACGATGGTGGGCGCGCTGGGTAGCTCGGCGGCAAGCGCAACGACGTCGGCCGCGAACGACTCGAGGGTGTAGTCGGCGTCAGCCGGCCAGTCGCTGTCACCATGGCCACGCAGGTCGGCGACCATCGTGTAACACCCGCGGGCGGAGAGCGAAGCGGCCGTGCCGCGCCACGCGTGGCGCGTCTGCCCGCCGCCGTGGAGCAACAGCACGGGCGGCCCAGCCGGATCCCCCCACAGGTCGTACGCGAGCCGGACACCTCCGTGCCCGAAGGCGAACGATGGTTGGCCTGCGCCGTGGCGGGTTTCCATCGTCACAGTCAGATGTTTCCCTGCATGTCAGGGTTTGGCTGCGCGTCGGCCACGAGCTTCGGGACGATGTCGTCGAGCTCGGCCGGCTCCCACCGATCGCCCTTGTCCTGCCCCGGACCGCTGTGCCACGCCTCGGCCACGCTGATCCGGCCTCCGGCAACGTTGAAGACCCTGCCCGTGACGTCCTTGGAGTTCGCGCTACCGAGCCACACCACGAGCGGAGCGATGTTCTCTGGAGCGAAGGCATCGAACTTGCCTTCCTCGACGGTGATGGCACCGAGTCCCAGATTCTCGGTCATCCGGGTACGGGCCCCGGGCGCGATGGCGTTCACGGTGACCCCGTAGCGGGCGAGCTCCTTCGAGGCGACGATCGTGAATGCAGCGATACCGGCCTTCGCCGCGGCGTAATTCGTCTGGCCGGGGTTGCCGTAGAGGCCCGACGCTGAGCTGGTGTTGATGATGCGCGCATCGTTCGTCTTGCCCTCCTTGGTCCGCTCTCGCCAGTAGGCGGCGGCCCAGCGGGCCGGTGCGAACGTGCCCTTGAGGTGGACGTTGATGACTGCGTCCCACTCCTCCTCGGTCATGTTCACGAGCATGCGGTCGCGGAGGATCCCTGCGTTGTTGACGAGGACGTGGAGGTCGCCGAAGGTCTCGATGGCGGTGTTGACGAGCCGCTGCGCACCTTCCCAGTCGGCGATGTTGTCGGCATTTGCTACCGCCTCGCCGCCGAACCCGTTGATCTCTTCTACGACCTGCTCGGCCGGCGTCAGGTCGGATCCAGAACCGTCGACTGCGCCGCCGAGGTCGTTGACGACGACCTTGGCGCCCTGGCGGGCGAACTCGATGGCGTGGCCCCGGCCGATGCCGCGACCCGCGCCGGTGACGATGACGACGCGCCCGTCACAGATACCCATTGCACACTCCTTGTCTTGATCGTCTCAAGCGTTACTCGGTGTAGAAGCCCCCGTCGGGGTGGAGGATCTCTCCCGTGAAGTACGACGACTCGTCGGATGCGAGGAACAGCGCGGTGTTCGCGATCTCCTGAGGCTGGCCCATGCGCCGCAGCGGGATCGTCGAGAGGAAGCGATCGCGTGCCGGCTCGAACTCGTTGATCAGCCGCGTCATGTTGGTCTGGATGAACCCGGGCCCGATCGCGTTGACCCGGATGCCGGCGGGCCCGAGGCTTCGAGCGACGTGCTTGGTCAACATCCACACACCGGACTTCGACACGGTGTAGGCCAGAGGGCCCGCGTCGGGATGCTTCGCCGCGATCGACGCGATCGTGATGATCGAGCCACCCTCGCCCTGCGCCACCATCCGTCGTGCTGCGGCCTGCACGGCGAGGAAGGTGCCGGTGAGGTTGATGTCGAGCACCTTCTGCCACGACTCGACTGTCGTGCCGAGGAAGCCCGCCGACGGGTCGCCGAGTGCTTGCGCCGACTCCGCAATCATCGCCATATCGGCGTCGCGATCGCCGCTGCGGTATCCGGCGTGCGACACACCGGCTGCCGTGACCACCACGTCGAGACGTCCATACCGGTCGACGGCGAGTTGAGCCGCGGCCTCGTTGTGCTCTGGGTCGGGCGCGTCCAGGTGAGCCGCCATCGCGGCGCCACCCGCCCGCTCCACCATTGCCACGGTCTCGGCGGCGGCATCGTCGAGCAGGTCGGCCACGACGACTCGGGCGCCCTCCTCAGCGAACCGGACGCAGCACGCCCGCCCGATCCCGTTGCCGGCACCCGTGACGAGCGCCACCCTCTGATCCAGCCGACCGGGCACCGGCCGCCTCCCTCCTGCCTACGACGGCTGCACCGTAGCTGTCCGCGGAGCGTCACGAGACATCAGAGGATCCATGTCTCGTAGAGAATTCAGCGGGTGAGACACCGCACCTGTCGTGTTGCATGGTCTCGCGACGGTTTGCCATGCTGCGGACGACGCATGGGAGGGACTTCGACATGGCTGTGATCGGACGAGAAGCAGAAGCCGAATCGATTCGAGCCGAAGCTGGACGCTGGTTCGACGAGAACTGGGATCCCGAGGTCACTGTCGGCGAGTGGTGGGAGCGTCTCGCTGAGTCCGGGTGGGGGTTCCCCACCTGGTCGCCCGAGTGGTACGGCAAGGGCCTGACCAGCCGCCAGGCCTCGGTCGTGGCCGAGGAGCGTCGTCGCGTGGGCGCGTTCGGTCCGCCGAGCGGGATCGGTGTGATGATGGCCGGACCGACGATCGTCGCCCACGGCACCGACGAGCAGAAGAAGCGGTTCCTGCCAGCGATGGTCTCCGGAAAAGAGGTCTGGTGCCAGCTCTTCTCTGAGCCGGGTTCGGGCAGCGACCTCGCCAGCCTGCAGACGAAGGCGGTCCGCGACGGTGACGAGTGGGTCGTGAACGGTCAGAAGGTGTGGACCTCGGGCGCGCAGTTCTCGAAATGGGGCATCCTCATCGCCCGTACGAATCCCGATGTGCCGAAGCACCGCGGCATCACGTACTTCGTGATCGACATGGACCAGCCCGGCATCGAGGTGCGTCCGCTCAAGGAGATGACCGGCGGGGCGACCTTCAACGAAGTGTTCTTCACCGACGCCCGGGTGCCTCACGAGAACGTCATCGGCGACGTCAACGACGGTTGGGCCGTCGCGGTGACAACGCTGGCGCACGAGCGAAACAGCCTCGGCGCCGGCGGCATGGGCGGCTTCGGCGGGGGAGGTGGGGAGGTCATCGGGGTGATGAACCTCGAGGCAAAAGTCGGCGACGTCTCGAAGGGCGGTGCGGGCGGCGAGATGGCCGGCATGGCTGCAGCCTTCGGCGGCGGCGGCGCGCAGCTCATCAAGATGTTGCCGCAGATGTTCGGCAAGGCCGGCGATCCCGTCGTTCGGCAGGAGATGATGAAGCTGTACACACTCATGGAGATCGCGCGGTTCACCTCGCTGCGATCGCAGGCTGCCGCGGCCGCCGGGAAGGCGCCCGGGCCCGAGGTGTCAACAGGCAAGCTCGCGGCGTCGAACATCGTCCGCGCGCTCCGCGACACCGGGCTCGCCATCGAAGGGCCCGCCGGCATGTTGATGGGCAAGGACGCGCCCCTCGGCGGGATGCTCCAGTTCCTCGCGCTCTTCAGCCCGGCCATCTCCATCGCGGGCGGTACCGACCAAGTCCAGCGCAACATCATCGGCGAGCGGGTGCTCGGCCTCCCGTCGGAGCCGCGGCTCGACAAGGAGTTGCCGTTCAACGAGCTGAAGGTCGGCACGCAGAAGACGGCAGAGGCGTGAGCCTCACCGATGTCGCCAGCGGCTCGGTCGCAATCGTCGGCGCCACGGACCTCGCTAGCCCGACCGGGAAGCTCGAGACCCCCGTCCGCAAGCTCGAGGTCGAAATGATCCGGCGAGCGCTCGACGACGCCGGACTCTCGATCGGCGACGTCGACGCCGTCTTCAGCTGCACCGGGATGATGGCGTCGATGGAGCTGGCGGAGTACCTCCGTATCCAGCCGAGCTTCACCGACACGACGATGACCGGCGGGTCGAGCTTCGAGGTCCACGTCGAACATGCCACCGCCGCCCTAGCTCTTGGCCTCTGCGACGTCGCCGTCATCGTCTACGCGCAGACGCCTCGAAGCTCGAAGGGCGGGATGGGCGGCATGGCAGGCGCCATGGCGATGATGGGCGGAGGCGAGGTGCCGATGCTCGAGTGGGACATCCCCTTCGGTCTCGGCACCCCGGCGTCGTCGTACAGCCTCGCCGCCATGCGGCACATGGCGGAATACGGCACGACGTCGGAGCAACTTGCCGAGATCGCGGTGTCGACCCGGGCGTGGGCGGCGATGAACCCGAACGCCCGGTACCGCGAGCCGCTGACGGTCGACGATGTGCTCTCGTCGCCGATGATCGCGGCACCACTGCACAAGCTCGACTGCTGCCTTGTCACCGACGGCGCCGGCGCGCTCGTGCTCACGCGGGCCGACCGTGCTCGCGACCTCGCGAAGCCGCCCGTTTATGTGCTCGGCGCGGGAACCAGCCACACCCATGCCATGTCGATCAGCCAGATGCCTGACCTGACGGTCACCGCCGGAGCGGTGTCTGGGCCGAAGGCCTTCGCGATGGCCGGGGTCGGTCCGGCCGACGTCGACGTAGTCGAGACCTACGACTCGTTCACCATCACGGTGATGCTTGCGCTGGAGGATCTCGGGTTCTGCGCGAAAGGCGAGGGTGGCGACTTCGTGAGCGGCGGGCGGCTCGGACCAGGTGGCGAGCTTCCGACCAACACCAACGGAGGGGGGCTCTCGTACACCCATCCGGGCATGTACGGGATGTTCGTCCTCGTCGAGGCGACACGTCAGCTTCGGGGTGAGGCGGGTGATCGGCAGGTGGACGGCGCCGACGTGGCCGTCGCCCACGGGTGTGGAGGAGTGCTGTCGTCGACGTCGACGGTGGTACTCGGAACGGGGGCGACGCTCTGATGCCGAGGATGGAACCGACGCCGACGGCGCTGACCAGGCCGTTCTGGGACGCCACCCGGGAGCAACGACTCCTCGTGCAGTGGTGCGACGCATGCGACGCCGGCATCTACTACCCGCGGTGGGCGTGTCCGACCTGTCTGGGCACCGACCTGACGTGGCGGGAAGCGAGCGGACGGGGTGAGCTCTACACGTTCAACGTCGTACACCAGGCGGCGAACCCGATGATGGGCGACATGGTGCCCTACGTGATCGCGCTGGTCGACCTCGACGAGGGCGTACGGATCGTGACCAACATCGTCCGCACCCGTGACGAGGACCTCAAGGTCGGCATGGCGGTTGCCGTGGCGTGGGAGCCCCTCAGTGACGGCAGAAGCCTTCCGGTGTTCCGGGGCGCCTGACTCCTCCGCCTTCTCCGACGCGACGTGATCCGGAACTGGCGTCCGACTGCGCTCCGGTTCGTGGAGGACGTGGTGGGACGGCTCTCGCGTGATCGCCTCGCACGGGGCGACGAGCCGTTGTCCGCCGAAGACCTGCGCGCGGCACTCGACGCGGGGCCGGAGCACGTCGAGAGGACCGTGCTGTCGTACGCACTTGGTCTGGGGCCACCGCGCTACACCCTCCACCAAGCCGCTGCCCGGGTGAGCCTTGAGACGGAGACCGTCGTACGGCTGTGGATGGCGTTCGGTTTCGCCCGTCCCGTCGGCGGCGACGTCGTGTTCACCGACGGCGACCTCGAGGCATTGGCCGAGGTTGGCGCCGCGCTCGAGGAGGCCGACCTCGCCGCGGCCGACGTGCTCCAGCTCGCCCGGCTCGTCGGCCGGTCCTTCGCTCGCGTCAGCGACGCTGCCGTCGGAATCCTTGCCAGCTCCTCAGCTGCGGCCGACGACCTCCCGAACGACGACACCGCCACCGCGCTGCGGCTCGCCGCCGCTGCCGGCACGGGATCGATGGCGACAATGGATCGGCTTCTGGTCTACGCGTGGAAGCGTCACCTCGGCGCAGCGATCCGACGCGCCGCGGCGCGAGACGGAGGCACATCGGACGTCGAGCTGTCGGTCGGGTTCGCCGACATCTCGGGGTTCTCCGTCATGAGCAACCAGCTCGACCACCGCGCGCTCGGCCGCCTACTCGATGCGTTCCACGCCGCAGCCGACACCGCAGTCGTCGGTCACGGCGGCCGCATCGTGAAGACAATCGGTGACGAGATCATGTTCGTCGTGAGCTCGCCGGACGCCGCCGTCGACATCGGCCTGGATCTCGCGAAGGGATTTCGCGATGAGGAACGCCAGGTGAGCCTGCACGTCGGGATCGCCCACGGCGCCGCGTTGCGGCGCGATGGTGACTTCTACGGCTCAACCGTCAACCGGGCGAAGAGGCTGACAGAAGCGGCCGGCGCCGGCCAGGTGTGCGCGGACGAGTACGTGAGGGCGGCCGTCGATGGCTTGCGCCGCGAGGCACTCACGCCGGCGGACAGGCGTTAGGCCGCGGCGATCCGCAGCGGTTGCGCCCGGACACCCCTGAGCACCGGGCTCAGCGACCTGGTGGGCTCGGCCGCACGCTCGAAGTGCGCGGTGCGTTCGATAAGTGTCGAGATCGCGACGCGCGCTTCGAGACGAGCGAGGGCGGCGCCGAGGCATACGTGGATCCCGGTACCGAAGGCGAGGTGCCCGGTCGGGTTGCGTGAGATGCGGAACTCGTCGGCGTCGTTGCCCCACGTCTCGACGTCGCGGTTCGCCGACGCAAACACCGTCATGACTCGGGCGTCGCGAGGGAGCTCGACGCCGTGAAGCTCAACCGTGTCCTGTATGCCTCTCCACAGACCCTGCACCGGCGGGTCATAGCGGAGGGCCTCCTCAACCGCGGCGGGAATGAGCGACAGGTCGTCGCGCAAGCGGGCGAGCTCGTCGGGGAAGACGTGCATGGCCTCGAAGAAGTTCCCGAGCAGGTTCGTTGTCGTCTCGTTGCCGGCGATGAGCAGGAGCACACAGAACGCGATCAGCTCCGAGGTCGTCAGCGGGTCGTCACCGTCCGTCGCGCCGTGGACGATCAAGCTGATCAGGTCGTCTCGCGGGTGCGCCTGCCGATCCGCGATGACCTCGTTGAAATACTGGAACATCTCCATGGCGCCCGTTGCGCCGGTCGTCACGTCGCCGCCGCCTCCGAGGGAGAGCCCGTTCACGATGGCGTCGGACCATCGCTTGAAGTCCGCCTTTCGTTCCGAAGGAATGCCGAGCAGCTCGGCGATCACCATCGTCGGGAGCGGGTAGCTCACGTGCTGCCAGACGTCGGCGATCTCGTCGACTCTCGCGTCGAGCATCTCGTCGACCAGCTGGCTGCAGATCTCGCGAACTCGCGGTTCGAGCGCCCAGATCGTCCGCGGTCCGAAGGGCTTGCTCACCAGCCGACGTAGGCGCGTGTGGTCAGGCGGGTCGGTGGCGATGAGAACCCGAAGCCCGGCGAAGCCCGACATCATCACGCCGAGGCCTGAGTCGTTCAACGCCCGAGCCCGGCGTGGGTCGGCTCCTGGTATGCGAGACCCCTCACCGGCCATCATGCCTCCATAGCCCAGCTCGGAGGAGAACACCGCAGGATCACGGAGAACGCGGAGCACGTCGGCGTGGCGGGTGACCATCCAGTAGTTGCCCCCGACGTGGTGGATCGGGCTGTGCTTCCGCAGCGACTCGTAGGTCGGGTAGGGGTCGGAGAGGAACGCAGGATCGAACAGATCGACCTTCATCGTGCTCACAGCCGCTCCGTTCCGTAGATGACCTTGCCGGTCGCGACAAGGTAACGAAGATGTCGCAACGGCGCAAGGCTCAGCCCGGGCGGTGCGCCTCTCGGACGTGATCGTCGGCGTCGAACTCGGCGACTTCCCGCGCAGCCACACCTCTGTGCGATCGCCAACCGCAGCGGCACTCGGCGCGGTGCACCTCGGGACCTCTACCTCTGGAAAGACGGACGATTCGCGTCTCATGCTCCTCGTGGGAGCCGTGCTGCGTCACGGGGTCGGATCCGGCGCGCCCTCTGGCGCTCGCGTGTCGACCGGTGCGACGACGTCGAGATCCGCGTGCGACTCCACCTGGTCGCGTAGCGGCAGGTCTTTGAGGAACAGGGCAACGACGAAGGCAGCGGCCCCGACCGGCGCTGCGAGGAGGAAGACATCCTGCAGCGCGTCTGCGAAGGCGGCGATCACCGGCGTGCGAACGGCGTCGGGAAGAGATCGGATCACCTCGGGGCCACCATCGACCACCGCGCTGTCACTGTCGGCGAAGTTCGGGAACCTTACTGCGAGGTAGGAGGCCAGCCTCGACGAGAACACTGAGCCGAAGATCGCGACCCCGAGCGCGCCACCCATCGACCGGAAGAAGGTGTTCGAGGAGGTCGCAATCCCGAGGTCTCGCACCTCGACTGCGTTCTGGGCGGCCAGCGTGAGCACCTGCATGGAGAGGCCGAGCCCGACGCCCATGATGACGAGAAAGACCGAGGCAACCCACGGCGCCGAATCGGGCTCAAGGCGCGAGAGCAAGAAGATGCCGAAGGTCATGAATAGGGCGCCGGCGACCGGGAACGCGCGGTAGCGGCCGAGCCGTGTGATCAGCCGACCGGACACGACCGACGTGACGATCATCCCGAACATGAGCGGGCTCAACTGGAGCCCGGATGTCGTCGGTGAGGAACCCCGCACAACCTGCAAGTAGACCGGCATGAAGACCAGCGCGCCGAACATCGCCATTCCGATGAGGAACGCCAAGATGGTCGTGACGACCACCACCGGCGAGCGGAAGATCCTCAGCGGGAGGACAGGTTCGATGGCGCGACGTTCTTGAGCAACGAAGGCGAAGGCCAGCATGATGGCGCCGGTGCCGAGCGCAACGATCGTTGGTGACGTCCACGCGTATTCGTTGCCGCCCCAAACGGTCACCAGGAGTGTGGTCGTGACCGCGCCGACGAGAAGCGCCGAGCCCAGATAGTCGATGGAGTGCTCGCGGCGAACCGCGGGCACCCGCAACACAACGCCAACGACTGCGAGCGCAACGATGCCTATAGGCAGGTTGATGTAGAACACCCAACGCCACGAGAGTTTGTCGACGAAGAACCCACCGACGAGCGGTCCGCCAACGCTCGCGAGCGCGAAGACGCCACCCATGTAACCCGTGTAGCGACCGCGCTGGCGTGGCGCCACTATGTCGCCGATGATGGCCATGGCGAGTGACATGAGGCCGCCTGCGCCGAGTCCTTGTACAGCGCGGAAGCCAATGAGTTGCGCCATGTTCTGTGAGGCGCCGGCGAGGAGCGAGCCGGCGAGGAACACGACGATCGCTGCCTGGAACAGGCGCTTCCTTCCGTAGAGGTCTCCGAGCTTGCCGTAGAGCGGGGTCGAGGCGGTGCTTGTGAGCAGATATGCCGTGACGACCCACGAGAGATGATCGAGCCCGCCGAGGTCGCCGACGATGGTCGGCAACGCAGTGGAGACGATCGTCTGATCGATCGCGGCAAGGAGCATTCCGAGCATCAGGCCACTGAAGATGGTCAGGATCTCGCGATGAGTCGGCGAGGTGCCGGTGCTCATTGCAGTTGTCATCGTTCTGCTGCCAGTCCGTTGAGGAGCAAGCCGACCACGTCGCGAGCGACGCGGCGGGGAATCGGCTTCCTCGCGACGATGTAGTGCAGGCCCGCGATGGTGACAGCCCCGTATACGGCCGCGACGATCGTTTCGGGCTCGCCCGCTGCGCGAAGCGTCCCGTCGCGCCTCCCGGCGGCGAGGGCAGCCCGAAGCGGTGCGTACAACGCGACATCGACCGCTTCGGCGATGCGGGGGATGGCGCCTGCCCGCCCGAGGTTCGTGAGGAGGAGTTGACAGGAGTCTGGCTCGGTGGCCATTACGGCAACTTGTGCATGCAAGATCCGTCGAAGCTGCTCGGCGCCGGTTGCGCAGTCTTCGTCGATAGCAGTGCTGACCGCGGAGGCCGCACGAGCAAGCATCCGCTGCAGCAAGAACGCGAACAGCTCCTCCTTCCCGTCGAAGTAGTAGTACAGGGTCGACTTTGGAACGCCACACGCAGTAGCGATGTCTTCGATCCTCGTGTCGTCGTAGCCACGCACCGCGAAAGCACGAGGCGCTTGCGCGAGGCGCTCAGAAATCGTCTTCGGTACGTGGCGCACGTGCACACTCCTGCTGTCAGCTGATCCACAAGTCTGCACCAAGAGTCCAAACACAGTGCCGACGTCCGATGAGACGGAGTGCACTCGCTGTTTGATGTGGTGTTCGACCGGTCTACGCTGCGCGTAGGAGGTCCTGAGAGGAGGAGAGCCCATGTCGCGCCCGTATCCAGTGATCTCGGCGGACTCACACATCACCGAGGCCCCGAACGCCTATGTCGATTTCATCGACCCTGCGTGGAAGGACAGAGCGCCTCGGATGGTCGACGGCGGTGAAGGGGTCGGCGACCTATTCGTCGTGGACGGCACCAAGACACCGGTGCCGATGGGTCTCGTGGCCGCCGCCGGGAAGGATCCGACGGAGATCCGTGTCAGCGGAGTGCGCTTCGAGGAGCTTCACCGAGGCGGTTGGGACCCAACGGCACGCTTGGGGGAGCAGGATCGTGACGGCGTGTCTGCAGAGATCATCTACCCGACCGTGGGGATGGCGCTGTGCAACCACGACGACTTCGATTACAAGAAGGCCTGCTTCGACGCGTACAACCGCTGGATCGCCTCGTATTGTGCCCACGCTCCGGCTCGGCTCCTCGGTTGCGGGCAGACGGCGATGAGGTCACCCGAGGAAGGTGTCGCCGAGCTGCACGCGATCAAGTCGCTCGGGCTTCGTGGGGTGATGATGCCGGGTGAGCCCCTTCTCGAAGACTACGACTCGCCGATCTACGACGACTTTTGGAGCGCGGCGATCGAGTTGGAGCTGCCGCTGAGCTTCCACATCTTGACGACGCGTAGCGAGCGCACCCGTGGGCCTGCGATCAGTGGTTTCCTGTCGATCGTTCGAGGATGTCAGGACGTCATGGCAATGCTCGTCTTCGGCGGAGTATTCGAACGACATCCCGACCTGAAGATCGTGTGCGTCGAGGCGGATGCTGGATGGGTGCCGCACTTCATGTACCGCATGGACCATGCGTTCAACCGCCACCGGTATTGGCTGAAGCCAGGCGCGGAGCTGTCGCGGCTGCCGAGCGAGTACTTCGCCGAGAACATCTACGTCACCTTCCAGGATGACTGGACCGCATTCCGCTTCGCGGACGCGATGAATTGGCGCCGCCTCATGTGGGCGAACGACTTTCCACACAGCGACTCGACTTGGCCGTGGTCGCAGGAGTTGCTCGACAAGCACACTGCGCATCTCTCGGGCGAACAACAGCAGTCGATCCTGTGCGACAACGTCGCCGAGCTCTATCGGATCGACCTCTCATCGCTCCCGGTTCACGGATGATCACGAAGCCGCGGCACACGTGGAAGCCGCGGCGCCGCACGCACCGCCGCAGGGCTAGAGCTTCCTGTCCGGGGGTTGAGGTTGCAGGTCCACCAGTCGTGGGCCAAGGCAGTGGACCCTTTGGTTCCTTCCACAGAATCGAAGGAGCCGACTGCCTTGACCCGAGACGAGATCATCTACC
>Ga0247719_1000312_pt1 | contig 32751 bp, 27 predicted proteins | sample 41E_DmetaG_FD_189046 | JGI IMG/M metagenome (GOLD analysis project Ga0247719, IMG submission 189046) | Soil microbial communities from hillslope of Landscape Evolution Observatory, University of Arizona, Oracle, AZ, United States - 4-1-E_D | ecosystem: Engineered > Artificial ecosystem >...
CGAGCGCCGCGTGCGCACCGCGCAGGAACGCCGCCGTGACGTCGCGAGCCGCGTTCGTGACGACGAGGGCGCGGCCGTCGAGCACGGCCCCCCCGTCGCCCCCGCGGATCTCCGCCGGCGGCCGCGGCACCCCGAGGCCCCCGGCCAGCTCCGGGCAGAACGACACGACGCGCCCCTCGTCGAGCCAGCGACCAAGGACGTCGCTGGTCACCGACGCCGCCGCGCCGTTGTAGCGGACCCTCTCTCCGAGCAGGCACGCGCTGACGAGCACCCGGATCATTCCACGATTATCCGCCCTGCGGCTTGAGGTAGACTGCCTGCGCCTGCCCCTGAGCGGACCGGCTGTCCGCACGAGCCGAACATGATTCACATCCTGACCGCGCTCCCGCTCCTCTTCACGCTCGCGCTGCCGGAGCCGCCGCAGGACGGCGCCGGCGGCTCCACGGGACGTGCGCTCGAGATCCACGCCGTCGCCGTCGACCGCGCCGGCACGCCGATCGACGACCTCGTCCCCGACGACCTCGAAGTCTGGATCGACGGCCGACGCATTCCGATCGACTCGCTCACGCTGGTCGCGCCGGTCGCGGGGGAGCGGCCGGGCCGCGCCATCACGCTGCTGATCGACGATGTGACGCTGACGCCGGTGGGGATCAACCGCGCGAGGGAGATCGCGCGGCGCTTCGTCGGGCGGATGTCCGCCGGCGACCAGATGAGCGTGGTGGCGCTGAGCGGCGACGCGACCACGAGCACCGACGATCCGACGGTGCTGGCCCGGCGCCTCGACGCCATCCGCATGCCGTCGGCACCGTTCGCGCGGCCCGATGACCTCAGCGCGCACGTGCTGTCCACGCTCGCCAGCATCGCGCGGCAGGCGGGGGAGTCGCGCGCCCCGCGGCGCGCGATCGTCGCGATCGGCGCCCCCTGGCTGTTCGACGCGCCGCTGCCGCCCCCCTCGGCGACGCGCGACGTGCGTGCCGAGTGGACCGACGCCGTGCGCGCGATGGCGGCCGGCGGCATGACGCTCTACGTCATCGATCCCGGAGGCGTCGGCATGGCGCCGACGATCGGGGGACGTGACGGCTTTGCACGCGAGACCGGCGGCCACGCGTTCGTCAACACGAACGATGTAAACGGTGCAGTCGACCGGATCCTGCGCGAGCTGGTGACCTACTACGTGATCGGCGTGACGGAGCCGCCGGCGTTCGGGGCCGCCGACGTGCGGGAGCTCGACGTCCGCAGCCGGCGCCGCGACGTGACCGTCCGCGCGCGCCAGCTCCTGCCCGCGAGGCGCTAGTCTCATGCGGATAACGGTTTAGGACACCGCGCAATTTTGTCGAGAATCATGTCTGCGCTTTTGGTCCAGACGAAGCGACGTGGCGCCTCGTTGTACTGCTGCAAGTATTCGTGGATGGCAGCGACGAGCGCGGGCACGCTCTCGAACGTGCCGCGGCGGATCCGGTCGCGCGTGATCTCGCCGAACCAGCGTTCCACGAGATTGAGCCAGGAACTGCTGGTCGGGATGAAATGAAAGTGGACGCGGGGATGCCGCTTCAGCCAGCGCTGCACCAGCGGGCTTTTGTGCGTGCTGAGATTGTCGAGGATGACATGAATCGCGTCGCCCTCCGGCGTGGCCGCCTCCAGCTGGTCCAGAAAGCGGACAAAGGCCTTCGAGTCGCGCTTCGGCCGGCACTCGCCAAAGACGACGCCGTCCAGCACGCGGAGCGCGGCATACAAGCACGTCGTGCCGTGCCGGATGTAGTCATGCGTCTGCCGCTCGGGCACGCCGGGACGCAACGGCAAGACCGGCCGCGTCCGGTCCAGTGCTTGGATGCCGCTCTTCTCATCGACGCAAAACACGACGGCTTTGTCAGGGGGCTGCAGGTACAGGCCGACCACATCGCGGAGCTTGTCGACGAAGTGCGGATCCTTCGACAACTTGAATCGCGTGACGCGATGCGGTTGGAGCCCGTGCTGATGCCAGATATTGCGAACCGTTTTCTCGCTGACGCCGTGCGCCCGCGCCATCGTCCGCGTACTCCAGTGCGTCCGGCCAGGTGGCGTGGTCGTCAGCGTCGCGTTCACAATCGCCGCCACCTGCTCGGGCGTAATGCGCTTCTTCCGGCCCGGTCGCGATGCATCTCGCATGACCCCCGGGACGCCCAGGGCGACATAACGGCGCACCCAATAGTGCACATGATTCCGGCTGAGTTTCAGGCGCGTGGCCACGTGCGACGGTCTCACGTGATCCGCCAGCATCAGCACGATCTGCGCCCGCACGGCCAGTTTCTGAGGCGTATTCCCATTGGCAACGAGCGCCCGCAATTGAGCCCGCTCCGCGGGAGGAAGCACGACGCACAGGGTGGGCATGAACATGCCCGACACCGTACCGAACTTCGACCCCGAAGTACAGTGAAATCACGTACTAACTTTTCGTACGCATCAGACTAGCGACGTGCCGCGCGCGTTCCTCCCGATGCCCCGCGGCGACCGCTGGTATCTTGGGGCGCTCGTCGCCGTCGCCGTCGTCGCCTTCCTGCCCTGGTCGCGCGCCACCGTGATCGGCAGCCTGCCGGTGTTCGCGTGGCTGATGGCGGCGCTGATGGTGCTGTCGCCGGTCGTCGCGCTGCTGCGCCTGTGGTGGAGCCGCAGGCCGTGACGCTCGAGCAGACCGTCGGCCTCCTGTATCTCGCCGGGTGCATCCTCGTCGGCCTGCTGGCGTCGCGGCGGGTGGGGACCTCGCGTGACGAGTACTGGGTCGCCGGGCGGCGGATCGGCACCGCGGTGAACAGCCTGGCGATCATGGCGGCGCTCGCCAGCGGCGGATCGATCATCGGCGTCATGGGGCTCACCTACGCGCAGGGCATCCCGGCGACGCTGGCGCTGTTCACCGGCGCGGTGCTCGGCTTCCCGCTGGCGTCGATCCTGGTGGCGGCGCCGCTCCGGCGGTTCGGCCGCTTCACCATCACCGACTTTCTCCGGTTCCGGTACCCGCATCCCATCGTGGCGCGGTTCGTCCCCGTTCTGATCGTCGTCAGCTTCACGGTCTACATCGTCGCGCAGATGAAGGCGGCGGGGCTGACGGCCGCGGTGCTGCTCGGCCTCGAGTACGAGACGGCGCTGACGCTCGCGACGCTGGTGTTCATCCTCTACGTGTCGGTGGGAGGGATGCTGGCGGTGACCTGGACGGACGTGTTCCAGGGGGCGCTGATGCTGCTCGTCGTGCTCGGCGCGGCGGGCGTGCTGGTGTGGCAGGCGGGCTCGCCGGCCCGGATTCTCGCGGAGGCGACCGCCGGCGCCCCGGATCTGGCGACGCTGCGCGATCGGCCGCTCACGAGCTACCTCGGGTCGTTCGTGATCTGGGCGACGGCGATCCCGGTCATCCCGCACATCGTCATGCGCGTGTTCACGGCGCGGGATGCGCAGGGGGCGCGGGTCTCGCTCAACGTGGCGATGCTGTTCTACAGCCTGATGATCCTCGCGGCCGTGTTCGCGGTGGCGCCCGTCGGGCGCGTGCGCTTCCCCGACCTCGCCGACGCGGACCTCGTCTTCCTGCGGGTGATGGAGCAGGATTTTCCGCCGCTGTTTCGTGGGCTCGCGGTCGCCGCGGTGATGGCGGCGGTGATGTCGACGACCGACGCGCTGCTGCTCGCGTGCAGCTCGGCGATCGCGCACGATCTCCTCGGTGACACGCTGCGCCGCCGGATGGGGCCTGCGGCGACACACCGTGTGGCGATCGCTTCGGCCTGGGCCGTCGGGCTCGTGGCGATGTGGCTGGCGTACTCGCCGCCGCCGCTGATCTCGCAGTTCTACACGGCCGCCATCGGCCTGTTGACGGCCGGGCTCTTCGTGCCGACGATCGCGGGGCTGTGGTGGTCGCGCGCGAATCTCGCCGGCGGCGTCGCCGCGCTGCTCACCGGCGCCGTCGTCTACCTGGCTGTGCATTTCACGCCGGGGGCCCCGCCGCTGTCGGCCATCCTCGCCGCGTTGCCGGCCAGCGCGGCGGCGATGTGGGCCGGCGGCATCTTCGGCCGACCCGAACGCCCGGAGATGCTCGCCGAGATCGCCCGCCTGCACTGAGCGCGCGCCAGGCTCAGACGCGGTCGTCGACCCCCGTCACCCCCGACTGCTTCGCGCAGTGCGCGCAGCAGTACATCGTGCCGGTTGCCTCGACGCCGTGGCCGATCACCATGCAGCCGCAGTGGGCGCACTTCGGCGCGAGTTTGTGGATCGCGCACTCGAAGCTGTCGAACACGTGCGTGCGACCGCCGCTCCTGACCTCGAATGCCTTGTCATAGTCGTTGCCGCACACCTCACACACCGCCATACATCCTCCTTGGGCAGGGACGTTGAAGCCGCACAGGCAGTGCGGCTGCAGAACACCGGCCTGAGCAGGAAGGCCTGCCGACGAGCTGGGGACGTGCCTGCCCCTCCCGCCGGAGGGCGTGCATGGGTGGTACCTGAAAAGGGTTCTAGGGGCGTGGATGCGAGCGGGCGGCAAGCGCCGTCCTTCGGACGGGAACAGTAGACAGCAGGATGGAGGTCGCCAGTGCCGGTGCTGCAAGGCCGGCAGGTATCGAAGACCGGAGGAGACCTCGAATACCGCTGGCGCCTGCTGTCTACTGCCCCCGTCGAAGGATGGTGCAGACAAGCAGAGCAACAGACGTACCCGGGGCCGCACGGAGCACGCGAGCCGTTTTTCTTAGGAAAATTCCCAGGCGGAGCCGTCCGGGGCCCGCCGTCAGGCCAAGCGATTGGCCGGGTGGCCAACCGCTTGGCCGGTGCTTCAGCGTCCCGTCACGGGACGTCTCACGCGCCCGGTCTTCAAATAGTGCGGCGCCCGCTGACCAGCCCCACGACGAACAGGACCAGCGCGATCACGAGCAGCACGTAGATGAAGTTGCCGAGCGTGTATCCGCTGACGAGGCCCAGCAGCCAGAGCACCAGCAGGATCACCGCAATCGTAAACAGCATCGTTCCCCTCCTGCGTCCCTCTTCAGCACAAGGCATGCCGCCCCGTAAGTGATTGATTTTGCGAACAAACGGCCGAGGCGGAGGGAGACGTGTGGCGCGCGCTTCCACTGGCCGGAGCATTCGGATTAGCATTTCGCCCGGACCTTCCACGGAGCAGAACCCGATGACGCGTGTTCGTAACAGATTTGTCGTCCTGTCGCTCGTCCTCCTGCTCACGACCACCGGCGCGGCCGGCGGGCGTGACCTTCAGCCGCAGCCAGCAGGCGGTGTCGACGCCTCGCTCCTCACCGGCCTGCGCTGGCGATCGATCGGCCCCGCCCGCGGCGGGCGCTCGCAGGCGATCGCCGGCAGCACCGCACGGCCAATGGAGTACTACTTCGGCGCCGTCGGCGGCGGCGTCTGGAAGACGACCGACGGCGGCCTCAACTGGCGGCCGGTCTCCGACCGCTTCTTCAAGAGCTCCTCGGTCGGCGCGATCGCGATTGCGGAATCGAACCCCGACATCGTCTACGTCGGTATGGGAGAGACGCAGCTGCGCGGCAACATCATCCAGGGAGACGGCCTCTACAAGACGACCGACGGCGGCCGGACGTGGACGCACATGGGTCTCGAGAAGACGAGGGCGATCGGCCGCGTGCGCGTCCATCCGACGAATCCCGACATCGTCTACGTCGCCGCGCTTGGCGACCCGTATGCCTCCACGCCCGACCGCGGCGTGTTCAAGTCCACCGACGGCGGAAAAACGTGGACACGCGTGCTGTTCCGCGACGAGAAGACCGGCGCCGTCGACCTCGTCGTCGATCCGAAGAACCCCGACGTGCTGTACGCCGGCCTGTGGGAGGTGTTCCGCACGCCGCATTCGCTGTCGAGCGGCGGCCCCGGGAGCGGCCTCTTCAAGACAACGGACGGCGGGCGCACCTGGACGGAGCTGACGAAGAACCCCGGGCTGCCGGCGCCGCTCTGGGGCAAGGTCGGCGTCACCGTCTCGGGGGCCGACTCGAACCGGCTCTACGCGATCATCGAGGCCGCCGAGGGAGGCCTCTTCCTGTCGGACGACGCCGGCCAGACGTGGAGGCGCGTCAACGACGATCGCAACATCCGCCAGCGCGCGTTCTACTACACGCGCGTCTACGCGGACCCGCAGGCGAAGGACACCGTCTACGTGCTGAACGTCACGATGTACCGCTCGACCGACGCCGGCAAGACGCTGCGGGCCATCCGCGTACCGCACAGCGACAACCACGATCTCTGGATCGCGCCGAACGACCCGCAGCGGCTCGCGAACTCGAACGACGGCGGCGGCAACATCTCCTTCAACGGCGGCCAGAGCTGGACCGACCAGGACTATCCGACGGCGCAGTTCTACAACGTCTTCACGACGGCCCACGTCCCCTACCACGTCTGCGGCGCGCAGCAGGACAACTCGACCGCCTGTGTGCCGAGCACCGGCAGCGGCGAACTGTATGCGGTCGGAGGCGGCGAGAGCGGATACATCGCGCCCGACCCGTCCGACACGGATGTCTTCTACGCCGGCAGCTACGGCGGGCTGCTCACGCGCATCAACCGCCGCACCGGCGAACGGCGCACGATCAACGTCTGGCCCGACAACCCGATGGGACATTCGTCGAGCGACATCACCGAGCGCTTCCAGTGGACGTTCCCGATCGTGTTCTCGCCGACCGATCCCAAGGTGCTCTACACGACCTCGCAGCACGTCTGGCGTACCACGAACGAAGGGCAGACGTGGCAGAAGATCAGCCCCGATCTCACGCGCGCCGATCCGTCGACGATGGGGCCGTCGGGAGGTCCCATCACGCTCGACCAGACCGGCGTCGAGACCTACGCGACGATCTTCACGCTGGCGCCGAGCCCGCTCGACGGCAACGTCATCTGGGCGGGCTCGGATGACGGGCTCGTCCACATCACGCGCGACGGCGGCCGGACCTGGCAGAAGGTGACCCCGACCGACCTGCCGGAGTTCACCCGGATCAGCCTGATCGACGCGTCACCGCACGCGGCCGGTACCGCGTACCTCGCCGGCAACCGCTACCAGCGCGGCGACCGCGCGCCGTACGTCTACAAGACCGCCGACTTCGGCAGGACGTGGACGAAGATCGTCGCCGGCCTCCCCGGCGACGATTTCCCGCGCGCCATCCGCGAGGACAAGCAGCGCAAGGGGCTCCTCTTCCTCGGCACCGAGCACGGCGTCCACGTCTCCTTCGACGACGGCGGCCACTGGCAGTCGCTCCGGCTCGACCTGCCGGTCACGCCGGTGCACGGCATCCAGGTGAAGGACAACGACGTCGTGATCGGCACGCACGGCCGGTCGTTCTACATCCTCGACAACGTCTCGGTGCTCCGGCAGGTCACGGCCACGACGGTGAACGAGCCGCTCGTGCTGTTCGATCCCGCCGATGCGGTGCGGTCGGTCTCGCGCGGGGTGTTCGTGGACTACTACCTGAAGGACGCCGCCGACAAGGTGACGATCGAGTTCCTCGACGCGAAGGGCAACGTGATCCGCACCTTCACCGGACCCGGCGCGCCGGCGCAGGCACCCGCCCGTCCCGCCGAGATGGAGGAAGGGGAGGAGGGGCCGCGCCGCGGCGGGCCGCCTGCGCGCGTGACCGGCGACAAGGGCATGAACCGCTTCACGTGGGACATGCGGTACCCGGACGCGGTCAGCTTCCCCGGCATGATCCTGTGGGCCGCGCAGACCCGCGGTCCCCAGGCCCCCCCGGGGCGGTACCAGGTGCGGGTCACCGCCGGCGGCGTCACGAAGACGCAGGACTTCACGATCACGCGGAACACCGCCGCGCAAGGCGTGACGGACGCGGACCTGCAGGCACAGTTCGACCTCGCCATGCAGATCAACCAGCGGGTGTCCGATGCCAACCGCGCCGTCATCCGCATCCGCAACCTCAAGGAGCAGATCAACGAGCGCACGGCGAAGGCATCGGACCAGTCGCTCGTCGCGGCCGGCAAGGCACTGGCCGACCAGCTCACGGATGTCGAGGGAGAGATCTACCAGCACCGGCTGCGCAGCGGCCAGGATCCGTTGAACTTCCCGATCCGCTTGAACAACAAGCTCGCCGCGCTGCAGGGGACCGTGGAGAGCGGCGACTACCGGCCGACCGACCAGTCGTATGCCGTCTTCAAGGAGCTGTCGGGCCGCCTCGACAAGCAGCTCGCGCGCCTCGAGACGCTGGTGAAGAACGACCTCGCGGCGTTCAACAAGGCGCTGCAGGCCGCCGGCCTCGCGCCGGTGAAGGACGCCAACTGACGCCGCGCATCGCCGGCAGCCGCCACGGCGAGTCGCAGCTCCGCATGCTGCGGATCGTTCGCCGGGGGGACCGCGACGACCCGCGTGACCTCGCGATCTCGATCCGCTTCGAGGGGGCCTTCGACACGGCCTTTCTCGAGGGGCATGCGCAGGGACTGCTGCCGGGGGAGACGATCAAGACGCTCGTGCACGCCGCCGTGCGCGAGCATGGCGCCGCGCAGATCGAAACCCTTGGTCTGGTGGTCGCGCGGCGGATCGTCGAGCGCCAGCCCAGGGTGTCACGCGTCCGCGTCGATGTCGCAGAACGGCGGTGGCAGCGGCTGGAGGCGGGCGGTAAGCCGCAGGGGCAGACGTTTCTGGCCGGCTCTGGCGAGGAGCGGCTCGCTGTCGTCACGACGAACGGCGAGCAGGTCGCCGTCGTCGGCGGCCTGGGCAATCTGACGGTGATGCGAAGCGCCGGCTTCAGTCCGCCCCGCCGCGAGGGAGGCGACGACGCGTTCGAGGGGATGCAGCCGCTGCTCGTCGGTACCCTGACGGCGCGGTGGACGTACACGTCCGGCGACGTCACGTTCGACGTCTATCGCGCGGGGATCCGCAACGCGATCCTCGAGACGTTCGCGTGGCACAAGAGCCGCTCCGTGCAGCACGCGCTCTACGCCGCCGCCGAGGTGGTGCTGTCGACGTACGAGGAGCTCGCCGACGTGACGCTCGTCTTTCACGAACGTCCGTACCGTCCGGCGGATCTCTTTGCGGCGGGCGCCGAAAACCCCGACGAGCTCTTCGTCGTGGTCGACGAGCCGGTCGGCGTGGTCGAAGTGACGGTGGAGCGGGCCTGATCGAGGGGAAGCCGGCCGATTGCCGACGACCTTCGCGGAATGGGCAACGGTATAATCGTCGCCTCCCGATGATCGTCGCGCGCAGATTCCTGATCGGCGGACGTGTGCAGGGCGTCGGCTTCCGCATGTTCGCGCAGGCGCGGGCCGCCGTCGAAGGGGTGCACGGGTACGTGCGGAATCTCGAGGACGGGCGCGTCGAAGCGCTGGTCGAGGGAGAAGAAGCGTCGGTCGACCGGGTCGAGAGCGCGCTGCGGCGCGGGCCGGCGGGCGCGCGCGTCGAGACGTTCGAGACAGAGGAGGCGGCGCCCACGTATCGCGCCGCCGGCTTTTTCATCCGCTGAGGGACCCCCATGGATGTGTTGAAGGCGAAGATCCGCCACGTGCCCGACTTCCCGAAGGCCGGGATCCTGTTCTACGACGTCACGACGCTGCTGCGCGATCGCGAAGGGCTGAAGCTGGCGCTCGACGGCCTGTCGCGCCCGTTCACGGATCGCGGCATCGACCTCGTCGTCGGCATCGAGAGCCGCGGCTTCATTCTCGGGGCCGCCGTCGCCGACCGCATCGGGGCCGGGTTCGTCCCGGTGCGCAAGCTGGGCAAGCTCCCGTCCGCGACGATCAAGGCCAGCTACTCGCTCGAGTACGGCAGCGACTCGCTCGAAATGCACCGTGATGCGATCGAGCCGGGCCAGCGGGTGGTGGTGGTCGACGACCTGCTCGCCACCGGCGGCACCGCCGCGGCGACGGTGAGTCTCGTGAAGCAGCTGGGCGGGCAGGTGGAGGGGGTGGCCTTCCTGATCGAACTGCTCGCGCTCAACGGGCGCGAGAAGCTCGCGGGAGAGAACATCACCGCGCTGCTGCAGTACTGACCGCGGCGCTACTCGCGAAAGCGATTGTCGGGCGTGATGACGAAGCTCTGGCTCATCAGTCGCCGGTGCAGCGTGGGCGTTTCGAGCGCGACCGTCACGCGGATGTTCTCGGAGCCGGGGCGCATCCAGTCGGCACTGGTCTTCAACTGGTAGGCGCGGTTGTCGCGGCCGCGCACCGGCTTCCGCATCGGCTGGCCGATCACATCGCGCCAGAGGCTGTAGGGCAGCTCGCGCAGGCGCGTCAGCTCGTCCTCGATCAATTCGCGCCGGACCTGGGATTCCCAGACGAAGGATGTGCGGAACATCGCGGAGCCGCCAAACTATACGTTAAAATGACGAATTCCGCGCCCGTAGCTCAGCAGGATAGAGCATCGGTTTCCTAAACCGGGGGTCGCAGGTTCGAGACCTGCCGGGCGCACTTTTTCTCGCAGGGCAGAATGAACAGTAGGCCGCCTGGCAGGGTGCAGGGGGCCCCGCCACTCACCGGCGGCCGGACAGGAACACCCGAAACGGGCCGCCGAGACGCGGCCGGGATGGAGCGGGCGGCGAAGCGCCCGCGGAATGAAGGCCGCCTGGCGGGGTGCAGGGGGCCCCGCCAATCAAACAATGAAAAGCACCGAACGTCACAAGCTGAAGGAAAACGAATTCGCGCGCACGGTGGCCGCCGCGCAGGACATGCTCACGGCGCGGCGGAACGACCTCACCAGGATCGCCGTCGTCGCGCTCGTGCTGATCGCCATCGTCGCGGGCTACACCCTGTGGCGGCAGTCGCGCAACGCGCGCGCCGAGGCGGCGCTCGCCACCGGACTGGCCGCCTTCGAGGCCCCAGTCGTGCCGCCGGAGGCGCCGGCCCCCGGGAGCCCGATCCCGGTGCAGCAGCCGGGGACGTACGCCACCGAGCAGGCCAAGCTCGAGGCGGCGCTGCCGATGCTGATGCAGGCCGCGGAGCAGTACCCGAATACCGACGCCGGCATCGCCGCCAGGTACTACGCCGCGTCGGCGCTCGCCTCGCTCGGACGGTTCGCCGAGGCCGAACAGCGCTTCAGGGAAGTCGTCGACAACGGGGGCAGCCGGATCTACGCGCGTACCGCACGGCTGGGGCTCGCCGACGTGCAGGTCGCGCAGGGGAAGTACGACGACGCGATCAACATCTACCGTGAGATGAGCGCCGACACGAAGGCGCAGATCCCGGTCGACGGCGTGCTGATGTCGCTCGGCCGCACCTATCTCAAGGCGGGACGCAAGGAGGAAGCGGCGCGGGCGTTCTCGAGGATCGTCGACGAGTTCCCGCAGTCGGTGTACGTCTCCGACGCCCGGCGCGAGATGGAAGAGGCCCGCAAGGGCTAGCGGCCCGTCCGGTCAGCTGAAACGTCGGCAGCCGTCGCGGCGGGGGAGCCGGGTGTCGCCGGCTCGGCACGCGGAAAGGCTTCGAGGCAGAGCGCCGTCTCCGGCCCCACCACTTCGATGCGGCGGACCGCGCCGCGCGGAACGAACGCCAGGTCACCGGCGGCGAGAAACACGGGGTCGTCGTCCACGGTGAGCTTCACGACGCCGCGGACGACGCCCGCGAGACAGACCCGGTCGTGCACCGACGTGATGGCGCTGACGCCGGCAGGATAGATGCGCGCCGCGACGTCGAACCCCAGCGCCTCGATCTTTCGCTGCAGCGCCGCCTCGGAGAGGAGGCCGTCGCGCCTGACATCCCACCGCTCCACGCGCGTCAGCGTCATGCCGGTTGCCCATCCCCTTCGCCAACGGATCGCCTGCGATCGGTGCCGCGCGACGGCGCTGCTCATGCCGTCCTGGTGCACCCGGCCACGCGGGGCTGGTCGGCCGGCCGGCCGATCCACCCCGGCGCGGACGTGGCGGCGCCGGCCCTCCGCGGCTCCACGAGCAGCCTCAGGCCGTACACGGTCGGCGTCCCCGTCACATCGCTCGCCGGGCCGACGCGGAACACCGCCGCCAGGACGTTCTGCTTGCGGAGCGCGGGCGGCAGTTCCGGCCGGTGCCGCAGGTGCCGGTCGATCTGGAAGTACACGAGCCGGAACTGCGGAATGGTCAGACTGGTACGGCATTCGATGCTCACACCCGTTTCGCTGACGTCGCGCGTCACGACCGCCGCCATCTGGGTGCGTCCTTTCGCGTCCTTCCAGACGATCTGCCCCGGCAGTTGCACCGGGATCCGTTCCGACGCGCGCTTCTCCGTGCGCGCCCCCCCTCCCTGAACCAGCCGCAGTCGATGCTCCATCAGCCGTGTCCTCCGGTAGAAACCAGCCTCCGGCCTGAGCGGTATCAACACCGAGGCCGCACGCCCCGCAGGAGCACCGCAGGCGCTGTACCACTGGTAAGATTCTGAGGGTTAAGAAGTTACGGGTGTTTCACACGATTGCATGCGCCGGTTGATGCGAATACCTGGTATCCACAAGAGCGAAGCCGTGAATACCAGGTATTCAGGCGACGGAGGTGGGGACCCGGATCCGCAGACGATCCAGCTTCAGATACAGCCCGCGGCGCGTGAGACCGAGCTCCCGCGCGGTGCGTGAGATGTTGCCGGCCGAGCGCTGGAGCGCCGCCTCGATCAGCTCCCGTTCGAGCTTTTCGACGGCGGCGGCCAGCGTCGTCCGCCGCGCGCGGCCGCGGGCGCTCACGGCTCCCCCCGCCGGGGCGGTCAGCGCGGGCGAGAGGATGTCGGGCGTGATCACCCCCTGCGCCGTCGTCAGCGCCACGGCCCGCTGCACCTCGTTGCGCAACTGCCGCACGTTGCCGGGCCAGCCGAACCCGTCGAAGATGTCGAGCGTTTCGGGGCTCAGCCGCACGCCGGGCTTCCCGAGGCGCTCGCACGCCTCGCGAAGGAAGTACGTGCTCAGGTGCGGGATCTCCTCGCGGCGCTCGCGGAGCGGCGGCACGTGGATGCGGATGACGCTCAGACGGTAGAACAGGTCCTCGCGGAACTTGCCGTCGGCGACGCGCTGTTCGAGGTCGGCATTGGTGGCGGCGACGACGCGGACGTCGACCTGCAGCGGGCGCGTCTCGCCGACCGGGAGCACCTCGCCCTGTTCGAGGAACCGCAGCAGCTTCGGCTGGACGTCGATCGGCAGGTCGCCGACTTCGTCCAGGAAGAGCGTGCCGCCGACGGCCGTCCGGAGCACGCCCGGCTGGTCGGCGAGCGCGCCGGTGAAGCTGCCGCGCTTGTGGCCGAACAGCTGGCTGTCGGCCAGCTCGCGCGTCGCGCTCGTGCAGTTGTACGGCAAAAACATGTTGCCGCTCCGCGGCGAACCGGCGTGGATCGCGCGCGCCACGAGGTCCTTGCCGGTGCCGCTCTCGCCGGTGATCAGCACCGTCAGATCGTTCCCCTGGAGTCTGAGGATCTGGTCGGTGACCTGCTGCATCGCCGCGCTCGCGCAGACGAATCCCGGGATCAGCGGTTCGAGCCGGCGTTCGAGCGCCGTCGCGCCCCCCGCGTCGGGGCCGCGCTCGCGCGCCTGGCACAGCTCGAAGCCCTGGCGCAGCACGGCGCACAGCGTGCGGAAGCGCTGCCGCAGGGCCTGCGGGAGCGGCCGCGGGATGGAGAGCGCGGCGAACCGCGGGCCGTCGGGATCATGGCCGATCGGCTCGATCTCGAGGAGGCGGTGCGGTGCCGACGTCCCGCGCCGGGCGGCGGCCGCGAGCCCGCGGGCCGCCTCGGGGTCGCACCCGGCGGAGGCGAGCACGCGCAGGCGTCCGGCCGGCACCTCGACGAAGATGACGGCAGCCGTCGCTTCGCAGCTCTCCCAGATCGCCATCGCCCCTTCGCGCTCGAGCAGCGCCGGCGTCACCGAGGCATCCACGAGCCGGCGGACGATCGCATCGTCGCCGTCGATCTGCGAGCCGACATACCCGCCGGTGAGCGCCGAGCCGACCCGCGCGAGCACCACGTCCGCCTCGGCGCGATCGGGGGCCGCGTCGAGCGACTCGAAGATCGCCGCCGCCTCCGAGAGGTAGCGGACCGCGCGCGACCGCGCGCCGGCAGCGGCCGCGAGCTTTCCGAGCTCGAGATTGCCGAGGGCCACCTGGTAGCGCTCGCCGAGCAGCTCGAAGACGCTGACGCTCTGGCCGAAGTCGTGGTACGCCTCGGTGGACCGGCCGGCGGCGGCATGCAGCCGGCCGCGCAGCCGCAGGAACTCCCCCCAGATGCCGCTCATCCCCGCGGGGTGCACGCGCGGCGCGATCGTGTCGAGGTGCGCCTGCGCATCGGCGGCCCGTCCCAGTGCGAGCATCGCCTCGACGGCGATCAGGTCTGCCTGCACGCCGTACACGGCCGGCGCGTTCGGCCGCGCCGTGATGTCGCCGCACAGCGCGAGCGCCCGCTCGGCGTCGCCGCGCCGGAGCGCGACACGCGCGTCGAGCAGCCGGATCGACCACTGGTACCAGTGGCTCGTGCGGCTCTCGCCGTACGCCGCCCGGGCCCGCTCGAGGCTCCGCGTCGCCTCGTCGTGCGCCCCGCGAATCAGGTGGATCTGCGCGAGCGAATCGCACACCGCGCCGGTCGTTTCGCGCATGAAAGGGAGCGGGCTGCGGATCTCGAGCGCGCGGTTCAGCACCTCCTCGGCGCGCGTCAGGTTGCCGAGGCGCACGCAGATCTGTCCGAGCGAGGCGAGGGCGACGCCGAGGCCGTGCGGCGTGCCCGCCTGCTCCTGCAGCTCGACGCTCCGCTCGGCGAGCGCCAGCGCCTGCTCGTGGCGGTGCTGCATCAGGGCGACGTTCGCCTGGTTGCCGCACACGGTGGCGAGCACGTCCTCCGCCTCGACCATCAGCGCCAGCCGCTCGGCGTGGCGCAGTGACGTCATCGCCTCGTCGAGCCGCCCCTCCTGCGCCTGGAGAATGCCCGACAGCGAATGCACCATCGCCAGGTGGCGGCGGTCGCCCGCGGCATGCAGCGCCGACGCCGCCTTGGTGATGTGCTCGCGGACGATCCCGGTGTCGCCGACCTGCCGATAGCAGAGACCGAGCTCGTAGCGGGTGAGACCGATGGCGCGTGAATCGTGCGCCCGCTCGGCCAGCGCGAGGGCGCGCGTGAGGAAGGCGATCCCGCGCGAGGGCTCGCCGCGCGCCGCCGCGATCCGGCCGTGCATCCGCCAGAGATCCGACAGCCGGGCGGGATTCAGCCGCTCCCGGCCGTCGGGCTCCGGCCCGATCGCCGCGGCGGCACGGTGCACGTCGTCCTGGAGCAGCCAGGCCTCGGCCATCGCGCAGCGGATCTGCGCCTTGTCGTCGCGCGAGAGATCGGACCGGCGGAGCGCCGCGGTCAGAAGAGGGACCGCCTCCTCGCCATGCCCCATCTCGAGCGCCCGGAGCGCCTCGGCGTAGGGATCCGCTGCCATCGCCGCAGTATACCTTGTATACACCGGGGTGCTGCCGGGGTGCGGCAAGGTGCGGCGGGGTGCTGCAGGGTGCGGCGGGGTGCGGTGCTGCAGGGTGCTGCAGCGTGCCGCGGGGTGCTACGGGCTGCGGCGGGATGTTGGCGGGTGCGGCCAGTTACCCGTGCGACCGCGAACGGTTACGTGCGGCGTGCTACCCGTTCGACCGGGGCCGTTGCGTGCGGCCTTGACAGCGGCTGCGCGCCGCGTGCTACGCGTGCGACCGGGAGCCGTTGCGTGCCGCGCGGAGCGGCCGCGTGCGGCCATTCGAGGCGCTCGGCGGGCGCCGCTTCCACCTGCACCTTGCGGCACCCCAGCACCTTGCCGCACCCCGCCGCACCTTGCCGCACCCCTGCGGCACCCTGCCGCACCCTGCCGCACCCTGCCGCACCCTGCAGCACCCCGCAGCACCCTAATCCGAGCGCCCTGTCAGTTCCGCCGCAAACCGGTAGGCGAGGATCTTGTACACCAGCTTGGCGCAGAGGAAGTTGGGCGCCATCAGCCCCGGCAGCGGACTGAGTTCCACCACGTCGCAGGCGACGACCGTGCGGCTGGCGATCGTGGCGCGCAGCAGGGCGAGCATCTCGTACCACGAGAGGCCGCCGGGCTCCGGTGTGCCGGTGGCCGGCATGATCGCCGGGTCCAGCGCGTCGACGTCGATCGTGATGTAGACCGGGTCCCCCAGCGAGTCGACGACACGCTCGATCCACCGGGGATCCTGCCGCATGTTCCAGTCGTAGAAAATCGTCGTCCGCAGGCTCCCCGCGGCCGCCGCCTCGTCGGTCGACATGCTGCGGATGCCGACCTGCGTCACCGACGCATGCTCGAGGCTCCGGGCCATCGCGCAGGCATGGTTGTGCTTCGTCCCCATGTAGCTGTCGCGGAGGTCGGCATGCGCGTCGATCTGGAGCACGTGGAGGCCGCGGTATCTCGCCGCGGCCGCCGCGACCAGCGGCGGCGTGATCGAGTGCTCGCCGCCGAGCGTCACGAGAAACTTGTCACGCGAAAGGATCTCCGACGCCACGCGCTGGATCTCGTCCATCAGCGGCTGCAGGTCGCCGAACGGCAGCTCCATCTCGGGCAGCGTGAACAGGCCGATGCCGTGCACGTCGGCGCCGACCTCCTCGTCCCACAGCTCCATGTGCGAGGACGCCTGCAGGATCTCGCGGGGACCGTTCCGCGTGCCGGGCACGTACGACGTCGTCCGGTCGACCGGCACCGGCAGGATCACCACCCGCGCCTCGTCGAACGTCCGGGTTTCGGGCAGCGCGCCGCCGAACGCCAGCGGCGCGCCATGGTCGTACTCGAACGGGAATGTCATTCACGTGCCTCGAACCGCGCCTCTGGGAGCGGCCGTCCATCGACCGCCATGACGGGCCCTGAAAGATCGAACCGCACGGGGCGGCGCGCCGCCAGCGCGCCGGCGGCGCTCGTCGCGAGCGCGGCCGCGAGGATCGGCAGCGCGATGGTCACGTCCGCGTGCACCGTCACCTGCTCGGCGTCGGTGGCCAGCTTGCCCCAGCTCTGCGCCTCCTCGAGGCTCGAGCCCGAGGCGCCGCCGAAATGCGGCACGTCGGTGACGACCTGGATGGCGTACTTGTGCCCGCCCACGCGGCTGTCATAGAACTCGGCCTGGACGCTCGCCTGGTTGATGAAGTTCTTCGGCGTGCCGCCGCCGAGCACCACCGAGGCCGTCCGCGGACGACGGATCACGAGGTTCGCCGACTCGATGATGTCGCCGATGACGTCGATCTGCCCGGCCGACGGGTCGCGGTGCCGCGCCTGCGAGATGCCCATGCCGATCGACGAGTCGGCGATGGCGGGGCAGAAAATCGGCACACCGGCACGGTAGGCGGCCGTCAGGATGCCGTCCCGGCCGGTGGCGTTCCAGAGATGCTCGCCGAGCCGGTACAGGAACTCGCGCGACGTGTACGGACGCCGCTCGAGCGTCAGCACGAACGCCGCGATCCACTCGTCGTTGTCGCAGAACTCCTCTTCGCTGGCGTAGGTGTCGTAGACGCGATCGATGCGGTCGGCCTGCAGCGCCGCGTCGTCCTCGCGCGGCGAGCCGACGAAGTGGCGTCGCCCGCGCGTCTCGTGCAGGTCGTGATAGAGATTCGCGCCGGTCGAGACGAGACAGTCGACGTAGCGGCTCTCGAGCAGATGCGCGATCGCCAGCCGCATGCCGCCCGCGCTCAACGCGCCGGCGACGCCGAAAAAGATCGTGCAGTCGGCGGCGAGCATCTTCTCCCAGATGCGCCGCGCGGTGGCCAGGCTGCGTCCCTGGAACGAGACGCGTTCCAGACGCGCCAGCACCTGATCGGCGGTGAGCCCGGGCTCGACGGCGAATGGCTCCACCGGCACGCGCAGGAAGCGCGACTTGTTCGCCATGTGCCGCCATTCTAGCAAAGGGTCCGGCGTGAACCGGCGTCAGAATGCGCGGCCCACGCGCGCGAACGCCACGACGCCGCGGCGTGTCGCCGAGGGATCGTGCCGCCATGCGGCGCCGGAGACCAGCGTGACCGGGAGCGTGCCGCCGAGCACGACGTCGAACGCCATCTCGGCGCCCGCGCTCCGTCGCAGCTCGCGGCGCCTGAACGCCTCGTCCCACGCGTGGCCGGCATCCAGGAACACCGCGGCGTGCACGCTGCGCAGCAGCAGCGGCAGCGTTCCGAAACCGCGCTGCGGCCAGGCGAGCGGCACGCGGTAATCGACGTTGAGCACGAGCGCGCTGCGGCCGAAGAGATCCTGCTGCTCGAATCCGCGGAGCAGCCCGATGGCGTCGACACCCACGCCGAAGCCGCCCCCTTGCGGACCGTTGCCCGCGGCGGAGAAGTCGCGCCGCACCCCGCGATCGCCGCGCGACGCCGCGCCTGCGAGCCGCGCCGCGACGACGCCATGCCGCGGCACGACCGGCACGTAGCCGCGCAGTTCCGCCACCACCGTGCGCGCGCGGCCGCTCACGCCGGCCGCGTCCCCCCGGGCGAGTTCGGCGACGACGTTCAACGCCGCGCCCTCTTCCGGGCTGATCGAGTAGCCGAAGCTCCTCGCATTGGAGATGCCGCCGCCGAGCCGCCAGGCGTTGCGGGATCGCGACGGCTCGACCCGCTCACCGGCCCGCGTCAGCAGGTCGTCCCGCGACCGGGTCACGGCCGTCATGAGGCTCGCGCCCCAGCGCACGCGGCGGAAGGGGAGCAGCGCACCCGCGCTGACCTCGCGCGACCGGAGCACGCCCTGCCGCCAGCTGTCGGTGTCGTCGGACGCGCCGACGAAAAGGGCGGTGCGCCAGCGCGTGTAGCTGTAGTTCGCCTGCAGGTCGAGATCGTTCCGCGGCATCGCCCAGCCGGCGCTGACCGCGTAGGTGTGACGGCCGAGCGCATCGAAGCCGGCGGTCGCGGCGCCGACAACGACGTCCTCGCCGTCATCCTCCACGTAGGGAATCCAGAAGCGGGGCGCCAGGGTCGGCAGCGGCGAGTACGGTCGGTCCCCATCGGCGGGCGCGGGCACTGCCGCGCCGGCCCCGGGCCCCCCAGGCGGAGCGGGCTCGACGACGGCCGGCTCCCACTCGGCGTCCGCCAGCGGCACGGAATACAGGTCGTACCCCTCTTCGGAATAGCCGACGTACACGACCCGCGAGCCGTTGGGCGAGACGGCCGGAACGTGGGCGCCGGGCCCGGCGCCGGCGAGCCGGCTCACGGCACCGCTCGCGAGATCGACGCGGTGCAGCATGAACCCGCGCGCGTCGCGTGCCCACGCGAAGAGGATCGCGCCGCCCGCCAGCCACGTGGGGGAGGCGAAGCGCCCGGCGCGCGTCGCGAGCACAGGCCGCACGCTGCGCGTGCCGACGTCGATGATGACGATCGCCGAGGGGCCCCCGAGGCTGCGTCGCTCCGCGACGATCGAGCGGCCGTCAGGCGACCAGCGCGGCGACGAGAACTCCGTGTCGGGCTCGTCGAGGAGGGGCATCGCCACGCCGCCATGCGGCAGCGTCACCGTCGCCAGGATGCGCCGGTCCGCATGCTGTACGGTGCAGACGATCGTGCGGCCGTCCGGCGCGACATCGGGATCCGCGGCACGCATCCCGTGCGTCAGGCGCCGGGTACCGCCGTCGGCACTCCACACGTACAGGTCCGAGAACAGCGCGACCTGATCCGACACTTCGAGCTGATCGAACACCAGCATGTCCGCCGACGGCGCGAGCCGGTTGCCGTGGAAGCGCGACGCGAGGCGGCGCGGGACGTTCCCCGGACCGAGCTCCATCAGTGCGGGGAACCCGTGGGGATTCGCGATCGAATAGAACAGCCGCCCGTCGGGCCCGAACGCCGGCGCGCGGACGGTGAAGCCGTGATGCGTCAGGCGGACGCGGCGCTCCGCGTCGACATCGCGCTCGAGACGCTGCTGCGTCTCGGCTTCGAACTGCCTCCACAGCGACCCCAGCGACTCGCCGAACACCTTCTTGAACGCGCGGGAGCCGGTGAAGGGGAGGCGCCCCGCCGTCTCGTCCGCGAGCCGCACGAGCGACGCCTCGCCGAACCGCCGCGCGAGGTATTCGTGGAAGTACGCGCCGTACAGGTATGGCAGGGCCCCGCCAGGCCAGTCCACGACGCCGCCGGCGGCGCGGTCGAGCGGTTCGAAGCGGTCCGCCGCTGCCGCGCGCTCGAGCAGCATCCGGAAGTCTCCCGCCGGCACCCGTCCGCCCCCCGTGACCGCGCTCTCCTCGAACGTCGCGAGCCCTTCGACCTGCCATCCCGGCAGAAACACGTTCGGAAACGCGAGCGGCACGCGGCCGAACACCCGCCGCACGGCGCCGTACAGCCCCCGCGACTTCTCGAGGTGCAGGACGTGCGCGTACTCGTGCGTGAACACGAGGCGCAGCCAGTCGTCGGTGTTGCCGATGAGGCTGGTCGGCGCGGGCGGGACGGCGGCGAGCTCGATGAGATTGTGCGGGATCACGGTCGCCCAGCCGTTCGACTGGTCGGTCTGGTCCACCAGGACCACGTGCACGCGGCCGCGAGGCGTCCCGTACCGCCGCTCGAGGGCCGGCGCCACCTCTTCGACGATCCGCTGAAGCCGCGCGGCCAGCCGCTCTTCCCCCTGGTGGAAGTGGATGTCGAAGCGTCCCGTCGACACGGTGCGAAACCGCAGGTCCGCCTTGTAGCGTGCGGGCCCGAGCGGCGCATCCGTCTGGGCGGCGGCCGCCGGCGGCCGGGCGCACAGCACGAGAACGCAGAGGACAGCCGCGCGAAGAGGAGTCATGCCACGTCCGAGGGCTTACCCGTCAGCCTCTCGTTTCAGGTCCGCGAGCAGCGTCAGCGCCTGGAGCGGCGTGAGCTGGTCGACGTCGACCTCCCGCAGCTTCCTGACGACCGGGCTCTCGGCCGGCTCCGTCGCCTGGAAGAGCCCGAGCTGCCGCTGATGGCTCGCGCCCGCGCCGCTCAGCGAGGGCCGGCCCCCGCGCGAGAGCTCGTCCCGCTCGAGCCCGTGGAGGATCTCGCGCGCGCGCGCGACGACCGCCGGCGGCAGGCCCGCGAGCCGCGCGACCTGGATCCCGTAGCTGCGGTCGGACCGCCCCGGCACCACCTTGCGCAGGAACACGATGTCGTCCTTCCACTCGCGCACGACCACGTGGAAGTTCGCCACCGACGGCAGCGCGTCGGCCAGGTCGGTCAGCTCGTGATAGTGCGTCGCGAAGATCGTCTTCGGCCGCGCCTTCGGATTCGAGGCGAGGTACTCCGCCACCGCCCACGCGAGGCTCAGCCCGTCGAACGTCGCCGTGCCGCGGCCGATCTCGTCGAGGATCACCAGACTCCTCGAGGTCGCGCAGTGCAGGATGTTCGCCGTCTCCTGCATCTCGACCATGAACGTCGAGTGGCCGCGCGCGATGTTGTCGGACGCGCCCACGCGGGCGAACAGGCGATCGACGACGGGCAGCTTGGCGGCGCGGGCCGGGACGAACGAGCCGGCCTGCGCCATCAGGCACAGCAGCGCCGTCTGCCGCAGGTACGTCGACTTGCCCCCCATGTTCGGCCCGGTCAGGATGATCAACTGGTGGGCGTCACCGTCGAGCGTGACGTCGTTCGGCACGAAGGCTTCGGTCGCGTAGCGCTCGACGACCGGGTGGCGGACGTCGCTGGCGGCGAGTTCGTCGCCGGCATGCATCAGCGGCTTCGTGTAATTGCCGACGGCCGCGGTTTCGGCGAGCGCCGCGAGCACGTCGAGCGCAGCCACGCCGCGCGCCGTGTCCTGCACACGCGGCGCCTCGGCGGCAACGAGGCCGCGGACCCGCTCGAAGATCTCGACCTCGCGCGCGACGATCCGCTCGTCGGCGCCGAGCACCTTCTCTTCGTACTCCTTCAGCGCCGGCGTGATGAAGCGCTCGCCCCCGGCGATCGTCTGCTTGCGGAGGTAGTCGGCCGGGACGTTCGCGAGGTTCGATTTCGAGATCTCGATGTAGTAGCCGAAGACGCGGTTGTAGCGGATCTTGAGCGACGCGATGCCGGTGCGCGCGCGCTCGGCCTCTTCCATCTCGGCGATGCGCTGTTTGCCCGACCGGCTGATCGTGCGCAGCTCGTCGAGCTCGGCGTCCACGCCGTCGCGGATCATGCCGCCGTCGCGCGCGACGGCCGGCGGGTCGTCGAGGATCGTGCGATCGAGCTCGTCGCGGATGTCGGCGAGGTCGTCGACCTCGGCCACGAGGCTGCGGACGAGCGGTGCCTGCAGCTCGCCGAGCAGCAGCTTGATCCGCGGAATCGCCGCGATCGACTGCTTCAGCGAGGCGAGGTCGCGCGGCCCGGCGGTGCCGAGCGCGGCGCGCGCCACGAGCCGCTCGATGTCGTGGATCGATTTCAGCGTGTCGCGCAGCTTCGTCCGCTCGGTGCTGCGAAACGCGAACTCCTCGACGGCATCGAGGCGGTCCTGGATGCGTTCGAGCGTCAGCAGCGGGCGCAGCAGCCACGCCCGCAGCATCCGTCCGCCCATCGGCGTCACGGTGCGGTCGATCTCGTGCAGCAGCGATCCCGCGCGCCCCCCCTGCGCCGACTCCAGCACCTCCAGGTTCCGCAGCGTCGTCGGATCCACGACGAGGCAGTCGGCCCCGGTGCGGAAGGCGAGCTCGCGGATGTGCGAGAGATCGGCCTTCTGCGTCTCGCGCAGGTAGTGCACGAGCGCGCCGGCCGCGCGGATCGCGGCGGGACGATCCTCGAGGCCGAACCCCTGGAGCGAGTGCGTGCGGAGCTGATCGAGCAGCGCCCGCCGCGCCGATTCGAGGTCGAACGTCCAGTCGTCGGCGCGGGTGATCAGCGTGTCGAGCCGGAGGTCGGCGACGAGCGGTGCCGCGTCGGCACACGCCGCCGGCGTCACGATCTCGCGCGGGCGAAGCACGGCCAGTTCGTCGCTGAGCGTCTGCCGGGCATCCGCGCCGACGTATTCCGTCGCCGTGAACTCGCCGGTCGAGAGGTCCAGCAGCGCGACGCCGTACCCCGGCACGCCGGTGGCAGGGGCGATCCCCATCAGGAAGGCCGGCTCGCGTGCCTCGAGGTAGCCGGCGTCGGTCAGCGTGCCGGGCGACACGACGCGCACCACCTCGCGCCGGACGAGCCCCTTCGCCTTCTTCGGGTCCTCCATCTGCTCGCAGACGGCGACCCGAAAGCCCTTCTTCACGAGCCTGGCGATGTAGCCGTCGGCGGCGTGGAACGGCACGCCGCACATGGGGATGGCGCCGCCGTTCGAGTCCTTGGAGCGGGAGGTGAGCGTCAGCTCGAGGGCGCGCGCGGCGGTCAGCGCGTCCTCGTAGAACATCTCGTAGAAGTCCCCCATGCGGAAGAAGACGATCGCGTCGCGATGCTGCCGCTTCGCATCGAAGTACTGACGCATCGCCGGGGTGAGGTTCGCCGGTTCCGACGGAGAGCGCATCGGGGAGAGCGTGAGTATAACATTGAGCACATTGGAGTTGCCGTGCTGATCCTCGCTCTCGACACCACGACGCGGGCCGGCAGCGTCGCGCTCCTGCGCGCGGGGACGGTCGTCCATGAACACAGCGGCGAGGCGTCGCGCACGCACAGCGAACGGCTGCCCGGCGACCTCATGGCGGCGTGCGAGGCGGCCGGCGTCGCCATCCGGGAGATCGACCTGTTCGCCGTCGCGGCGGGCCCCGGATCCTTCACGGGTCTCCGGACGGGCATCGCGGCGATCCAGGGGGTGGCGACCGCGGTCGGGCGCCTGGTGGTGCCGGTCTCGGCGCTCGAGGCCATCGCGCTGACGGCGCCGCCGGGGACACGGCGCGTGGCCGCGTGGATGGATGCCCAGCGCGGCGAGGTGTTCGCGCAGGTGTTCGACATGGACGAGCAGGGCTCCAGCGCAAGGCCGCTGGTGGACGCGCTCGCCGCCACGCCCGCCGAGGCGCTGACGGCGCACGCGGCGCTGCTCGACGGCGCGACATTCCACGGTGACGGCGCCGCTCGCTACGCGGAGCAGATCCGGACATCGGCGCACGGCGCGGGCGCTCCTCACGCGACCGCCGCGCCCCCCCTCGCCGGGGCGATCGGACGGATCGCCGCACACCATCCGGAGCGTGCCGTGCGGCCGCACGCCGTGATCCCGATCTACGTCCGCCGTCCCGACGTGGAGCTCGCGCGCGAGCGGCGGGCCCTCCGCGCGTGAGCGCCGGGGCGGTCCCGGTCGCGATCGAGCGGCTCGCCGCTCCCTCGACGGCAGACCGCGACGCGATCCTCGCGCTCGAGGCGGCGTCCTTTTCCAACCCGTGGACGGCCGAGACCTTCGACCGGATGCTGGCGCTTCCGGTCAGCCGCATCTACGCGGCGCGAACGGCCGACGGCCACATCGTGGCGTTCTGCGCCTGCTGGTTCATCAAGGACGAACTGCACATCAACACCCTGGCGGTGGCCGCCCCGCTGCGCCGCCACGGCATCGCGTCCCGGCTGCTGGCGGCGGTGCTCGCCGACACCGGTGCCGCGCGGGCGACGCTGGAGGTCCGCCGGTCGAATGCGGCCGCCATCCGCCTGTACGAGAAGTTCGGCTTCCAGGTGACGGCCGTACGGCAGCGGTACTACGAAAATCCGGAGGAGGACGGCCTGATTCTGTGGCTGAATCCATGAGTTTGGGCGGCTCGATCCAACGCCTTGAACGCGGGAAAGTCCTGTGCTACCGTGCGCCATATGAGCGATCGCTACTGAGGGTGGTCATCGAACAAAGGAGGCGGAGATGCCGACAGACTTCGAAGAGCTGAAGCGTAAACTCCTGCAGACGGACGAGGAGTTCCGCCAGCTCGCAACCAAGCATCACGATCTCGACGAACGACTTCACGGATACGCGGAGCGGCACTACCTCACCGAACCCGAACAGCTCGAAGAAATCACCCTCAAGAAACAGAAACTCCATCTGAAGGACCGGATGGAAAGCATCCTGCGTCGCTACACCAGCGACCGCGAAGCCGCGCACGCGCGCGGCTGAGAGACGCCCCCTTCAGACGGGCCGCCGCGCACCCGCGCTGGCGGCCTTTTCTGTTTTGGGGCATCCTTCCGGTATGCGGATCGATCAGGCGGGTTATCCCTTCATCGGCGGCGCGCTGGTTCCGGCAGCCATCGCGGCCGCGGCGAAACGACCTCTGCTGGCGACCTCGTTCGCGCTCCTCGGCGGTTTCTTCGCCTACTTCTTCCGCGATCCCGATCGCAACATCCCGCAGGCCCCCGGGCTCGTGGTGTCGCCTGCCGACGGCAAGGTGATGATCGCGGGGCCCACGGATCACCGCTGGGCGCCGCCCGGGGAGTGGAACCAGGTGACGATCTTCCTCTCGCCGATGGACGTCCACATGAACCGCACGCCCGTGGAGGGGCGGATCACGAAGATCGACTATCGGCCCGGCGCCTTCCTCCCGGCGTACAACGAGGGATCGAACGCCAACGAGCTCAACGAGATCTGGCTCGACTCCAACGGCCGCACGATCGTGGTGCGGCAGGTGGTCGGCATCCTCGCGCGCCGGATCGTCTGCCGGGTGGCCGAGGGGCAGCAGCTCGCGCGCGGCGAGCGGATCGGCCTGATGAAGTTCGGCTCGCGGATGGACGTGTTCCTGCCGCCCGACGCGGTGCTCCAGGTGCAGGTGGGGCAGCGCGTGATCGCGGGCGAAACGGTCATCGCGACCCTCGGCAGTGATGGTGCTCGGTAGCTTCGGCCGGCGGCGGACCGACTCCCCGCGGCGCTTCCGCCGCGGCGTCTTCCTCCTGCCGTCGCTCTTCACCGTCGCGAATCTCTTCTGCGGCTACGCCTGCGTCGTGTATGCGATGCGGGCCGACTTCAATACCGCCGCGATGCTCATCGGCATCGCGATGGTGCTCGACACGCTCGACGGGTTCTTCGCCCGGCTCACGAACTCCTCGTCGGCGTTCGGCGTGCAGCTCGACTCGCTCGCCGACGTCGTGTCGTTCGGGCTGGCGCCGGCGATCCTGGCGTTCAGCTGGGGCCTGTGGCCGCTCGGCCGTCTCGGCTGGGCCGTGGGATTTCTCTACGTGACCGCCGCGGCGATGCGGCTCGCGAGATTCAACATCCAGACGCACACGCCGAGCGACAAGCGGTACTTCGCCGGCATGCCGAGCCCAGCGGCGGCCGCGGTGATCGCGTCGACGGTGTTCCTCTGGCCGCTGGGACTGCAGGAGCCCGCGCAGGCGCTCCCCGCCCTGGCCATGGTGCTCGTTCCCGCGCTGCTGATGGTGAGCACGATCCGCTTCCGCAGCGTCAAGGCGATCGACGTCGGCTGGCGCCGCTCCTATTTCGCGCTGTTCCTCGCGGCGGTGGTCATCGCGCTCGTCGCGACCTACCCTCGCATCGCGCTCGTCGTCATGGCCTACTCGTACACCGTCTTCGCGCTGGTGTTCTGGGCCTGGGGACGCCTGCACCGCCGTGGATCCGAGCCGGAGCCGCCGGCGCCGCCCGCGCCGCCACCGGCCGACACGTCCCTGTAAGACGCGGAGACCGTTCCTGCGAGACGGGTGCGCGTGGCGGCGCCACCCGCGCGGTGCGTTGGCGTCGCGTCAGCCCGCCGTCGGCAGGTGCAGGATGACCGTGGTGCCCTGCCCCTTGACGCTCTCCACCTCTATCCGGCCGCCGCTCAATTCCACGTTGCGGCGCGCGATCGGCAGGCCGAGCCCGGTTCCCGTCGCCTTGGTCGAGAAGTACGGTTCGAACACGCGTGACAGCGCCTCTTCGTCCATCCCCACCCCGGTGTCACTGATGCGGACGATCACCGCGCCTGACGCGGCGGCGGCGGTGAGCGTGAGCGAGCCGCGGCCCGGCATCGCATGCAGCGCGTTCTCCACGATGTTCGAAAGGGCGCGGCCGATCAGCATCCGGTCGACGAACACGGGTGGCAGCGGTCCGGTGACACGGTTGTCGATCGTGATCCGCCCCTCGAGGCCGGTGCGGTACGGGTCCACGACCTCGGAGACGAGTTCCGGGAGATCGAGCAGGGCGGGCCGGGCCGTTGGCGACGAGGCGAAGTTCGAGAACTCGGACGAGATCTGGCGGAGCAGGCGGACCTGGCCGAGGATGGAGTTCACGCATCCCTCGAGCACCGGGCCCATCGGTTCGCCGCGATCGGCATGCACGCGCCGCAGGTGCTCGGCCGAGAGCTGGATCGGCGTGAGCGGGTTCTTGATCTCGTGTGCCACCTGCCGGGCCATTTCGGCCCAGGCCTCCAGGCGGTGGGTGCGTTCGAGCTGCGTCCGCTGCGCTTTCAGCTCCGCGGCCATGCTGTTGAACGCGTCCACGAGGCGCCGCAGCTCGTCGCTCGAGCGGACCGCGATCCGGGCGTCGAAGTCGCCGCTCGCGATCCGGCGCGTCGCGAGCGTCAGGCGCCGCACGGGGTCGGCGATCCGCTCCGCCATCGAGAGCCCCATGGCGGCGCCCACGAGGATGAAGAACAGCGCGGCGAGGTGGACGCCGCGGTCGATCTCGTCGACCTCGCGCTCGATCTCGCGCTGCTGCGTCGTCAGCGGCACGGTCAGGACGGCGTCGCGCCCGCCGACGCGCACCGGCGTCGCGGCGATCATGTACGTGAAGGCGCCGATGCGGTCCTGGTCGACGAAGCTCGGCAGCCGCTGCAGCACGATCGCGCGGTACACGCCGTCGGAGGCGCGCGACGGCAGCAGGCCCGACGCAAACAGGTCCCGCTCGCTCGTGGCGAGCAGCACGCCGCTCCCGCGCCCGGTGGTCGGGTCCCCCTCGGCGCCGGCGAAGATGTTGACGTCCTGGTCGATGACCTGGCTGATCCAGATCATCACGTCGTCGGTGGCGGCGGGCACCGGATCGGCGCCGCCGCGCTGCAGCGCGTCCGATTCCTCGATGACCCGTTGCGCGACGGATGCCGAGCGGACGGCCTCCGCCTCGACGTTGGCGCGGAGCTGCGCGGCAAAGTACGTCCGGATGACGAGCGCCAGCGTCAGCACCGGGATGATGGACGCGAGCACGAACGCGAGGAACAGCTTGCGGTAGAAGCTCGCGCGGATCTCGCGGAGGAGCGCCCGTCCGACGCGCGGCTGCTCGCGGGCGATCCGCGTGAAGACGGCGGTGGCCACGAGCACGACGAGAAACGCCGCCCCTGCCATGGTCGTGAGCTCGGCAAGGTGCACGAGGCGGTCGAAGAGCGTCAGCGCCGGGTATCCGAGCGCGTAGATGCCGTTCCGGTCGTTCGAGAAGAACACGTGCCACCGGCCGGCGCCGCGATCGAGCTCGGTCCAGAACGGCTCGCGCGAGCGGTAGATGCGGGCGAAGAGCTCGTCGGTGATGGGCCACGCGGCCGTGCCGGAGGCGTACAGCGGCGTGAGCCCCCACCCGTAGATGACGATCTCGACGTCGCCGCCGGTCGTCCCCTCCGCCGGCGCGCCTCCCGCCGAGCGGAACACCTCGAAGTACGGGCTCTGCGACGTGATGAACGACAGCGTCCGGTAATCGGGGACGACGTGCACGACGATCGCGCCGAGCACACGGGCCGTGTCTCCACTGCCGTCGCACACGGCCCGCTCGGCGTGCAGCATCCGCCGCTCCTCCGAGCCGAACCGGGTCGCCTCGCCGAAGACTTCCCACTGGCAGGACGCGGTGCGCGGCGTCTGGATCGTGCCGGTGTACTCCGGAAAGTTGAGCGCGAAGCGGCTGACGAGCGTGCCCGAGGCGTCGTAGAGCTCCACGGCGGACGTGAGGCGATGGCGGGCGAGCGCCGTCTGCTTCCAGACGAAGAACGCGGGACCCGACGACGGGGGGGCGCCGCCGGGCGTCGCCTCCATGAGCAGCGCGTCGAACGACGGCAGCGCGTCGATCTCGTCGCGGGCTTCGGCGAGCCGTTCCTGCAGCCGCTGCGGGTGGTTCTGCGCTTCGACGGCGTACTCCGTGGCGATCACGTCGCGCACTGCCCGGTCGGTGACGAAGCTCACCGAGGGGTAGAGCAGCAGCGCCGGGATCCAGAACGCCACGAAGAGCGCGAGGATCCGCGCCGCGACCGTGGCATGGCGGAACCATCTCGTCGCGTCCCGCTCCAGCAGGGCCGCGGCCGCGCAGACGACCGCCGACAGTCCCAGCGCGATCGGCGAGAGCGGCCACCCCTGCGACGCGGCGACGACGGCGAGGGCGGCGGCCGGGGCGACCCACAGTGCGCCCGTCCCGAGGCGCGCCGGCGGCTGCCGCGGCACGCGCCACGGCACGAGCGACCACGCGAGCACGAGCGTCGCCCCCCAGAGCACCGCGAGGTGGCAGGCCAGGATCCCGGCGAGCAGCACCAGCCGCGCCGTTCCCCAGGGATGCAGCGAGAAGTACCGCAGATCGACGTCCGCCGCCTGCAGCATCGCGCGCAGCACGGCGCTGAAGACGACGAGCGCGGCCGCCAGCAGGCCGCCGGCGGCGAGCTGCTGCGCGACGAACACGGCCCGCGCCCGCGCGATCGCGCGCCGGCGCGTCCGCACCGCGGCCCGCATGCGCGTGACCGGCGCCGCCAGGAGCGCGGCGAGCGCGGCGATCGAGGCGCCGCAGACGAGCACGAGCACCTGGAGTCCCGGCCCCCCGTCCGTCGCGACGTCGAGCGCGGCCCATCCCAGCGCCGCGCCCGCGATCGTCAGCGCCGCAGCGGCTGCCGTGAGCCGGCGGTACTCCGCCGCCGACCGCACGGCCGCGCGGCGATCCAGCAGGGGCCCGACCAGCAGGAGGATCGTTCCTGCCAGCACGCCGAGCACGAGCGCCCAGATCCGCCGGCGCCACGTCGCCCGGGCTTCGGCGATGTGCGCTTCGGCGATCGACGCCTCGGCGAGCACCTCGCCCGCGGGTGACTCGAGCAGGAACGTGTTGGGCGCCGCCTGCTCGCCGGCCCCCTCGTATTGCAGGCGCAGCGATGCCGGGCCGAACCGCGTCGGCAGCGCGTACTCCGCCGGCGCGATCGTGGCGGCGGCAGGTGCGGCCGACAGCGCCTGTTCGGCCGCGACGACGCCGATGACGGCGCCCGCCGCGGTGATTGGGATCGTGTGGACGAGGCGCAGCCCCTGCGGCGAGGGCACGACGAACCACGCGCGGGGCGTCCGGATCCGCTCGACGGGGATGTCGGACGGCCGGCCGGTCCAGGCCCGCGCGAACGCGTTCGGCATCTCGTAGATCGTCACCGCGACGTCGGCGCGGTCGCGCGCGGCGCCCGTGCGCGCGTCGAGGATGTCGAACAACTGGCGCGCCGCCTCGGGCCCCGCCTGCAGCGCACGCGCCTCCTCGAGCGCCCGCGCGGTGCGCGGATCCGACGCGATCGCCGCGCCGAGGCGGGCGAGCAGCGCGGTCATCGACTCGAACTCCCCGCGCACCTCGATGCCGGCGCGCCGCAGCGCCGCGTCGGGCGTGGCGCCGAACCGCCACCATTCGAGCGCCAGCCCCGCGGCGGCCGTCGCCACGGCGGCCGTGAGACCAGCCGCGAGCAGGCGCCGCCAGTTCACGACGCGGTCGCGGCGCAGGCGATGTCGAACCGTCGGCGGATCAGGAGAAACCACTCAGGCGAGGAGGATACCGCAAAGGGTAAACTGAGGACGTCGCCCCATGATCCATCCGCTCTCGCTCAAGGCCGCGCTCAAGCGGGGCGCGCTCGTCGCCGCGGCCAACTGGCCGCTGATCGCGGTGCAGTTCATCGCCGAGGCCACCCTCAAGATCCTGCTGGCCGTGCCGGTGATCGGCGGGTTGTTTCTCGTCGTACTGCTGATCGGCGCCGAAGTCGACCAGCTCGCCGGCGGGGACCTGCGCGACATCGTCGCCGCGGTGTTCTCCGGCCTGCGGTCGAACCCGGTCGCGTTCGCCGCCTTCGGCGTCGCGTTCCTGCTCGTGCTGCTCGGCTCCTCGGCGCTGACGTTCATCGTGAAGGGGGGCACGCTGTCGCTGCTCGCCGACGCCGAGGCGCGCGCCGGCAGGATCGAGCGGCCGCCGCTGCGGCTCGACGCGCTCCGCCGCGCCAACCGCGTGCACATCGACGCGTTTCTCGACGGCTGCAGGCGGCTCTGGCGCCGCTATCTCCGGCTGGGGGGGTGCCTGCTGGTCGCCTACGCCATCACCGCCGCGGTCTACCTGGCCTTCATCGTGGGGGGCTACGCCATCGCCGATCGCACGCCGATGGTGCTCGGGTGGACCGTCGTGGCCGCGCTCGCCTCGGGAGCGCTGGTCGTGTGGATCACCCTCGTCAACCTGGTATACCTGCTCATCCAGATGATCATCGCGGTGGACGACGTCAGCGTCCGGCTGGCGGCGGGCCGCGTCGTCGAGTTCCTGAAGGTCTCGCTCCGTGAGATCGCCGGTATCTTCGGCGTCGTCCTGCTGCTCGTCGGGCTCGCGACGATCGCCTCGATCCTGGCGACGGCGGGGCTCGGCCTGATTGCCTTCGTGCCGCTCGCCGGCCTCGCGGTGGTGCCCCTGCAGGTCGCCGCCTGGCTCGTGCGCGGGTTCGTCTTCCAGTACCTCGCGCTGACCGCCCTCGGCGCGTATCTCGCGCAATACCGGATTTACTCTCGGGGAGCGGTTCCCGGCCTCCGCGTCGCCGAACCGGACGCATCAGCATGATCGACTACGACCAGTTTCTCTCGCGCGCCGCGGAGCAGATGAAGGAGTCCGCCATCCGCAAGATGGGTACGGTGCTCGCGCAGTCGCAGGACATCATCTCGTTCGCCCCGGGATATCCGGCGCCCGAGACCTTTCCCTGGGCCGACTTTGCCGCGATCACCGCCGAACTGCTCTCGGGCGCCGACGGCAGCGTCCTGCAGTACGGGCCGACCCGCGGCTTCAAGCCGCTGCTCGAGACGATCACCGGCATCATGGCCTCGCGCGGCGTGGCGACGAGCCTCGACCGCCTGCTGATCACGACCGGGTCCCAGCAGGGGCTCGACCTCGTCGCGCGCGTGCTGCTCGACCCCGGCGACGTCGTGCTCGTGGAGCTGCCGACCTACACCGGCGCGATCACCGCCTTCCGCAACGTGCAGGCCAGCATGGTCGGCGTGCGGCAGGAAGGGGACGGCGTCGACCTCGAGGCGCTCGACGACACGTGGCAGCGGCTGCAGCGCGAGGGGCGCCGCGTGCGGATGCTCTACGTCGTCCCGAACTTTCAGAATCCGACCGGACTGCTCGTCGGCCTGGGCAAGCGCCTGCGCCTGCTCGAGTGGGCCGAGCGGCGCAACGTACTCATCGTCGAAGACGACCCGTACCGCGAGCTGTATTTCGAAGACTCCGCCAGCGAAGCGGACGTCCGCCCGATCCGGGCTGACGATGCGACGGCGCGTGTCGTGTATCTGAGCAGCTTCTCGAAGACGCTCGCGCCCGGGTACCGCGTGGCGTGGATCGACGCGCCGGCGCCCCTCGCAGCGAAGTTCGAAATGGCGAAACAGGCCGAGGACCTCTGCACCGGCGGGCTCGACCAGCGGGTGATCTACGAGGCCTGCCGCCGGGGCGTGCTCGAGCGGCAGATCCCGCTGCTCCGGCAGCACTATCAGGCGAAGCGCGACGTGATGATCGACGCCCTGGTTCGGGAGTTCAACGGCAGCGTGACGTGGCCGGCGCCAAAAGGAGGCTTCTTTCTGTGGGCGACGCTGCCGGACCGGATCGACGGCGACGCCATGATCGCCCGCGCGGTGGAGCGTGGCGTCATCTACGTCGCGGGAGAGGCGTTCTTCGTGGACGGCACCGGCCGGAACATCATCCGGCTGTCGTTCTCGAAGCCGGGTCACGAGACGATCCGCGAAGGCGTGCGGCGGCTCGCCGCGACGGTGCGCGAGGAACTCGCGGCTAGCGAGGCGCTGGTCCGATAGGGGCCGGCCGCAGGGGGAGACCGGCGACGGCGAGGCGCCAGCTCTCCTCGAGCCCCCCCGTCACCGCCGCCACCACGACCCGGTCCGCCA
>Ga0247719_1000313_pt1 | contig 32747 bp, 46 predicted proteins | sample 41E_DmetaG_FD_189046 | JGI IMG/M metagenome (GOLD analysis project Ga0247719, IMG submission 189046) | Soil microbial communities from hillslope of Landscape Evolution Observatory, University of Arizona, Oracle, AZ, United States - 4-1-E_D | ecosystem: Engineered > Artificial ecosystem >...
CGTATCGGCCGGCGCCTGGAGGCGTTGCACAGCGTGGCGTTTGATCGGGTGGTGTCGGATGAGGTGAAGGTGGCGGCGTCTCGGGAGGGCTGGTCGCTGGATGGTGTTGGCGATCAGAAGGCTCGCGAGGTGTGGGCGGTGTTGGCTCCGGTGGTGCGTCATGCTGCGGTTCAGTTCGAGGCGGCGGTGCGGGCGGCGGAGCGTGTCTTGTCGGCGGGGGATGGGGCGGATTCGTCGTTGCGGGGGACACTCCTCGGGTCCGAGGAGGGCGAGTCGGCGTCGGAGGAGCTTGAGCGGTTGCGGGAGCGTCAGGCGCGGCGGATTGCTCGGGGCGAGTTCGATCCGGGTCGTTCGGAGCCTCAGCCGAAGGTTGGGAGGCGAGGGTGATTATCGATAGATCCGCTCAGGTTCGGCCGGGATTGTTGCGCCGGGTGTTGCTGGCAGCGATGGAGGGGGCGCTGCACGTTGCTGAGCACCCGTGGCGCTACTCGCCCCGTTGGCAAGCGCGACGGTTGCGGGGCTGGTGGACCGCCCCATTCCGCACGCGGGTCGACTTCTACGAGCACACGCGCATCGAGCACAGGGTCTTCCCGTACAAGCTCAGGGTGAGCGTGGTGGAGTCGGCGCAGGAGCGGATTGACCGCGGTGGATTGGTGCGCTTTCCGGCTGGCACTTTCCACCTGACCTCGCCGCTCATGGTCACGCGGCCCCACACGACGATTCAGGACGCCCACCTCGCTGTGCATGGAGCGCACGCGATCGAAGTGCCGCACGCTTCCGGCGAGGAGGTCGACCGTGGATAGGTCGGGAAGCGAGCGGGAACCGTACTGCCCGCTGTGCGACTACGACCGTCACATCTGCCCTGGTTGCGGCGTCGGTGTCGACCATGGACAGGTGGCGTGCAAGCGCCCGCCCTGCGTATCGGCAGAGCCACAATCCGGCGAACCTCGTGAGGCGCCGTGATCGGCTGGTGCGTCCACTGCGACACCCGCAGGTCGGTGCGCCGGTCGGGCCTCTGTGACGCGTGCAACGCGTACCTCGCGAAGTACGGCCGGCTCCCATCGGCGCGCGTTCTGCGTCGTCGCCTCGAGCGTGACGAGGAGCGCCGCCTGGCGAGGGTGCTTGACAGACGCTGGTGGCCTGTGTGTAACTCTTCTCAGGCTGGGATTCGTGTGGGTGGGGATCGGTAGGTGGTCGAAGATGCCTGGTCCCACTCCGAAGCGTTCCGATCAACGCCGCCGCGCGAACAAGCCTGAGGTGCCGATCGACCGGGTGGCTGCCGCCGCCAAGGTGTCGATCCCGGCAGCGTCGAAGGACTGGCATCCGGCCGCGAAGCGTTGGTACCAGTCGCTTCGCCGTAGCGGTCAGGCGGCCTTCTACGAGGAGTCGGACTGGGCGACGGCGTGGGTTGTCGCCGAGTCGATGAGCCGAGAGTTGAACCCGCAGCCGATCGTGTCGAAGGACGGAGACGTGGTGATGGTCGAGCAGCCGCCGAAAGGCGCGTCGCTCGCCGCCTGGCTGAAGGCGATGACCGCGCTGATGGTCACCGAGGGCGACCGGCGCCGCCTGCGTCTCGAGTTGGTGCGCCAGGGCGCGGAGGAGGCGAGCGACGATGTCGTCACCGAGCTCCGTGTTGTCGCCGAGCGCCTCCAGAAGTCCAGCTAGCCGCCTCGACACACTCCCGACTGTCGTTCCGACTCTCACGCTCGGCTGGGAGGCCGCAGCGTGGGCGCACCGCTGGCTGCGTCAGCCGAACGGGCCGAACGCCGGCCAACCGTTCCGGCTCACCGACCGCCAACTGCTCTTTCTCCTGCACTGGTACGCCGTCGACGAGGACGGCCGTTGGCTCTACTCGCATGGCGTGCGCCGCCTGGCGAAAGGCTCTGGTAAGTCGCCGTTCGCCGCAGCGTTGGCGTTGATCGAGTTCTGCGCCCCGGTACGCCTCGAGCGGTTCGACGATCGGCAGCTCGGCGGCTGTCGAGGCAAGCCGGTGGCGATGCCGCTGGTGCAGATCGCGGCGACGGCGGAGTCGCAGACGGCGAACACGATGCGCATGGTCCGCGCGTTCGCTCCGAAGGGTTCGCCGGTCGTCGAGGAGCACGGCCTCGACCCGGGGAAGACCCGCTACTACAAGCTGCCCGAGGGGACGCTCGAGATCATCACGTCGTCGGCGACCGCAGCGGAGGGTGCGGAGGCGAGCTTCACGATCGGCGACGAGACCGAGCATTGGAAGCCGGCGAACGGTGGCGTCGAACTTGCTGCGGTGCTGCAGGACAACCTCGCGAAGTCGGGGTCGAGGATGTTGGAGACCTCGAACGCGTGGGTGCCGGGCGCCGACACGGTCGCCGAGGGCACGTGGGATGCGTGGGTCGCCCAGGAGGAGGGCCGCACCCGCGGGAAGACTCGCATCCTCTACGACGCTCGCATAGCGCCACCCGAGACGGACATGGCGAACCCCGAGTCGCTTCGCGCTGCGCTCGAGTGGGTGTACGAGGACTGCTCATGGCAGGACGTGCATCCGATCATGGAGCGCATCTGGCGGCCCGACGCTCGGCCTGACGACTCGAAACGCAAGTACCTGAACTGGCCGACCGTCGCCGACGACGCGTGGATCACACCCCAAGAGTGGGCGGCCCTCGCCGACGGCTCGCGAAAGGTCACTGCCGCCGACGAGATCGCCGTGTTCTTCGACGGGTCGAAGTCGCGGGACGCTACGGCCCTCGTCGGCTGCCGCCTCTCTGACGGCCATGTGTTCGTCATCGACGTGTGGGAGCCGGACACGGCGCACGACACCGACAGCGTCGTTCCTGTCGAGCTTGTGGATCTGCGGGTGGCGGAGCTGGCGTCGGGCAGGTTCGGCCGGGTGGTCGGGTTCTTCGGTGACGTTCAGGAGTGGGAGTCGTTCGTCAAGATCGAGTGGCCGAAGCGGTTTCCCGACTTGCGGGTTCAGGCGGTGCCGAACGGCAAGGATCCGCAGTCGGTTGCGTGGGATATGCGGTCGCACACGATGGAGTTCACTCGCGCGGTCGAACTGGTCGAGGCGGAGATCCGCGACGGCTTGTTCACTCACGACGACCATCCGGTGCTCGCCAGGCATGTGGCGAACGCTCGCCGGCGGCCGAACCGCTACGGCGTGTCGGTCGGCAAGGAGACGCCGAGTTCGCCGAGGAAGATCGACGCTGCTGTGTGCATGGTCGGCGCGCGCATGGTCCGCCGGCTGGCGCTGGCCGCCGAGCCGCGCCGAAAGCGGAGCGGCACCGTCTGGTAGCTGCGAGGAGGTGAGGTCGGATGGCTCTGTCCCGTGAAGCCGCAGTCGAGGTCGTCAAGGGCAGGCTGTGGCCTCTCCTCGTCGCCGAACGCGAACGCGTAGCCCGGATCGATCGGTGGATGCGGTGGGATCACGACGACCCGCACCGCCCGCGGCACGCGACGCAGGAGTACCGCGACCTCGCGAAGCGTGCGCAGGCACCGTGGGGGCGTCGCGTTGTCACCGCCGTCACCGACCAGCTGTACGTCGAGGGCTACCGGCCGGCTGCGGCGTCGGACAACGCCGAGTCGTGGGCGTACTGGCAGGCGAACGGGCTCGACGCCCGGCAGATCGCCATTCACGAGGCTGCGGTCGGCTACGGCCTCGCCTACAACGTCGTGCTGCCCGGCAAGTCGTGGTTGGGCGACCGGATGCCCGTCATTCGCGGGCTCGACCCGTCGCAGATGGTCGCCGTGTACGCCGACCCGGCGTGGGACGACTGGCCCGAGTACGCGCTGCGCGCCGAAGGATCCCGCGTGGGTGGCTGGCGGCTCCGTCTCTACGACGACGAGCTCGTCCACCAGCTGATCCTCTCCTCGTCGGGCGACCGCCTCGAGTACCGCACCGCACAGGCGCACGGCCAGGGTGTGTGTCCGGTGGTGCGGTTCACGAACCACCTCGATCTGCGAGGCCGCGCGGACGGCGACGTCGACCCGATCATCCCGGTGCTCGGCCGGATCGATCAGACCGTGTTCGACCGTCTCGTCGTGCAGCGATTCGCGTCGTGGAAGGTGCGCTACATCGCCGGCATGGCGAAACCAGAGTCCGCCGACGATGCCGCCGCCGAGCGGTTGCGGCTGAAGGTCGAGGATCTCCTCGTCGCCGAGGACCACGACACGAAGTTCGGGACGCTCGAGGAGACGCAGCTCGCTCCGTTCATCGAAGCCCACGACGCCGACGTGCGCGCGCTCGCCGCGCTGTCACAGTCGCCGGCGCACGAGCTGGTCGGCACGATGGCGAACCTGTCAGCCGAGGCGCTCGCGGCCGCCGAGGCGTCGCTCACTCGTCGGGTGACGCGGGTGAAGCATCCGCTGGGTGAGGCGTGGGAGCAGACGCTGCGCCTCGCGGCGAAGGTGATGGGCGACAACGACGCAGCGAAAGACATCGCGTCGGAGGTGACGTGGCGCGACATGGAGTCTCGGTCGCTCGCTCAGGCAGCGGACGCGCTCGGGAAGCTCGCAACCATGCTTGGCGTGCCCGTCGAAGTGCTGTGGGAGAAGATCCCCGGCTGGACGCAGCAGGACGTCGAGCGGGCGAAGACGATCGCCGCCGAGGGCGGCGGCCTCGACGCGCTGCTCCGAGAACTCGCCGACGGGCAGACATCTCCCGAACTGGTCGGGTGACGCGTGGCGGCCACCGTTGAGGCTCGGCGGCTCACCGAGGCGCATCGGCTGGCGCAAGCCCGGCTGGGCGTCGCGACCGCCCGCCAGATCCTCACCGTGTGGCCGCTCCTCAACGTCGACGACCTGGACCGCACGTTCGACCGCTGGCTCCTCGTCGCCATGCGCCTCGTCCAAGCACAACGACGTGCGTCGGCGTCGCTAGCCGCCGGCTACCTCACCGCGTTCCGCACCCTCGAGCTCGGCGTCACCGAACCCACCACCCCAACCCTCGCCGACACCATCGACGAGAAACGCCTCACAGCGTCTCTGCTCTCCGCCGGGCCGGCCGTCGTGAAACTGTCCATCGCACGCGGCCTCACGCCCGCGAAAGCATCCGAAGCCGGGCGTGTCGCGAGTGCCCGTTCGGCGTTGCGCCACACCCTCAACGGTGGCCGCGAAACGATCGTCGCCACCGTCGAATCCGACCGCAGCGCGCTCGGCTGGGCGCGGGCAACCTCCGGCGCCGCCTGCGCGTTCTGTCTCATGCTTGCCAGCCGCGGTCCCGTCTACAAGGGCGCGAAGACCGCAGAGTTCCACGCCCACGACTCGTGCTCGTGCACCGTCGAGCCGGTCTACCGGCGTGACGCCGACTGGCCGCCAGGCGCCCGCGAGGCACGGCAGGTGTGGAACGAAGTTCAACGCGAAGCCCGCGAACACGGCGACCTCAAGCGAGGCACCGAGAACGACGCGCTCAACGCGTTCCGCCGCGCGCTAGCCGCCCGGCGATAGATCCCGCACCGCGACGGTGCGGCGACCACAGAGAGGAGCCACCCGCGATGGGTGACGACCCCAAGAAGGAACCCGCCGACGCGAAACCCGACGACACGTTGGGCGACGCCGGCAAGAAAGCTCTCGAGGCCGAACGCAAAGCCCGGCGCGAAGCCGAGCAGCGCGCGAAGGACTTCGAGGACCGCCTCAAGCAGATCGAGGACAAAGACAAGTCCGAGGTCGAGAAGCTCACCGCGAAGGTGGCCGAGGCAGAGAAGCGGGCAGCCGACGCCGAGGCGAAGGCACTCCGCTACGAGGTGGCAGCCGAGAAGGGCGTGAAGGCCCGCTGGCTGTCCGGCTCGACTCGCGAGGAGCTCGAAGCCGCAGCAGACGAGTACCTCGCCGACCATCCCACAGCGGACGGCGGCGAGAAGAAGCCGACGCCATCCAAGCCCGCAGAGGACTTGAAGGGCGGAGGCGACCCCACGACGGAACCCGACGTCGATCTCCACAAGGTCGTCGCCGAGATCCCTCGCGGGTTCTGAATTCACCGCTCGGCACCTGCCACGGAGCCGCCGCGGTCCCTCTTCCTGACAGAAAGCAGGTGTCCCCGTGGCAAACGAAACTCTGAAGGCCGAGCGCATCGTCGAAGCGGCCGTCCTCCTCCTCCAGCGCGAGATCGTGCTGCCCCGCCTCGTGTGGCGTCAGGCAGACGCCGACTTCGTCGGCGCGAAGGACGACACCATCACCCTTCGGGTGCCGGCCGTCCTCGACGCTCGCACCCGCACGATGCGGTCCGACGACGCTCTCGTCGCCGACGAGTTCGCCGAGACCGCTGTCCCGGTGAAGCTCGACACCCACGTCTACAGCCTCCTGAAGGTGCGTGACGAGGAACTCACCCTCGACATCCGCGACTTCGCTCGCCAGGTGCTCGCCCCGCAGATCCGTGCGGTGGCCGAGGGCATGGAGGACGCTGTCGCATCCGCTCTTGCTTCCGCGACAGCTGAGGCGGATCCGGTGACGTTCGTCGAGGGGAGCGACGAGCCGTTCGACGTGCTCGTCGACGCTCGCCGGGCGCTCAACCTCCTGAACGTGCCGATGGAGGGCCGCGTGCTCCTCGTCGGCGCGAACGTCGAGGCGGCGATCCTCAAGAGCGACCACTTCAACCGGGTCGACCAGGCCGGCACCGACTCGGCTCTCCGCGAGGCAACCCTCGCCCGGGCTGCCGGGTTCACGATCGTCACGTCGAACGCGATCGACCCCGACGCTGCGTGGGCGTTCCACCGCACCGCCATCGCCATGGGCATCGTCGCCCCCGCCCTTCCCGACGGTGCGCCGTCGAAGGCGCGGGTCGCGCTTGAGGGCCTCGCGATGCGCTACCTGCGGGACTACGCCCCCGAGAACTCGACCGGCCCGGTCGACCGCACCCTCGTCGACAGCTTCGTCGGCGCTGCCAGCGTCGAAGACGGCGACTCCGGTTCGGAGACGAACAAGCGGATCGTCGAGATCGATTTCACCGGCGCGGGCAGCTAACGCACCGATGGCGGGGGACGAGAACGGCAACCCACAGCGGACCGTTGTTCTCGTTCCCCGCCGTGCCGGTCTCGCCGACCGCGACCGCCTGTGGGAGTTCGCCCGCAGCTGGTGGGCGAACGATTTCCCCGACTGGGCGATCGTCGAGGGCCACCACGAGATCGGACCGTTCAACCGGTCGAAGGCGCTCAACGACGCAGCCCGTTCCGCCGGCGACTGGGATGTGGCCGTTCTCATCGACGCCGATGTGCTCGCCCACCGAGACACCGTCCGCACCGCCGTCGACGTCGCGGCGGCCACCAATCGCATGGTCCTCGCCTACCACGAGAGGATCCACCTCTCGCAGCGGGGCACCGAGCGGGTGCTCGCCGGGTTCGACGGCAACTGGAAGCAGTCGGGCATGGTGCATCGGGTCTTCCTCGACTCGTGCTCGAGCGCCGTCGTCGTCTCCCGAAAGCTGTGGGACGACGTCGGTGGGTTCGACGAGAAGTTCTCCGGGTGGGGGTGGGAGGACGTCGCGTTCCGCATCGCGTGCGAGACGATCTCGGGTCATCCGATGGTGCAGCTCGCCGCCCCGCTGTTCCACCTGCACCATCGGGTGAGTAGCGAGAACAACACCCGCGAAGCCACCTACCAGGCGAACAAGGCGCGCGGCGACCGATACCGCGCCGCCCACTGGGACGTCGGTGCTGTCCGCCAACTCATTGACGAACCCGACCCCGTTGAGGTGCCGGTGGTCGGCCCGACCCGCATCCCCAGGATCCTGCACCGCACCGTCCCCGAAACGACCACCCCTCAAGTCGAGGCGTGGTGGGACCACTTTCGGATGCTCCACCCGGGTTGGGATCTCCGCACCTACCGTGATCCGCTCGACCCGGCCAACTGGCCGGAGACCGGCGACCTGTGGGAGCTGTGCCAGTCCGGCGCGCAGCGCGCCGGCCTGATCCGCCTGGAAGCCTTGTGGCGGTGGGGTGGCGTGTACGTCGACAGCGACGTCGAGCCATACCGCTCGCTCGAACCGTTGCTGCATCTGCCGGCGTTCGCCGCGTGGGAGGACGCCAAGGTCGTCCCTGACGCGGTGCTCGCCAGCGAACCCGGCCATCCCGCGTTCCGGCTCATGCTCGACCGGGCCCGTGCGTCGATCACCGCCGGTGCAAAGGCATGGGAGTCCGGTCCGGGCGTCACCACAGCGGTGCTTCCCGGCCGTCACGACGTGCTGTTGTTGCCGCCCGGCTCGTTCTTCCCGTACCACTACTCGGAGAAGCAGCGGCGCAGAGAGGACCACTTCACCGCTCAGCCGTGGGCGTTCGCCGCCCACCACTGGCACCACAGCTGGAAGGGCAAATGAGCGTCGCCGTGGTGATCCCGTGGAAAGCGGGATGCCCGCATCGGGAGCGCGCCCTCCGATGGGTACGGAACCGCTACGAAACGCTCGGCCTACCAGTCGTCGCCGGTGTCGTCGACGGCGAATGGTGCAAGGCCGACGCTGTCGCCGCCGGGCTCGCCCTGACCGACGCCACGATGGTCGTGGTCGCCGACGCAGACGTGTGGTGCTCGCAGCTACCCGACGCGATCGACGCGGTAGCGGCAGGCGCTGCGTGGGCTGTGCCCCACGACCGGGTGCACCGTCTGACCGAGACGTCAACCGAACTGGTCCTCGCCGGGTGTGAGCCGAACCGGTCGATGGAATGCGACGAACGGCCATACCGAGGGCGCGCCGGCGGCGGCATCCTCGTCATCCACCGCGCGCTCTACCGCCAAGCCCCGTTCGACGCCAGGTTCGTCGGCTGGGGCCAAGAAGACGACGCCGCAGCCGTCGCCTGGTCCACGCTGTTCGGTCCGTCGTGGCGAGGATCGAGCCCGCTGTGGCATCTGTGGCATCCCCCGCAGCAACGCATGAACCGCGTGCGCGGCAGCGACGCCAGCTGGGCCTTGTACCGCCGCTATGTGGCGGCCCGCCGGAATCCCGAGCGGATGCGCTCCCTGATCGGAGAGGTGGTGACCGTCTGATGCTTCCCGCGCTCGCCTCCGTCGAGGACTTCACCGCCCGCCTCGGCCGAGACCTCGCTGATACCACCGAAGCAGCCCGCGTGCAGGCGCTGCTCGAGGATGCGTCCGTACTTGTCCGCCAGGCGGCCGGGCTGACGTGGGTCGACGAGAACGGTGACCTCGTCGAGGACGTGCCTGACGTCGCTGTCATGGTGACGTTGGCCGCCGCACGGCGCGCGTTCGACAACCCGTCGGGCGTAGCGGCGAAGAGCGTCGACGACGTCTCGATCACCTTCTCCCGCGGCAGCGGCCTCTACCTCCTCGACGAAGAGAAGACGCTGCTTGCCGGCCTCGGTGGCGGACGGAGCGGACTGTGGACCATCTCCACCACCCGCGGCGACGGCGATACGGACCGCTACCTCGACGTCGTCGGCTGGGATGGTGCACCGTCAGAGCCGATCCCATTCCTCCCGCCCGGGGCGTGATCCGGCCGTGATCCCGCTGGCGACCACGACGATCAAGGTGATCCTCCCAGCAGCGGTCGGAGCGAACGTGGACCCCCTTTCCGCCGCGGGGACGGCGACAACGGTCGCCGAAGGCGTGCGGGCGCACATTCGGGTCCTGTCGGGCGACGAGTCGACAACCGGCGCCGCCTCGCAGTCGGACGTGCGCTACCGCCTCAAGTGCGACCCAGTGGTGATGTCGGCTCGGTCGCGCGTCATCGACGAGTCCACTGGCCTCGCCTACGAGGTCGTCTGGGCTCAACCGGTCACCGCCTTCGGACTCGACCATGTAGCAGCCGAACTCCGCCGTGTAGCCGGGTTGGCCTGATGGGGCTCGCAGACGACCGCGAGATCCTCGAGGTGGCGCTTCGCCAGGTTGCGCCGAAGTCGTTGTCGAACCCGGTGTTGACCGGCTGGGTTGTGGTCGTCGAGTTCATGGACGACACGGGCGATCGTTGGCTCACCCGCTTGGACGCCAAGAACATGACCGTGTGGGGGCGTGAAGGCATGTTGCACAACGCGCTGCTCGGCGACTGGGACCGAGACGACGATGAGTGACGTCCGCCTCAGCCACGCGGCCATCGCCCGCCTGGTGGCGTCGTCGCCGGTGATGGACGAGCTCGAGGAGCGTGGCGAGCGGGTCGCCGAGGCGTACCGCTCTGCTGTCGGTTCCCGCCGGCTGGCGGCCAACACTGAGGTGCAGCGCGACGCCGATGACCGCGGTCCGCTCGTCACCGTAGGCCCACGGGGCGCCGGATCGTTCTTCGCGTTCTTCGTGGAGTTCGGCACGATCCGCCAGGCGGGCAACGCGGCTTTGACATCGGCACTGGACCACGCGCGGTGAGCGACGTGCAGGTGTTCGCCGACGTCGAAGCCGCCGTCAAAGCATGGGCGAAAGCACACCCCCTGCTCACGCCGTTGATCGCTGGGCGCGTGTTTCTCGCCCCGAACGCCAACTCGGCCGCGCACATCCACCTCGAACGGGTCGGCGGAACCGCCGACGCGAGCGAAGCGCCCGTCGACCACGCCCGCATCCGCTTCCACTGCTGGTCCCCCAACAACAACCAGGCCGCCGCCATCGCCTACACGGTGATGCGCGCGTGCCGCGAGATGACCGCCAACACGCCCATGGGTGCTGCGGCGGTCGGTTTTGGTGCCCGCGTCCTGAGCGGCCCCGTCCCCGTGCGGATCGAGGCCGACCAGCTCGCGGGCTGGCATCGCTACCGGCTCGACGTCGAATTCTCGATCCGCGCCGCGTAGGGCAGTCCCGCTCCCACCTGAAGCAGAAAGCAGGTCAACCCCATGGCAAACAGCGAAGCTGTCGAGATCGGCCCCGGCCTCCTCTACGTCGCCCCCTACGGCACACCCGAACCCGACGACGCCGACGACACCCTCGACGCCGCGTTCCGCGCGGTCGGCTACACCGAGGACGGCTCGACGTTCGAGTACGAGATCACGAACGAGGCGATCGAAGTCGCCGAAGAGTTCGACCCGGTGAAGTACGCGACGACTGGCCGCCGCGCGTCGATCACCTTCCAGATGGCGGAGATCACCCGCCAGAACCTCGCGCTCGCGATGAACGCCGGCGCCGACGCAGCCGAGACAGGCGACCTCGAACCGCCCGAGCCGGGCGAAGAGGAGCGCATCACGATCGTGTGGGACTCCGCGGACGCAGACGAACCCGAGCGGTGGGTGCTCCGCAAGTGCCTGCAGGCGGGGACGGTGAGCATCCGCCGGCAGAAGTCGCCGAACAAGACGCTCATCCCGGTGACCTTCCGGCTCGAGAAGCCGACCGGGCAGGCCCCGTTCGTCATCCTCGGCGCGACCGGCTCGTAGCCCGGTGGCGTTCGAGGATTTCGACGCCGCCCGCCGCGAACGAGACCTCGAGCCCGTCGCCTTCCAGTTGGGAGGCGAACGGTTCGAGTGTGTGCCGGTCATGCCGGCGCAGGTCATGTTCGACTTCTTGGCTGGCGGCAGTTCGACCGTCGAGCGGTTCCAGACGGCGGTGGCGTTCATCGTCGGCGTGCTGGTGGAACCGGACGGCGAGGAACGGTTCCGCAAGGTGCTCGACACCCGCGACGACCCGATCGACTACGACACGCTCAGCGCGCTCGTCGCATGGCTCGTCTCCACCTATACGGGCCGCCCTACGACGCGGCCGTCCGCCTCGCCCAGTGGGCTTTCCGACACTGGGCGGTCATCGAAGCCGAAGTCCCGCAAGGGTTCTGGTCGCTGAGCGGACGAGCCGCGCTCAACATCATCTACCGCTTCCACGTCCTCCACGGTTGGGGGCCGCGACATTCGGAGCTGGTTGAAGAGTTGAACGAGCAACTCGACGATTCGGTCGCTGCTGCTCGTCGCCGTGGCGCGCGCCGTTTGGCCGTGCTGAACGCGGGAGGGGAGGTGCGCTGATGCCCGAGGTGATCGCCGAAGCGCTCGTCGGTTTGCGCGCCGACATGAACGACCAGCAGGCCCGCCGCGAGATCGAGCAGAGCGTTCGCAACGCCGAACGCCAGATCCGGCCCGTCGACGTACCCGTCGACACCCGCCGCGCTTCCGCTCAAATCGCCGAGCTGGGCGGCCTGATGAAGGGCCTTCTCGGCGCCGCTGCCGTCCAACAAGGACTCCGGCTTGTCGGCGACTTCTCCGACGCAACCCGCGACCTGGTCGAGGCGCAGTCAGCAGCGAACTTCCAATTCGAGTCGGGCGCGCGTCTCATCGAGGAGTACGCGGACCGGGCCGACCGGTCAGCCGGGCTGTCGCGCCGCGCGGCGACCGAGATGACCACCACGTTCGGCGCGTTCTTCGACCAGCTCGGCATCGGCGGCGAGCAGGCGGCGAAGCTTTCCCTCGGTCTCACGCAACTCTCCGGCGACCTGGCGTCGTTCCGTAACCTGAACGTCGAGGACGCAGCCCAGAAGATCGCGGCAGGACTCGCCGGCGAAACCGAGCCGCTCCGACGTGTCGGCGTGTTCCTCAACGAAGCGAGCGTGCAAGCCAAGGCGGCCGAACTTGGCCTTGGAGCGATGCACGGCGAGTTGACTGACGGCGAGAAAGTGCTCGCCCGCTACCACTTGATCCTCGAGGGGCTCGCGAAGGCTCAGGGCAACTTCGCGGCCACATCGGATGAGTTGGCGAACACACAGAGAGCGCAGCAGGCGGCATGGGAGAACCTCAAAGCCATCCTCGGCGAGCAGGTCAACCCGACGCTCATCTCCGTCCAACAGGCGCTCACAGGACTCACCGGGAGCACCGCAGCGGCCGGCGATCGGGTCGGCTGGTTCGGTAACGCGTTCCGTACCGCCTACGAATTCATGGTGCCCGGCATCGGCGCGCTGCAGCGCCTCGGCGCGAGCGGTCGGGACGCGGCCGACGCGTCAGGTGTGATGGCCGACGCTCAGCGAGCAGCAGCGGACGCAGTGCAGTCGATGACCTTGAACGTCGAGGCGCAGATCGAGGCGCTTCGCCGGCAGGTGGACGCCGTGTACGACGCAGTCGACGCCGATCTGGCTCGACGACAAACGGCGCTCGCCGTCGAGGACGCGCAACTGCGGGTTGAGCAGGCGCAGCGAGACCTGAACGACGCCATGAGCGGCGGAGGGCGGTTCGCTGAGCAGGCTGCCCGCGCTCAGGAACGTCTGGCCGACGCGCATTCTGACGTTGCCCGCGCTCAGGAGCGTGTGAAGCGACTCACCTGGGATCTGTCGGACGCCCAGGAGGCGCTCGCCGAGGCGGTGTTCCACTACGGCGCGGGAAGCCGCCAAGCACGCGACGCCGCACGCGACGTTGAACGCACCCAGGCCGATCTCGAGCAGGCGAACACCGACTCGGCGAAAGCCGCTCGCGACCTTGCCCGCGCGCAGGATGAGGCGACGCGTGCTGCTACGCGCTCGGAAGCGATAGCGGACGCGTCACGTCGACTCGAACGCGCTCGCATCGATCTCGAGGCGGCGGTGTTCCGCGCGGTGAAGGCAGAGTCGGCGTTCGCCGACGCGTCGAACACGACCGCCACGAAGCAAGAACGCGAACGCGAAGCCGTTACCCGCACCCGCGACGCGCTGCGCCGCTACAGCGAAACCCTCGAAGGCCCAGTGAAGGCCGCGGTCGACGCTCGCATCAAGCAGCTCGACGACCTCATCGCCCGCCTAGAGCGCACCGAATCGCTGCTCGGCTCGACCGGGCTTGACGGCACCGTCCCTCCGCCGGTCTCCGCAGGTGCGCTCGCGCCCGGCGCGGTCACCGGCGGGACTCTGAGCGGGCCAGGCACGATCGGCGGCGGCCAGCTCGGCGCTGGCAGCATCGGCGCGGGCGACATGCTCGCCAAGAGCGTCAGCGTGACGTTCAACTATCCCGTTCCGCCCGAACAGACCGCCGCCTATGTCGACGCAGTATCCGGCGGCCGGCCGTGAGCGCCACCGTCTTCTCCCTCGGCTCCATCGAGATCAACTCGGGCGAGGACGTGAACGGCGTCGAATGGTGGGGTGTCTTCCCGCAAGGGTGGAACTCGCCGCGCTCCGCTGGCCGAGTCGTCGACCGAGGCACGGCTCCCGGCTCTGTGATCGTCGGCGCCCGCCAATCGCACCGGTCGCTGCTGCTGTCGAAAATCCAAGTGTTCGCACCCGACGAGGAAGGCCGGTGGGCTGCGCAGGCGCTTCTCGAGGCGACATGCGAAGCGATGATCACCACACCCGCCACGCTCACCGTCTCCGAACCGGACGGCGACGTGTCGATGGACGTCCGCTACGTCGAAGGTCTCGCTATCCGGGTGCGTTCCGGCGCATGGTTCGAGTTCGATCTGCCGCTCGTCGCGCTCTCGCCGATGAAGTCCATCAGCGGGTCGTAGCCGACGATGTTCGACTACATGATCAAGGTCGCGAACCTTGGCGCGAGCGAGGTCACCCTCACGAACGCTTGGCCGACAGGGCCCGTCGAAACCGAACTGAACCGCCCTCAGCGGTTCGTGTTCGCCATGGACGTCCTCGACCCGCAAGCCGCCCTGTGCGTGCCTCTCGCCCGCGAGATCAACGTCTACCGCAACACGACTCGCATCTTCGCCGGGCCGATCGTGAACGCCCACGTCGAAGCCGACACGGCGACCGTCACCTTCGAGTGCGACGGGCTGCTCGCCTACTTCGCGCACCGCAACATCGACTCTGGCGCCGACCGAACCAACTTCCTCTCAAACCCCGAATTCGAGGACAACGTCACCGGATGGACCGCGGTCAACACCACAGCGACCGCCGTCACCTCGCAACGCATCCTCGGGTTGAAGAGCGCACAGCTGGTGCAATCCACGGCACTGCAGGACGCCTACCTCAAACAAGATGTTGCCATCGTCGGTACCGGCGTCGGGTCGCTCTACACGATCGTCGCATGGTTCAAGATCGACCCGACCGCGTGGATCGGTGAGGCGATCGGGGGGCGCGGACTCACGCTCTCCCGCATCGTCGGCGGCGACATCCAACAGTCAGGCGACTTCTACATCGACGGCGACACACCTCGAGGGTCGTGGCAGCGGGCCGAGACCACCGTGTGGGTGCCGCCGAACGCATCCGAGACCCTCCAGGTGCGCTTGTATTCGCCCGGCGGGACGATCTGGTGGGACGCCGCGTCCCTCACCCTCATGGAGTCGCTGGCATCTGCGGAGGCCGGCGACGACTTCCTCATGGACCAGACGAAGATCGCGAAACGGATCGCCGAGTTCGTCCAAGACCCCACCTTCGGCAAGGACAACGTCGGGATCCTCACCGACTGCCCACTCTCCGGCGTCGAACGGGAACGTCACTACCAGTTCGCCGACCACACCAACGCGCTCCAGGCGCTCGTCGAGTTCACGGAGATGGAGAACGGCTTCGACATCGAAGTCGATCCCGCTGACCGCACCTTCCGCACCCACTACCCGTTCAAGGGTGCAGACAGGACCGGGACCGTCACCCTCACCCCTCCAGCAGCGGCCGACGACTCCGACCAATGTTTGCTGCAGCGTTGGCGGTACGCGGGAGATCAGGCGGCGAGCGGTGTTGTCGTGCTCGGCGAGGGTGACGGTCCCGACCGCGAGGAGGGCGGAGCGGCCGATCCCACTGCCTTCGACGGCCGCACAATCGAACTCGTCACCACTCCTCGCGCTACGGCTGCGATCGACACCCTCGACGAGATCGCATCGAGAGAGCTCGTCGACCGTCTCCGCCCCGAGATCGTCGAGATCGCCGTTCTCGACCCGACGTTCGTCGCGCTCCTAAAGACGGGTGATGTCGTCACGGTCACCGTCGACTGGGGGATAGTGCAGTGCTCGGGAGCGTGGCGGATCACCCGCACCGCCGAAGACCTGGCCGCCGGCACACTTCAGGTCACGTTGAGGCCGATGCCGTGACCGTCGACATGCCCCGCCCGGGCAACAGCGCGCAAGCCGACCGCCAACGTATCCGCCGTCTCGAACGGCAGCGCACGGGCACCCAACAGTCCATTCCTTCGTCGTGGGTCTACTGGGAACAGCTTTTCGACTACGCGGGCGGGACGGCGCCGAGCGACAAATACAGCCCGCCGTTCACTTGCGAGCTCGTCGAAGTGTTCGCAACCCTCCGTACCGCCGGTTCGTCGTCGACGGCAGCGCAACTGCTCATCAACGCTGGCGCTCAGGAGACGTTGACGATTCCGGCGGCATCTGATCGGGCGCTCATCACCGTCCGCCACGGTCTCCAACGTCGCGTCGACAACGTCCAGTTCACGGCGACGCTCGGCACGGGCGCCGCCGACCTTCTCATCCACTGCCTGTTCAGGAGGCGAGTATGACCTTCCGCGCCGACGGGCACCTCCTCAATCGAATCCGAGTCGAGGCAGTGCCAACGTCATCTATCCGCAGCGACGCTGACGGTTCTCCGCGCCGGCTTCGCGCCGTCACGGTGACACGAGACGGTGCCCCGGTCTCTGTGTTCAGGGACGCTGACTGCACCGCAGAGATAGAAGCGCCGACCACAGACCGGCATGGCAAGGCTGTGTTCTTCGTAGACAAGCCAGGCACCTACGAGGTGACTGTCGCCAACACCGACACGGCCCGGTCGCCGATGCCCCAAACGTGGCAGGTGTACGGCCCGCCTGGTGGCGGTGGAATCTCCGAGCAGCAGCTCGCCGATGCCGTGGCCGGCGTTGTCGGCGCAGCGCCTGAGGCGCTCGACACGCTCAACGAGCTTGCCGCGGCTCTCGGCGACGACGCGAACTTCGCTGCGAGCGTCACCACGGCACTCGCCGGGAAAATCTCGGCGACGGAGAAGGGCGCGGCGAATGGTGTCGCGACGCTCGACTCCGACGCCAAGCTGACACCGTCACAATCGGCCACGAGTGGAGCGGCGCTGTCGGTCGAGTCGTTCGGTGGTGTGGGCGACAACTCGACCGACAACGCGGCCGCACTCGTGGCTGCTGAGAACGCCGCCCGTCTCGCTGGTGTGGGCATCAGGATGGGCAAGGGCATCTTCCGGTCGTCGGTCGCCCCGACCATCGACTGGAGCGGCGGCTTTCTGGAGGGGGAAGGATCGGGGTCGACGACCGTCGCCGAGACGGGCGTCACCGTCCTCCGAATCACCGACACTGCGGCCAACGGGGTAAACCTCGGCGGCACGGGCGACAGCGCTGTCCGCTATGACCTCGCTCTCCGCAACCTTGTGATCGAAGTCCCCAACTCGGGCACGGGCGTCGGGATCAACGCGGGTGGCGACCGCATCAAGAACCACGTCGAGATCGAAAACGTGCGGGTGCGACGTTTCGGGTCGCACGGCCTGGTCACCAAGTTCTGCGACTACCTCCGAATGGACGGCGTCATCATCCGCAACAACGGAGGCGATCCGTGGTACGCCGACCAGGCTACGAACGCCTGCACCATGCGGGGCGGCGCTCTCGTCGGAACGGGCGTCTCGGGTAACGGGGCGGCGGGGTTGCGAGCAGTCGACATGGACGGATGCGGCCTGTGGGGCGTGGAGTTCGGCCAGATTGATTACGGGATCGTCGAGAGCGGCGGCGGCTCGCAGGGGGTCACCTTCACCGACTGCCGCATGGAGACGGTCTACCTCCGCCACGTCGTGCTCGGAAATGGGTCGATTCCGTACACGAGCCGCTGGGCGTTCAACGAGTGCTCCTTCTACGGGAACAACACCCTGACCCCGCTTGTGCTCGTGGACGGCGCCCGCCAGGTGACGTTCGACAAGTGCGTTGCTACGCAGCTTCCCGCTGGTGGCGTGTTCGTCAAGAGCAACCGCGCCACGAGCATCAACAAGGCCATCAAGGTCATCGACTGCGTCGTTGACGCTGGCCGGAACCTCCTTGAGGGCAACGGCGCCCCTGGGACCATGTACAACCGCAACGTCAACGTCGTCGGCGGTGACGCTTCAGACGTATTCCAGGGGCCGTTCGCTCTGTCGTTCAGGGTGAAGGCAGCCGACTTGGTGTCCGCGGGAGACAAGCTGCTCGGCGCCGCTCCAAGGTCGAGTCTGCTGGTCCGCAGCGTGTACGTCACGAGCGACACTGCGATCGGGAACAGCTCGTCCGACTACTACACCTTCGACGTGCGGCGCTTCACGAACAGCAACCAGGGCACGACGGCGTCGAGGACGACGCAGACGGCGGGGTTGTGGGCGACGGCGTTCCGTTCGCAGTCGTTGACGCTCGGCTCGCAGGCGACGTTCAACCAGGGCGACACGTTCGTGCTCAACCTTGGCATCACAGGGTCGCCAACGGCCCTGGGCGATCTGGTTGTCACCGTGAACTACGACCCGTCAGGCGACTGATAAGCGCCGCCGTCTGCGGCGAGATGTGCCCTTTCCGGCAACGTGGAATCCGTGTCGGAACGCCCGCGTCTGCCTGGAAAGCGTTCCGAATCCGGCAACGTGGAATCCGTGTCGGAACCGTACGCTTCGCCGGCGTGGCGCACCCGCACAAGGGCGAGGTTCCCCGGAAGATTGCAGCTCGTCTGGTCGAGCTCCAACAGACGCTCGACGCGACGCGCGAGGAGCGGGACAATCTGATCGTCCAGGCGCTGAACGAGGGCGGATCACTTACCACCGTCGCTGAGCTCGTCGGCCTCTCACCATCCGGCGTACGGAAGATCGCCAAGCAGCGCGGCTGGACCGACGCAGCGTGGAAGGCACGGCTCGAGGAGCGCCGAGACTGGTCGTTCCTCCGACCCGACAAGGATTGATCGGGTTGCAGTGGCCACCATCCTTTGCCTTTCGGCTCGCTGGCTAGGCGAACGGATGCGGTCAACTGGGCTGCCAGCCCTAGACCCGCTCTAGCAGGCGCAGGCCACTGCAACACCACGAACGGTACAGCAGGCCGCGCGCGAAGTCATCACTACAGCTGCCTGCATTCGTGACCTTCAGCCCGACGTTTCGACAACGCACTCGTGAGGTGATCGCACCGTGGCCCTCTCAGTCATCGGGTCGTTCACCATGCCGATGGGCTCGAGCGCCGACTACTTCAAGCGGGTCTTTCGCTACGGCAACTACCTGATCGCCCTGCGCCCCGATACGTCGCCACGGCCGACGGCGACCATCCTCGACGTTTCGGACCCGACGGCTCCGACGCTGGTGGCTCATCGCATGTCCACCGTTGCTGGCTTCTGGCAGGGGGCGGTCAAGAGCAGCAACTGGCTCTACCTAGTCGGGTCGAGCTCTGCGTCGTTCGGTACGGGAGCAAGAGTCACCAAGGTCGACCTCACACAACTCCCGTTGTGGGTCGAGACGACAGGCACGTACACGGCGACCAACGAACACGCTGGTGGGCCTGTCGTCCTGCCGAGCGGTCGCCTCGCGGTGCAGCATCTGTCGTCGGCGCCCACATCGCGGTGGCGGACGTGGGATGTCTCCGGTACTCCGACGGTTGTCTCGACGTCCGCGTCCGCAAACACGTCAGACCCTCGGTACAACTTCTACCAGCGGCAAGCCGTTCTGGCCGACGGGCCGCGAGTGTTTCACACGGCCTGGGGTACGACTGTCCTTCGGCGAGTCTCATACGCGTCGGAGCTCGCCCCAACGCTCGAGGGCACGACGACCCTTCCGACGTCTGCCACGAGCAGCCCGCGCGGTATCGAAGCGCGCGGCGACTACCTGTGGGTGCTCACATCCAGCAGCCGGATCGTCACTTATGACGTCTCCACGCCGTCGGCGCCCGTCCAGCTCGCCAACAATCTGCCGACTGGTGTCACCCGCGAAGTCATCTCCGCCTTCAATGAGGGTGTAGCCGACGACGCTCTCATCTCCGCAGGGGACCGCGTGGCCGTACACGACGGCCCTGTCATCGGGAACCCGACCGACAGCGTTGCGATCGGCACAACGGCCCGTGATGCTATCGGCGACGCTGACGCGATCTGGGTCGTCGCCGACCAGTGGCTGTACGTGATCGGCCACGACTACGGCGGCGGCTGGACGGTCGGCTCCATCAAGTTCTGAGAGGAGCCGCCCCGTGCGCCTCACCTGGCTCGCCAACGTGCTCACAGCGGCGGGGCTCGAGGTTGTCGAGCATGGCGACTGGCGAGCACGCGGCCGCGACCTCAACAGCGTTGAAGGCGTCGTCTGCCACCACACCGCCACCAGCGCCCGCAGCAGAGACGAAGCCGTCGTCCGACTGCTCATCAACGGCCGCTCCGCCCTACCCGGCCCGCTCTGCCAACTCGGACTCGACCGACGCGGCCGCTACCACCTCATCGCCGCCGGCAAGGGCAACCACAACGGCCACGGACTTTGGGGCAACCAGAGCATCGGGATCGAGGCGTTCAACGATGGCGTCGGCGAACCATGGCCGACCGTCCAGGTCGACGCCTACGTTCGAGGGTGCGCCGCGATCTGCCGCAAAGCCGGCTGGCCCGCGTCGAAGGTGCTCGCACACCGGGAGACCGACCCGAACCGCAAGGTCGACCCCCGCGGCATCGACATGGACGTGTTCAGAGCCCGCGTCGACGTCGCTCTACGCCCCGCCACACCCCCGGCGCCCCGCTTCGACTACCCGGAGAAAGAAGTGCGAACAACCGCTCTCATCGAAGTCCCGCACGTCGCCTACGGCGTCGGCAAAACCAAATGGAACCCCGGCCTGGGCCGTGATCCGATCATCGTCGGCGCTGTCGTCCACGGCCCGAGCCCCGACGACGGCGACGGCTGGTGGGAGAACTCACGGGGTGCCACCGTCCGCGTACAACCCCGCGGCGGGAACGTCGTCATCACCACCAACGGCCACCTTGAAGGCAAACCCATCAGCGTGTGGGTCACGGTCGCATAGGTTCGATGGCGAACGGCGACGGCGAGATCGGGCCGGGGGAGATCGCCCGCACCCTTGCTCGCTTGGAGAAGGCGATCGCCGCGCTCGACGCGAAGGTCGAGGGGCTGTCGTTCGTCCGCCAGGACGTGTGGGCAGTCGAACGCGAAGCGATCCACGAGCGCATCGAGGTCGTCCGCCAGGTCGCCGAGGCCGACACCGACGAGGTCCGAAAGGATCTCGCCGCGACGCAGGACAACCTTCGATGGCTCGCCAGGGGCGTGGCCATGATCGTGATTGCAGCGGTCCTCGCCACGGTGTTGGCGGTGAACGGGATCGGCCCGCCGTGACCGTCCTTCGGACCGTCGGCCGCTGGGTCACCGACTGGCGCAACGGTGCTGTCATCGCCGCGAGCCTCCTGGCCGGCGGATTTCTGTTCTTCGTCGTCGACGCCAGCCGCGGCCGCCACGACGCCCTCCAAGCGTTGAAGGCAAACGCCGCGCAGTCGATGGACATCCGCGAGGCGCAGTCGCAGCGCATCACCGGCCTGCAGGACGACATTCGACTGCTCACCGACGAGGTCGTGCAGCTCCGACAGATGCTCGTCGCTGCCGGGGTCGACCCACCCCCTCGCACGGCGACCACCAGGCGACGACCTTCGACGACGACGACCACGGTGCCGCGCCGCACGACCACCACCACGACGTCGTCCTCTCGTCCGAGCCCTTCGACCACGTCGACGACGAACCCACCGCCGCCCGCCCCATCGACATCAACGACGACCACCACCCGGCCCTGCGCCGTGTCGATCCCCGGAGTCTGCCTGTGACCCCCACCGTCCTCGCCCTCGCCGTCCTCGCCGTGATCGTCGTAGCGGTGCTCGCCCGACGGCTCGAGCCGGTCGTCGGGTTCGCCGCGGCGCTCATCCTCCTCATCATCTGGATCGTCGCCACCGGCAGGACCGCGCTGTGACCTGGCGCCGCACCTTCGCCGCTCTCAACGCCATCGCCCGCCCCCGCATCAACACCTACAGGAGCTCGCTGTGACCGACCGCGCGACCGTCAACCTCGTCGTCCGCTTCCTCGGCGCCGCCAGCATCCTCTTCGGCGCAGCCACCGCAGCCCTCGTCGCCCTCGTCATCTGGCTCTCCCACGGCACCGGCACCGTCGACGCAGCAGCCGTCGCCCTCGTCGGCCTCGTCGCCCAACCCACAGCCGCAGCCCTCGCCGCCCTCGGCGCACTCCTCGTGTCGACCAGGTCGACGCCCGACAAGGCGGAGATCGAAGAGGCGCTCGCCCCGCTCGGCGCGCCGCTCCCCGTGCGAGTCGAGAACGAAGGCGCGAGCGAAGCCGTCCCCGTCGAACCGACCTGACCGGCGAACCCGACGTCGCCGTTCTCCGCGACCGGCTCGCGTTCCTCGGCGCCCTCGGACTCGCCCGCCTCCTCGTCCTCGAGTACGACTTCGATGTCGGCGAAGCGTGGGAACGGGCGATAGACGCCGCAAGGTGGGCCGACGACGAGCCACCCACACCAGCCCAACTCGGCTACTGAACTGCCCCCGGCCCTCGACGGCCGGGGGCTTCTTCGCGTCCGTCAGCTGGCGACGTGCGCCGACAGCACGAACGTGGCGTTCCGATCTAGCGACCGCTTGTGCTGGTCGTACCTGCTCGTCACACGAGGATCGCTGTGGCCGGCGGAATGCTGAACGTCCCGCAACGGCACCCCAGCGTCCAGGGCGAGCGTTATGAACGTCCGACGCAGCGAATGGGGAGTGATGTGCTTCGACACACCAGCCGCCCTCAGCACCCGCTGCACCACCCGGCTCGCCGAATAGCGATCCATCCTCGTCCCATAGTCGGACCGGAACAACGGGCCCGACCGGCGATCACCAACGCACAAACTCACCGCCTTGTACGTCGTCACCGACAGCGGGATCGTCGCGACCTTCTGCCCCTTGCGCATCGTCCGCACCGTGTGGTGACCGTCGAGATCCTCGATCGTCTCGATGTTCACGCCGAGCGCCTCCGAGATCCGCAGCCCGTTCAACCCGAGGAGAGCGAAGAGGGCGTAGTCGCGATGCCAGCCCTTGCGGTCGGTGCGCTGCGAGACGTCGAGGCACTTCATCAGCTCGATCAGCGACAGATAGGGCCGGGCGATGTCGTCGGCGACATTCGGCAGCTTCACCTTCGCGGTCGGGTCGCGGTCGACGAGTTCCTCGTCGAGCAGCCACCCGTAGAACGAGCGGACCGCGCTCAGCTTGTGCGAGACGGTCGCCGGCAGGTTGTGGCGTCGCTCGGCGCAGGTCGCGCCCCACAGTTCGACGTGGCTGCGGCGGACGTCGGTGTAGTGGATCCCGAGGTCGTCCAGGAACCGGAAGTAGTCGGCGAGAATCAGCGCATAGTTGCGGCGCGTGTCCGGGCGGAACGACGTCGACCACGCTCGGACGAGCGTTTCGCGGCTGGGGCCGACGTTGCGGTCGCGTTCCGAAACGATCACCGGCGTGAGCACGCGCGTACTCTGAGTCGAAGACTCCATGGAGGTACAGCTCCTTGTGGGTCCAGGCCCTCGCTCGGAGTTCCCGCTCCGACGGGGGCCGCTTACTTGTCGAACCAGAATCGTGCGCGCAGATTGTGGCGGCCGTCAAGCGGTTTCATCACTATGCGTGAATAGCCGCGAAGCGCCTACCCACTCTCACCTGCGGTTTCGCGCACACACTTCCGCAGCGGGCCAGCGGGCGCGCTGCCACCCTTGACGCATGAACAAGTACCCGACCTTCACATGCCACTTCTGCGCTGCTCGCGTAGGACCGGGACGCGACAAGTCGCCGTTCTTCATCCTCACGAACGACGAAGGAGTGCTCGGCTTCTGCTGCGGCGAGTGCGCCGTGGAGTGGTCACGGCGGGACGCGTAGCTACTCGCCGGATGCGGGCGCTTGCCCGATGTCAGAACCGTGCGCTCGTATGGCCGATGGGGATTGCCCCGCCGGCCAAACCGGAACCAGCGTCCACGTCGCGTCCTGCTCCGGGTCGATGAGCGGCCACCGAGTGCTGGCCGCTTCCTGAGCGTCCGACCGGCTGCCGTACGGGCCCTCTAGAACGGCCGACTGGTCGAAGTCGTTGACCCACACGGTCCACTCGATGAGCCAGGTCATGCCACCTCCAGGAACATGCCGACGCGCTGCTCGGCGAGGTGCGCGTTTCGTGCGTCGATGTCGATGCCGACCGCTCGCCGACCCATGCCGACGGCGACGGCGAGGGTGGTCCCGCTGCCGGCGAACGGGTCGAGGACGGTCCCGAGTCGCCATGCGTTGTGGCCGCAGTCGGTCCAGCCGACGGTGATGTTCTCGGCGCTGGTGATGTCCCGACCTACGGCCTTGACCAAGACACTACGGCTCCCGCCGAGCCCCTGACCCTTGGCGCGGTCGTTGAAATCGCCGATAGCTGCTCGCGCTGCGGCGTAGTCCTCCGAGCGTTCCGTGATCCGCTCAGACGGCTTCCCGCACTCTTGACACACCCGCTGAGGACACATGAGGCTGATGAGTCGCCGAGGCAGTTCCTCCGGCCACACGGCGTAGTGGGAGCCGGTGTACGGCTGCGTCGGCACGTTCCAGTGGTCTAGAAGCGGGGCGCCCGCGGGGTTGCTGTTGATGCGACCACCACCCTCAGCGGCGGGGTGCGCCGCCATGTTCGGGGTCTGCCCCGGTGCTTCGTAGGGGTCACACGCCCGCCGCGTCGTGTCGACGATCCCGTACTTCGGCTCCGAGCGTTCGGCGTCCATGTCGAAGTAGCGGGCCCGTCCGGTGCAAGCCGTCGTGATGTAGCTCGATGCCGGGCGACACTTGTCGCCGAGCGCACCGACAGGCGGGTTCGGCCGTGTCCACACGATGAGGTTGCGAACGCGCCATGGGTCGATGGTTTGAGCGGGGTTGAGGAGATTGCGGCCGTAGGCGAGCGACCAGGCGTACAGCGAGGGGATCCCGCACAGCGACTTGTCGAGCGGCCACTCGTCCTTCTGAGCATTCTTCTGCCGCCAATGCGCAGCGTTCCCTTCACGGGCACGTTCGGCGCTACCACCGAATCCTGGCTGTCCCTCTCGCAGACCTCCCGGCAAGTAGTCGCCGCCGCCACCGCCGGAACCGGCGTAGGTGTCGCCGAGCTCGACGCACAGCGAGCCGTGAGGTGCGAGCACCCGCCGCCACTCGGCTGTGAGAGCCAGGAGTGTGTCGAGGAACGCCGCTGGCGTCGGTTCTGCTCCGACTTCCTTCGCCTTGTCCGGATGGTCGGCGGGCAGATACGAGCGAAGGGCGAGGAACGGCGGTGAGGTCACGATCACGTCGACGCTGCCGTCGGGGATGTCTGCGAGCCGGTCGAAGACATCACCGACCAGGAACCGCGCACCGCTCCAATCCGTTCCGGCCAACCGCCCGAGTCCCGGCCGAACCTGAGCGGTGCTCGGAGTTGTCACGCCGTCGTCACGAACCATGCTGGGGAAACACCTCCGGTCACACGCCAACCGCAGGCCACACACGGCTACCTCACCGACTGGCATCCCTTACAAGGAGGGGGTCGGGGGTTCGAGTCCCTCCGCGCCCACCCGAAAACAGCCTGCTCACAGGCACCATACGCCCTCCGTGTGACAAGTCAACCAGCAGCACCTCGTCACGAAACGTCACGAAGTCCCACCCAGGGCGTACCGTGCGGCCATGCGCGGAAGCGTCACCCGCCAGTCGAAAACGTCGTGGAGACTCCGATGGGACGGCGGAATCGACCCCGAAACCGGCCGGCGCCGACAGTTCTCCAAGACCGTTCGCGGCACCAAGAAGCAGGCCGAAGCCGTCCTCAACCGCCTGCTCGGCGACCCCGACAACCCCGCACCCGAACGACACACCCTCGCCGAGCTCGTCGACGCGTGGTTCGAGCTCACCGAACCCGACCTGTCGCCGAAGACCATTGAGGAACGCCGGCGCACCTGGCGGCTCCACATCGAACCCACCCTCGGCTCGATGCCGCTCGCGCAGATTCGCGCCCACCAGCTCGACGCCCTCTACTCCGCGCTCCGCAAGCAAGGGAAGACGCAGACGGCCATCAAGGTCCACGCGCTGCTGTCGGGTGCGTTCGGCCAGGCCGTCAAGTGGGACTGGCTCGCATCCAACCCCGCCGCTCGAGCGACACCGCCACGCCAGCCGAAGGTGAAAGTCAACGTCCCCAACCTCGACGACGTCGCCCGGGCGCTCGAAGCGTGCGCCGCCTGGGCTGACGTCGGGTTCGACGTCCTCGTCCGGGTGATGGTGCTGACGGGGATGCGCCGCGGGGAGGCGTGCGCCCTCCGGTGGGCCGACGTCGACCTCGAAAACGGCAGCCTCCACATCCACCGCTCCGTTGTCGCCGTCAAGGGCGCGCTGATCGAGAAGCCGACGAAGACGGAGAACGATCGGCGTATCGCCATCGGCGCCACCGCCGTCGCCCTGCTGGCCGGCCACCGACTCGCGACCGCCGAACGGCTCCTCAAGCTCGGCGTCGGCCTGGGCGATGGCAGCTACGTGTTCCCCGCCGACCTCGACGGCACCAAACCCACCCACCCGTCGACGGTCTCCCACCGCTGGCAGCGAGCGTGCCGACGCGCCGGCGTGAGCGGCATACGCCTCCACGACCTACGCCACCAATCCGCCTCGCATCTCATCGCCGACGGCCGCGACCTCCGCACCGTCATGGAACGCCACGGCTGGACGAGCCTCGCCACAGCGCAGCGGTACATCCACGCCGTCGAACAAAAGGACCGCGAAGCCGCCGAAGCCCTCGAACGAATCCTCGGCTAGTCGCCGATGGACACGTCGTCGAGCCGCCAGCCGTCCTCGGTGCGGGTCATGTCGCACCAGACCGTGTCGCGGATCTTCGCCCCGAACGAGTTCTCGCTGTCGACGTAGGCGCTCACCGTCCACCTGTCACCCATGCGCCCAACCCTCGCAGTCGACAGGGGCGGATAGTCGGCCGTCGCCGGAGCCTTCAGCCGGCGGTCGACGAAGTCTTGGCAGGCGTAGTAGGCGTCAGCCGCGGTTGGCTCGTCATCCCCGTTCGCTGAGACGAACACGAGACCAGCGAAACAGACGGCGAGGAAGCCGACGATCAGCGCGACACGCCGCCGTCCAAGGGGTGTCCGCTGCTGAACGGGGGGCACGACAGGAATGTCCTCGGCCCGCAACTCCGCCGGGTCGACGGCCTGGTGACCGCCGCTCGCCACATGCTCAGTCCACCGCGCGCCATCCCAATAACGGCGCTCGAACCGCCGCCACGGATCCGCATACCAACCAGCAGGAGACGGCTCAGCCACTTCTTGTCACACCCCCGCGCGACGATCCCGAGCGGGCCACAAGACGCGGAGTGGGATGTGGATACGAACGAACGGCTGGTACGGCTCGAACGGCGGCTGGAAATAGTCGAACGGGATCAGCGCGATCTGTTGGAAACGCTCGACATGGCGCTGCTGATGCTTGAACGACGGGTGGATCGGCTACTTCAGCCACGGTCGGACTTCTTAGACAACGCGTCGTAGAGGTCGATGAGTGACTGGCGCTGTCCCGGTGTGAGGTCAGTTGCTCGCCGCATGTGCGAGCGAAGGTCGGATGCGTCGACGACGTACCCGCCAGCTCGCAGCAGAAGGCCGTTGTCTAAGCCCAGTTCGTCTTCGATGCGCCTCACCATCTCGATGGCCAAGTTCGCGATCTGGCCAGCCATGATGCGATTCAGGTGGCCGTCGTTGATGCCGATGGCGGCGGCGACGGCGCGATACGAGCGTCGTTGGTGATCGATCTCCTCTCGGAGCCTCTTCCCGAGCTGTTGGAGGCGCACGGTGGCAGCGTCCATGTCGGGAACCGGCTGGTCAACGCCCACGTGCTGCATCGTACGCAGCAGATAAGTACGGGCACGTAGTTCACGGTCCAGCGGCGCCCCGGTTTGTCCCGGAAGATTCTCGATGCTGTTTCTGACGCAGCAGCCTTGACGCTGCGGCAGACGCAGGTATGCTGCATCTCATGCAGGACTTGCTAGAGGCGTGGGGCGAGTCGATCGAGGACTACCTCAACGGTCGCAGCCACAGATGGCTCGCCAAGCAGGTGGGAGTGCACTCGACGACCATCGACCGCATCGTCGCCGGGAAGCTCAACCCGAACGACGAGTTGAAGTGGAAGATCGCCGGGGCGCTCGGAGTGCGGATGGATGTCCTTTTCGCATGGCCGAAGGTTGTTCCGCCCGTGCCGGCAGCCGCGTCGTGACTCGCCGACGTGAGGTGCCGACGCTCGCGTTCACCATCCGCGAAGCCGCCGAGGCGCTGCGCCTCGACGACAAGACCCTCCGCTCGTGGGTGAACACGGGGATCGTTCGCACCGTTACTTGGAACCGCACCGCCTTCGTCCCGCGCGTCGAGCTCGACCGAATCATCGACGAGGGAATGGCGGGGACCTTCCCGCCGCCTGCGGTGGCCGCACCAGCACCTTCTTCGGCAGAGGGCGCTGACAGCACAGCTGGTGCGGTCACCGGAGCCGGCGGTCCACGCGAGCGCCACGCAGGGGAAGTCGTGGCACTCGGCCGAAGCGGCGAGGCGGGCGTGCCTGTCCGTCGCCCGCCGGCTCCCACAACGAAACAGCCCCGCCGCGCGGCAACGCGGCAGGGCCGAGACAGCGCCGCGCTGTAGACCGCGGCACAGGAGAGCGTAATGGCATATCCGAGCATGGGGTTGATCATCGACCCCGACGAGACGTTCGAGGTGCGCACGCAGACGACTGCGGGCGGCACTCGGATCGTTGCTGTCGAGATCCGGTTGGCGTCTGGCTGGTTCACCATCCAGGGTGACCCTGAGCCGCTGTTGGCGTTCTTCGCTAAGGCCCACCACGACCTGGCGGTCGCGATCGCCAACGCGTGGCCGAAGGACGCCACGTCGCGCTGCCTGACCGATGTCGAGCACGCAACACTCGCGCCGAACAAGACGGCCGCGGTCGCCCACTACACGCAGCTCGCCGAGGACGCGGCCCGTGTGTGAGTTCGACGCCGACATCCGCGCGGAGATGGCGAAGCTCGAGCAAGACCTGCGCCGCGCCGGGAAGCTCGCCGAACGCGCGCCCGACCATCCGAGCCTCGCTGCGTGGCTGCCGTTGATCGTCGCCGAGTCGAAGCAGCTGGCCGCGAAGCTCGAAGCCCGCCGCCTCGCGGCCAACGACGACGCCGACCGCGCGTGGGTGGAGTTCTCGGAGACGCAGCGGTGACCGCGACCGCCGACGCCATCTGGACGGAGATGGCGGTACGCCTCGAACCGAAGCGTGACCGCTACGGCCGCTACCTCATCGAGGGCAAGCCGTACACGCGGGTCACGACGTTCGCGGAGACGATCGACGACCGCTACAACCTCGAACGCTGGAAGCAGCGGATGACCGCCGTCGGGATCGCCGCCCGCCCAGACCTGTACGCCCAGGTCGCCTCTACGCCCGTCGCCGACAAGAGCACGTTGAACAAGTTGTGCGATCAGGCCGTGGAAGCCGCCAAAGGCTCCGCCGGGGCGAACCTTGGTACGGCGCTGCACAGGTTCACGGAGCGGATCGATTCGGGTGAGCCGATCAACGTGCCCGCCCCGTGGAACGCCGACATCGACGCCTACCAGCAGACGATGAACGCCGCCGGTGTCGAGGTGCAACGCGAGTTCATCGAACGGGTTGTCGTCATCGACCAGCTCGAGCTCGCCGGCACCTTCGACCGACTCGTGCGGCTCCCCGGGCATCCGCTCCCGCTCATCGCCGACCTCAAGACGGGGGCGACGCTCGACTACTCGTGGGGAGCGATCGCGATCCAGCTCGCCTGCTACGCGAACGCATCCCGGCTCTACGACATCGCCTCCGACTCGACCGATGCGATGGTCGACGTCGACCGCGAACGCGCGCTCGTCATCCACTTGCCAGCGGGCACCGCCAACTGCGTGCTCTACGAGGTGGACATCGCCGCAGGGTGGACCGCAGCGCAGCTTTGCGCCGACGTTCGAGCGTGGCGGAAGCGGAAGAATCTCGCCTCCCCCCTCGCCGCGGCACCAGCCTCGGCGTTGGCCGATCCCGCGGACCTCGAGCGGTTCCGCACGCGGGTGCGGGCGATCATCGAGTTCAGCGAAGAAGCCGGCGCGACACTCGCCCGCTCCTGGCCCAAGTCGGTCCCAACCCTCCGCGAAGGCGGACACACGACCGCCCACCTCGAGGCGCTCAACACGATCTGCACGAAGGTCGAAGCGCACTTTCTCATCCCGGACCCGTTTATGACCGCGGCACGCAAAGCCGCGAGCCGTCTGCGGAGCGAAGGGTTTGACGTAGCCCTCGTCGAGCAGTTGCGCAAGGCGCACACGCCCGAGGAGTTCGCGTTGATCGCCGGCGACCTCGTCGAGGGTCGCTCGTGCTTGCAGTTCACCGAAGACGGCGCGCCGGTTGTCGCGCCGTTCCCCACCAGCGAAAGCGAGACCAAGCAGTGACCGACATCTGGGACGACCCCGACCTGATCACCCCCAGCAACTTCGTGAAGTTCGAGAACGTCGGCGACAAGGTCGTCGGCGAAGTCCTCGCCGTTCAGCGTGGCAACGACTTCAACGGCAAGCCGTGCCCGCAGATCATCGTCCGAACCGACGACGGCGAGGAACGCACCGTGACCGCCGGGCAGGCGCAGCTGCGGGCGAAGCTCGCCGACCCCGAACACGGACGACCCCGGCCGGGGGATCGGATCGCGATCGTGTTCACCCGCACCGAGAAGGTCGACAAGGGCACGCTCAAGCACTTCGACGTGCAGGTGAAGCGTGGCGCTGGCGTGGTGTCGGCGCCAGTCGAGTCCGATGCGGCGGCTGGCGGTTCGGGTCTCGCCGCTGCCGACCTGCTGTAGCAGCGGCTCGGTGCTCTCCTACACGCTCACCTACGAGAAGCGGCCCTGGACGCTCAACAGCGAACGCCAGGGCGGCTACTCCAAGACGGGCGCCAAGGGCGGTGGCGGGAAGTTCGGTCGCGCTGCTCGCACACGCGAATGGCGCGGCCATTTCCGTGACCTCGCCGAGCGGATGGGCATGCCCGCGATGGAAGCGATCTGCGTGACCGCGCAACCGTTCACGCGTAACCGGGTGCGGCCCGACACGGCCGCCTGCGTTGGCGCGGTGAAGGCGGCTATCGATGGGCTCGTCGATGCGGGTGTGATCGTCGACGACGGCCCGGACGTCGTCACGGAGATCACGTTCCTCGCGCCGCAGCCGACAGGCACCGACGCGTTGCAGCTCATTGTTTCCGGTTGGCCCGCCGAACGGGATGAGGTCGCCTGATGGGCGCGCTCTTCGTCATCACCATCCTCTGCGCTGGCGGGTTCTCGTGGATTGCGTGGCGGTTATGGGAGTGGGATCGGCCGCAGCGCGAGCGTGACCGCGAGTTGCTCGGCGGTACGAGCGAGTTCGCCGCGTTCCGCGAGTCGCTGTCCGTGATGCCACGCCGCGCGGGGGAGCCACGCCGATGACCGATTCAAGCGCACAGCATCGGCCGGAAGGCGGGCGCTCGCGACAGACAGCGTCGCGCGCCGCTTCACACCCCGATGACCCGTCGGCGTCGTTCGCTGACCGCCTGCTCCTGGCGCTCGGCATCTGGCCTGTTCACGTCAACGAACTCGGCCAGGAAGCCGCCATCGAAGCCGCCGTACAGTTCCGCTGGGACGCGCACCGCTTCCCGATGGTGTGCGAGGACTTCGGCACGGAGCGAGAGCTACGGACCGAGTTGACGAAGGCGCTGCGGGGAGTCGAGACGATCCTCGCCAACGCGTACGGCCACGCCGAGGCGCGATACGAACCGCAGGCGCTTGAAGCTCTCGCTCTCGTCCGTGAGGCCCTGACCTGGGTCGACGACCCGCACGGCGAACTTGCCGACGAGTGCCCAACCTGCGGGGCGCTCTACGGCGAGAACGGTCACGACGCTGAATCATGCGAGGAAACCCCATGAAGGCCATATCGCTGTGGCAGCCGTGGGCGAGTCTGATCGCCTATGGCGTCAAGACGATCGAGACGCGATCATGGTCAACGCCGTACCGGGGCCGCATTGCGATCCACGCGGCCAAGACCACGAAGGGCATTGACCAACTGCCCGGCGACTGCGAGGGCAAGACCGAGGGCGGCTGGGTCTACGGCTACCTCGGTGACTTCCAGGCGTCCTACTGCCGCCGCACCAGCGACGAGGGTCATCGAGGCGACACCCAGCTCGTCTGCCTGGTGGACGACGTATCACCGATGGGCAGTGTCGATCTCGACATGCCGCTCGGCGCTGTCGTCGCGACGGCGATGCTCGTGGACTGCGTTCGGACCGAGCGCATCCTGTGGGAGCCAGATCGCTTCGACGTGAAGGGCAATCTGGTCGAGTGGAGTCGATTCGCGGGCTGTCCGTCGTGGGCCGACGCACGAGTCGCTGAGGAGCAGCGTCCGTACGGCGACTTCTCGCCTGGGCGGTGGGCGTGGCTGCTTCGGGACATCATGCCGCTCGAGGTTCCGATCCCCGCTCGCGGCAGGCCGCAGCATGACGAGTGAACCGCTCCAATCCGGCGAGAGGTCGACTGTGGCTGAACTGGCTCATCCCGACGTGCTCAAGCAGGCGAAAGCCGAACGGCAGGAGCGGATCAAGAAGATGCGCGCCTGCGAGTGCGGATGGCCGATCACCCGCTACCGCAACGGCGACGGACACCACCCCGAGTGCCCCGCCCATCAGCCCGACTTCGGCGAACGGAGCGAGCCATGAAGCGGGAGTGGTTCGTGACCTACGAGGTGACCAGCCGGTCGATCGTCATAACGAAGTTTGGCGAGAACCCGCACGAGATCACCGCAGAGGAAGCATCCGCCCTACGCGACGATCTGCTCGCCGCGACCGTGGCCGAGCACGAACACCGGATGCTGCGGGACGACGGACTGTTGCGCTCCGACGAAGCGCCCGGTAACGGCAAGCAGCAGGAGGGCGCGCGGTGATCCGCCTCCTCATCCCCATCGCCATCCTCGCCCTCCTCCTCACCGCGTGCGGAGCGTGCGCCGACGGCGACCCACTCGACCAACCCATCACCACCC
>Ga0247719_1000314_pt1 | contig 32595 bp, 31 predicted proteins | sample 41E_DmetaG_FD_189046 | JGI IMG/M metagenome (GOLD analysis project Ga0247719, IMG submission 189046) | Soil microbial communities from hillslope of Landscape Evolution Observatory, University of Arizona, Oracle, AZ, United States - 4-1-E_D | ecosystem: Engineered > Artificial ecosystem >...
GAGCCGCTCGCGCTCGCGCTGCCGCTGGCGGCCTCGCTCGAGCGGCTCCAGTCGCGCGCGATGGCCGAAGCGATGCGCGAGCCGTCGGTGCTCGCCGCCCGTGCCCGCGGCATCTCTGAGCGTCGGAGCATCTGGGTGCACGCGTGGCGGCTCTCGCTGCGGCCGATTCTCGGCGTGCTCGGCATTGTCGTCGGCACGGTGCTGAGCGGATCGTTCATCGTCGAGGTGGTGATGTCCTGGCCGGGCCTCGGCGATCTGATGTACCAGGCGCTCGTCGCGCGCGACCTGTATCTGGCGGCCGGCTGTGCCGCCGCCGGCGCGGTCTTTCTGGCGGCCGGACTCCTGGCGGCGGATCTGGCGCTGCTCGTGGCGGACCCCCGCGTCGCGGAGGGAGCGTGACGCGCCGCCGCGCGTGCGGACTGGCGCTCCTCGCGATCATCGGCTCGACGGCCGTGGCGGCGCCGGTGCTCGCGCCCAACCCGCCGGCGCGGCAGCACGAGGGGATGGCCTTCGCGCCTCCCATGTGGCCACGGGTGGTGCACGACGGCGCGCCTTCGTGGCCGTTCGTCTACCCGCTCGTCCTGGTGGACCGCCTGGAGCGGCGTTTCGCGGAGGACGTGTCGCGGCCGGCGCCGATCCGGCTGTTCTCGCAAGGGCGTGTGCTCTCCGTCGAAGAGCATCCGTGGCTTCCGCTCGGCGGCGACCCCCTCGGCCGTGACGTGTTCGCGCGACTGCTGGCGGGCGGCCGTCTCTCACTCGCGGCGGCCGGTGCCGCCGTGCTGCTGACGCTGCTGATCGGCGCGTCGGCGGGAGCGCTCGCGGGATTCGCCGGCGGCCGGGTGGACCGGGTGATCGTCGGCCTCGCCGATTTCGTGGTGGTGCTGCCGATGGTGTACGCCGTCGTCACCCTGCGTGCCGCCATGCCGCTGGTGATGGACAACGTCGCCGTGTTCTGGACGCTGGTCGGGGTCATGGCCCTGGCGACCTGGCCGCTGCCGGCACGCGGGGTCCGGGCGATCGTCGCCGTCGAGCGGCGGAAGGCGTACGCAGAAGCTGCGTACGCCCTGGGGGCGGGGCCGCTGCGAATTCTGCTACGCCACGTGCTGCCTGCCGCGGGCGGTCACATGGCGACGCAGGGATTACTGCTGTTTCCGGCCTTCATTTTCGCCGAGGCCACGCTGTCGTTCCTCGGCCTGGGTTTTGCGGAACCGGTCTCCAGCTGGGGCGTCATGCTGCAGGATGCCGCGAGGGTGTCAGCGATGGTCGAGGCGCCGTGGCTGCTCGTCCCCGCGGCGGCGATCGTGCTCACCGTCCTGGCCGTGCACCTCGTGACCGCCGGCCACCGGGGGACCGATCGGGCCGCCGGCTGGTGGCGCACCTAGCGAAATACAGGTGCGGCAGAAGTGTCTCATAATGGAACAAATCGTCGCGTCCCGCACGCAACAGACTTTTCGCGAACGCGCAAAATTCCTGCGGTTTGCGGGCAATATCGGTATATAGTTCAGGTCCTCACAACTGGCGAATCAATTGCTGAGGCGTACGCCTCAGTTTTAGGGAAATTCCCGGGCCCCTTACGGCAATTGAAAGGTTGAACACCGTGTCTCGATGGCGCAGGCTTCTCGGCGCATTTCTGGCGGCAGGCGCGATGTTCGCGCTGCCACCGGCGTCCGCAGCGCAGGACCCACCGCATCCGAAGCTCGATCGTGCGCTGAACGCGCGCGCGTCGCAGCCCGGGGCGTCGCGCGTGATCGTCACGCTCAGGTCTTCGATCGACATCAGCGGCGAGGTCCGGCAGCACGGCGGCCGCATCCTTCGGACGTTCGCGACGTTCCCGGGGCACGTCGTCGAAGTGCCCAACCAGCGGCTGCGCACCCTGGCCGGCCACTCGTCGATTCTGCGTCTCGACGACGACCGGCCCGCTTTCGCGGCCATGAGCCGCGTGTCCGAGATCGTCGGCGCGCGCAGTGCGCGCGAAACCTACGGCTACGACGGCGCCGGTATCGGCGTGGCGGTGATCGACTCCGGCATCACGTCGTGGCATGACGACCTCACCTATCACGGCTCGGATCCGCGCGTGCGCCGCCCGGGCAGCCAGCGGGTCTCCGCCTTCGTCGACTTCGTCAACGGCCGCCCTGTCCCGTACGACGATCACGGCCACGGCACGCACGTGTCGGGGATCATCGCCGGCAACGGGTACGACAGCCACGGGGCGCACGCCGGCATCGCGCCGGCCGCGCACATCGTCAGCCTGAAGGTGCTGGATTCGCGCGGCCGCGGGTTCATCAGCGACGTGATGGCGGCGCTCGACTGGGCCATCGTGAACCGCGGCCGTCATAACATCCGGGTCATCAACCTGTCGGTCGGCGCCGGCGTGTACAGCTCGTACCGCACGGATCCGCTGACCCTCGCCGCGAAGCGCGCCACCGATGCCGGGATCGTCGTCGTGGCCGCGGCCGGCAACCTCGGACGGAACCGCAAGGGCGAGCTGCAGTGGGGCGGGATCCTGGCGCCCGCCAACGCGCCCTGGGTGCTCACCGTCGGCGCCGGCACGCACAAGGGCACGCTGCCGCGCGACGACGACAACGTCGAGGCCTACAGCTCGAGCGGTCCGACCGCCCTCGACTACGAGGCGAAGCCGGATGTCGTGACGTTCGGCACGGGTATCGTGTCGCTCGTCGACCAGAACAGCCGCCTCTATCGGTCGCACTCCGCATATCTCGTCGACGGCACGGTGAAGACGGCCCACAAGCCGTACCTTTCGCTCACCGGCACGAGCATGGCGGCGCCGGCCGTGAGCGGCACGGTCGCGCTCATGCTGCAGGCCAATCCGCGCCTGACGCCGAACCTCGTCAAGGCGATGCTGCAGTACACGTCGCATCAGAAGCCCGAGATCCACCCGCTGCGGCAGGGAGCCGGCTTCCTGAATGCGCGCGGAGCGGTCGATCTCGCCCACTACTTCGCCACCGCGCGGTCGGGGGATCCGTACCCGAGCGTCAGCGGCTGGAGCCGCACGATCCATTGGGGCAGCCGGCGCATGACGAAGGGGGCCATCAGCCCTTCGGGTAACGCCTGGCGGCTGAACATCGTGTGGGGCACGGCTCAGTCCGACGAAGGCGACAACATCGTCTGGGGCACGGTCTGCCAGGCGGACTGCCGCAACATCGTCTGGGGCACCAGCGACGAGGGGGACAACATCGTCTGGGGCACCCGCAGCGACGAAGGGGACAACATCGTCTGGGGCACCAGCGATGAAGGCGACAACATCGTGTGGGGCACCGGCGACGAAGGCGACAACATCGTCTGGGGCACCGACTGCGGCGGCCGCGACTGCCGCAACATCGTCTGGGGCACGAGGGCAGACGAGGGGGACAACATCGTCTGGGGTACCGCCGACGAGGGGGACAACATCGTCTGGGGCACCCGCGATGAAGGTGACAACATCGTGTGGGGCACCAACATCGTGTGGGGCACCAACGGGCAGGTCAACCCCGTAGTCTGGAGCGCTTCCGACGAGGGGGACAACATCGTTTGGGGAACGGCTGACGAAGGGGACAACATCGTCTGGGGCACCGTCGCGAGCGCGGCGGCGCTGCTCCGCGCACAGCCGTGGAGAACGCGCCACGCAGGCCCGCTCCTGCAGCATCCGCCAGGCATAGGCCGCGCGGGTGCCGGGACCTTCATGACGGAGGTCCTGTGATGGAGAAGATGCCTTACCGTGACGGGATGACGACGACCATGACGCACAGTGCCTTGAACGAGACGTTCGCGACGACACAGACCGACTGGCGGCAGTCGCTGCCGGTGCTGACGGCCGGCGGGATCACGCTGCGCGAGCTGCGCGCCAGCGACGCCGCCTCGCTGCTGGCGATGCTGGCGACCGAAGAGGTCGCACGCTTCATCTCACCGCCGCCGACGACCGTCGAAGCGTTCGAGCGGTTCATCGCCTGGACGCACCGCGAGCGGGCCGCCGGCAACTACATCTGCTTCGGCGTCGTTCCGAACGGCATGGATACGGCCGTCGGGCTCTTCCAGGTACGCCAGCTCGAGCCGGGCTTCGCGACCGCCGAATGGGGCTTCGCGATCGGCTCCGCGTATTGGGGCAGCGGCGCGTTCGTCGACGGAGCGCAGCTCGTCCTCGATTTCGTGTTCGACGTCGTCGGGGTGCACCGCCTCGAGGCGCGCGCGGCAGTCCAGAACGGCCGCGGCAACGGCGCACTGCGCAAGCTGGGAGCCCTCCAGGAAGGCATCCTGCGCCGCTCGTTCCTCCGGAACGGCGAGTACCTCGACCAGGTGCTCTGGGCGATCCTCGACTCCGACCGCCAGCGTGTGCGCACGCCCGTCGGACCCAGCGTGCACTGAGAACGCGTTCGCTGCGAAACCGCATCACTCGACGCCGGAGGCCACCCGCCTCCGGCGTTCGTCTGTACGGCCAGCGGTTGACACCGCCCGTGACGCGGCTTAGGCTGCCAACCGTGAGCGCCTCCCGTCCGTCTGTCACCCCCGCGCAGCTCGCCGGCGTGTTTCCTCCGATGTCGACGCCGTTCGACAACGCCGGCGACGTGGACGTGGATGCGATTGGATCCAATATCGGCCGGTGGATCGAGCGAGGCGTGCGCGGCGTCGTTGCGCTCGGCTCGAACGGTGAGGCGCCGCTCCTCGAAGAGCCCGAAGCGGATGCCGTGGTGGCGGCCGCACGCCGCGCGGTGCCGGCCGACCGCGTGCTCATCGCCGGCACCGGCCGCGAGAGCACACGCGCCACGATCGCCGCTTCACGCCGCGCCGAGGCGCTCGGCGCCGACGCCGTGCTCGTGCGCACGCCGTCCTATTTCAAGCCGAGGATGACGCGGGACGCCTTCCTCGCGCACTACACCGCCGTCGCCGACGCCCTGGCGATCCCGGTGCTGCTCTACAACTATCCGGCCGTGACAGGCGTGACGCTCACAGCCGACACGGTCGGCCGGCTTGCCGAGCACCCGAACATCATCGGCATCAAGGAAACGAGCACCGACGCGGCGCAGATGGCGGCGTACGTGGACGCCGCCGCCGGGCAGCGGTTCGCGCTGCTCGCCGGTTCGGCCCCCGGGTTCTTTGCCGGGCTCTGTGTCGGCGCCGCGGGCGGCATCCTGGCCGCGGCGTGCGTCGTGCCCCGCGCCTGCGTCGCGCTGTTCGAGGCCTTTCAGCGGGGAGACCACCCGCGTGCGCGGGATGTGCAGCGCCGCCTGATTCCGATCGCGCACGCCGTCACCGGCGGCTTCGGGGTCGCTGGACTCAAGGCCGCGATGGACCTGACGGGATATACCGGCGGCGATCCCCGTCTGCCGCTGCTTCCCCTCGGCGCGGATGTCCGGACGCACCTCGAGGCCGCGCTCGAGCCGTTGAAGGAGTTCGAGTGAGCGTTCCCGAACGACTGCTGCTGGGCCCCGGCCCGAGTCCCGTGAGCGCCCGCGTCATGCAGGCGCTTGCCTCTCCGGTGCTGAGCCACCTCGACCCATACCTGCTCGATGCGATGGACGACCTTCGCAGACGCCTCGCGCGTATTTTCGACGCGGCCGCAGGCTCGACGACGCTGGCGATCTCCGGCACCGGTACTGCCGCGATGGAGGCGGCGGTCGCGAACGTCACCAGGCCCGGAGCGTCGGCCCTGGTCGTCGTCACCGGGTACTTCGGTGACCGGCTCGCGCAGATGTTCGAACGTTACGGAGCGACGGTCCGGCGCCTCGAGGTCGAGTGGGGGCGCGCATGCGACCCCGCGCAGGTCGAGGAGGCGCTCAGGCACCAGTCAACGGATCTCGTCGGGATCGTCCACGCCGAAACCTCCACCGGCGTGCTCAATCCCGTCGACGACGTGGCCCGCGTGGCTGCACGGGCGGGCAGCCTGCTCGTCGCCGACGCGGTGACGTCGCTCGGAGGCATGCCGGTTCGAGTGCGTGACTGGGGGGGCGCCGTCTGCTACAGCTGTGCGCAGAAGGGCCTTGGGGCGCCGTCGGGGCTCTCGCCAATCACCTTCTCGCCCGAAGCGCTCGCCCGCCGCGTGCCATGCCGGAGCTTCTACCTGGATCTGTCACTGCTCGAAGACTATTGGACGTCGCGCAAGTATCACCACACGATTGCGGCCCCGCTGGTGCTCGCGCTGCGCGAGGCGGCAACCCTGGTGGAAGAGGAAGGGCTCGATGCGCGATTCGACCGGCATCGTTCCACGCACGATGCCCTGGTCGAGGGCCTCGACCGGCTGGGCCTGACGCTGCTGCCGGCCGCCGGCGAGCGGCTGTGGACGCTGAATGCCGTGCGTGTGCCTGCCGGCGTGGACGACGCGAAAGTCCGGCGCGCGCTGCTCGAGGAGTTCGACATCGAGATCGGCGCCGGCCTCGGGCCGCTCGCGGGGCGGATCTGGCGCGTGGGCCTGATGGGCTCCGGTTCCACCGGAGCGAATGCGTTGCGCTTCCTGTCGGCTCTCTCGCACGTGCTCGAGCGCTCCGGATATCGCCGAGGCTGAGTTACTGGTACATCGGTTGCAGCCCTGTCACAGGCAGGCCTCACGCCTGCCTCGAGAGTCCTGGACCTGATCGAGTCCGGGGCGGTGACAGGAGCTGGACCATGTCGGCACCACTTCGATACCCCCTGCCATTCTTCGTTGTGATCCTGTTGATCGCCGCGCTCGTGGCGTGCGCCACCAATCCCGCCACGGGGCAGCGCGAGTTCTCGCTGATGAGCGAGGCGCAGGAAGTACAGATCGGCAGGGAGATGGATGGCGAGATCAAGCGCGAGATGGGCGTGTACGACGATGCCGAGCTGCAGCGCTACGTCTCGAACGTCGGCATGCGGCTGGCGCGCGTATCCGAACGTCCAAACCTGCCGTGGCAGTTCGTCGTCGTCGATGAACCGGCGGTCAATGCGTTCGCGCTGCCCGGTGGCTACATCTATCTGACACGGGGCATCCTCGCGTTCCTGCACGACGAGGAGCAGCTGGCCGGCGTGCTCGGCCACGAGATCGCTCACGTCACGGCGCGACACGCGGCGCAGCAGTACACGCAGGCGACCACCGCAGGACTCGGCCTGACGCTCCTCAGCATCTTCGTTCCTGAAGCGCGTCCGTTTCAGGGGGCCGCCGAATCGGCCCTCGGCCTCCTCTTCCTGAAGCACGGACGCGACGACGAACTGCAGGCCGACCGGCTCGGCGCGCTCTACACAGGCAAATCCGGATGGGATCCGTCCGGCGTGGCCGGCATGCTGCGGACGCTGCAACGCCTCGACGAGGCGAGCGGCAGCCGCCGCGGCGTTCCGAACTTTCTCTCGACGCATCCCGCTCCGGCCGACCGGGTCGAGCGCGTCCAGCGGTTCGTGCAGGAGAATCCGATCCCGGTCGGCACGTCCGGCGGGCGGCGGGCGCTGGGGGACTATCAGCGCTACATCGACGGCATCATCTTCGGCGACAGCCCGCGGCAGGGGATCGTGCGTGACAACCGGTTCATGCACCCGGAGCTGAGGCTTGCGCTCACCTTCCCGACCGGCTGGGAGGTCCGCAACAGCTCCCAGCAGGTCGTGGCGAAGGCGCCCGACCGCGAGCAGTATGTCCTGCTCCAGCTCGTGCCGAACGCCCGCGGCTCGCTCGGCCAGATCGCGCAAGGCTCGATGGCGAACGCCGGATTCAGGCAGTTGCAGGGAGAGCGCACGACGCTGAACGGACTGGACGCCTACGTCGGCACCTATCAGGGGAACATGCAGGGGCTCGGGAACGCCGGCACGCTCGCAGCGCACGTCGTGCACAACGGCCACGTGTACCTGCTCGCAGGGCTCGCCCCCGCGAACCAGTTCCAGTCGGCGCAGCAGCAATTCGTGTCGAGCATCCGCTCCTTCCGCGAGTTGAGCGCGGCCGAGGCCGCGCGGGTCCGGCCGAGCCGCGTCGACATCTACACCGTGCGCGGCGGCGACACCTGGCAGTCGATCGCGGAGCGCAGCGGCGGTGTCGTGAAGCCATCGACGCTCGCGATCATGAACAACTACGAACCGAACCAGCCCCCGCGCGCCGGAGACCGCATCAAGATCGTTGTCGAAGGGTAGCGACGCGGCGGCGCGCCGGCATTCACTGCCATAATTGCGGCGATGCGGAAGCTGGCCCGTGGCATCGCCGCACTGCTCGCCACCATGTACGCGTTGGGCGCGTACGTCTGGCTCACCACGCCGGACGTGCGGAGCCTCCGCACCGAGAATCCGCGCACGACCGCCTTCATCGACCTCCGGGCACGGCAGGCGCAGCTTGCCGGCGTCGAGCCGAAGCGCGTGCAGCAGTGGGTCGGCTACAACAGGATCTCGCCGCATCTCGTACGGGCCGTGCTGGTGACCGAGGACGCCGCGTTCTGGGCGCATGCGGGGCTCGACTACCAGCAGATCCGCGAATCGCTCGAGGTGAACCTCGAGCGTCGCGAGTTCGCGCGCGGCGCCAGCACGATCACTCAGCAGCTCGCCAAGAACCTTTATCTGTCTCCGTCGAAGAACCCTGTGCGGAAGCTGCGGGAGCTGCTGATCGCCAGGCGGCTCGAAGCGGAACTGTCGAAGCAGCGCATTCTGGAGCTCTATCTGAATGTCATCGAATGGGGGGACGGGATCTACGGCGCCGAAGCGGCCGCGCGCACGTACTTTCGCAAGCCGGCGGCGCAATTGTCACAGCCCGAGGCGGCACTGCTCGCGGCGGCCATCGCCAATCCACGGGTCATGAATCCGGGATCGCCAACCGCCCGCCTCCGTCGGCGGCAGCAGATGGTGATGCGGCGCATGGGCTACGTGGAGCCGCCGCCGGTGGTCGTCGCGGCCCCGCCGGCGACGCTGCCAGGGGAGGAGGTGCCCGCGCCAGCCCCGGACGGCGCACCGGCACCGGCCATTGAACCGGTTCCGCCATTGCCGGTGCCCGCCGGTCCGCCGGCGATGCTGCCGGGGCAGCCCGTCCCGCCCCCGAAAAAGCCTGGAGGAGGCGGGGAGGAGGGCGATCTCGGCGGTATCCGCGATTTTCTGCTCACCTTGACACTGTCATAGCCAACTACTTATATTCGCCTCACGTTTCAGCATTCCAGCTCCCACTGAGACGACAAGGACGCCTTGTCGGCAGGCCCCCGTGTCTGCAGGCAGGCGTGTGTCGGCATGATCAATTACACAGAGCGTATCTCGCGCCTGATGCGGGATATCGTCGCGCGAACGCCACGGTTGTCGTACATCGATCTGCGCGAAGTCATCGTCTTCGCGCGTTTCGGCCGGTCCGACGCCGAAGGGGCCTTCGCCACCTGCCACTGCCTGACGCTTCCCGAGAGCGAGCCCGGCTACTACTTCTGGCGAGACCGCGAGACGGGACGGCTCACCCGGCGCTCCCCCTGGTTCGTCACCAAGTCGCCCCAGGTGACGATCGGATCCACCCAGATCAAGTACCTGATCTCGTTCGTGCTGCCGCGCTTCAGCGACCAGACGATGGTCGGATCGCGGAAGGCGGACCTGTACGTCAGGCGCGACGCGTGGCTGGCGAAGCTCGACACGATCGTGCACGAGCTCTATCACATCGACCCGTCCGCGCGGGGCATCCGCGCGCTCGAAAACGCCGACGGCACCCGGTCGTATCGCAGTCACGGACCGATGTTCTACGAGAACGTCGCCGCGATGGTGCACGAGTACCTCGCGACGGATCCCGATCCGGAACTCCTGGAATTCCTGAAGTACGATTTCGCCGGCCTGACGGAGCGCTACGGCGGTGTCGTGGCGACGACGTTCCGGAACTTTCCTTCGTTCCCCCAGCGCTACCAGCAGCTCATCGATCTGCCGTCGTCCGATCCGTGCGTGAAGGTCGAGCCGCTGAAGGCGTCGTCGCAGCCCCAGATGTACACGGAGCGGGACCTGCACATCCGGCAGTTCACGGGTGACCGGTCGCACCGCCTTGCCGTCGCGCTCGGCGCGTAGGCAGCTGGCGCTACAGCACCCGCCGTGCGCCGACGAAGCGGGCGGCCCAATAGGACGCGCTCATCCGCTCCACGCGGACGACCCCCGCATTCGACGGCGCGTGCACGAACGAGTCCCCGCCGATCACGATCCCCACGTGCGAAGCGCCTGGAGCGACGGTGCTGAAGAACACCAGATCTCCGGGCTTCAGGGCGCCAGCCGGAACGCGCTCGCCGGTCTGCGACTGGGCGCCCACCGTGCGCGGCAGCGGCACGCCGTGCTGCGCGAAGACGTACCAGACGAAGCCGCTGCAGTCGAACCCTGACGGATCGTTGCCCCCGTCGCGGTAAGGGGTGCCGCGCAGAGCGAGCGCGGTTCCGCTGATTTCGTACCCTCCGGTCCGATTCCCCCTGGCACTCCTCGCCCCGGCTCCGCCGCCAGCAGTGGCGGAGGCCGCACTGCCGCCGCTCGTGTCAGGACGTGGAAAGGGTTTCGGGACCGCCCCACTAGAGGCGCAGGCTGTGGTGGCGGCCGCCAACACCACTATTAGGAGGACACGCATCGGTTTCGAGCGGATTATCGGCTAGAATGACTCAGGCTTTATGGAGCAGACACTGCTGCTCAACGCGACGTACGAGCCGCTGAAGGTCGTCCACTGGCAGAAGGCGATCACGCTTTGGTGCCAGGGGAAGGTCGAGGTCATTTCTGTGTACGACGACCGGGAGATCCGGTCGGTCTCGTTCAGCTTCAAGCTCCCGTCGGTCATTCGCCTGCTGCGCTACATCAAGATCAAGCGCAACATCGATTACATCCCGTTTTCGCGCGCGAACATCTACGCGCGGGACGATCACTCCTGCCAGTATTGCGGCAAGGTGTTCCCGACCGCGGAGCTCACGTTCGACCACGTCGTGCCGGTTGCTCAGGGCGGCCGCAAGGACTGGGAGAACATCGTGACGTGCTGCGTGCCCTGTAATCGCAAGAAAGGTGGGCGCACGCCGGCTGAAGCCGGCATGCACCTGATACGGGTGCCCCGACGTCCCGACAAAGCCCCGGCCATCCGGATCAGCGTCGGATTGAAGCACGCTCCGGAGAGCTGGCGCGATTATTTCTACTGGAACATGGAGCTGGACGAGAGCTGACCGTTCCCGCCTTCCCCACGGCACCAGCCAGCTGACATCCGCCACACACATGACTTCGGTGAATTCGCCGCGCATAACCGGCGTCCGTCCGCTATGGGGCGTCGAGGGAGGATGGCTGACGCTGGCGGGGTCGAACTTCCCCCTCGAGCCGCTGCCCGAGGTGCGCATCGGGGCGGCGCCGGCCCGGCTGCTCACCGCGTCGAGCCGCGAGCTGCGCGTGAGCGTTCCCGCAGGGCTGGACGGCGGACGGATGCCCGTGCGCATCGAGTCGATGCCAGGCGAGACCGTCTACGTCGATGTCGGCGCGCCCATCGTCACCGGCGTCCACCAGGTCGACAGCCCTGTGTTCGACGCGAGCGGCAATCTCTTCGTGACCTTCAGCGGCTCGCGGGGTCAGCAGGCCCCCGTATCGCTGTACGTCGTCCGTCCGGACGGATCTCGGGAGCCGTTCGTTTCAAATCTGCCGAATCCCACGTCGCTGGCGTTCGACCCCTCGGGCGCGTTGCACGTGTCGAGCCGCTTCGACGGCAGCGTCTACCGGATCGCGCCGGACGGCGCCGCCACGCTCGTCGCGACGGATCTCGGCGTGGCCTGCGGCATCGCGTTCGATGCCGGCGGCGTGCTGCACGTCGGCGACCGCTCCGGATCGATTCTGCGCGTCGAGGACGGCCGCTCTTCGGTGTTCGCCACGCTGCCGCCGAGCGTGGCGGCGTTCCATCTCGCGTTCGCGCCGGATGGCGCTCTCTTCGTCACCGCGCCGACGCTCGGGACGCGCGATCGTGTCTACCGAATCTCGCCGGAGGGTCTCGTGGAGGTCTTCTTCGAAGGGTTCGGGCGCCCGCAGGGGCTCGCCTTCGGCCCCGACGGGTCGCTCTACGTGGTGGACGCGCTGGCGGGGGCGGGCGGGCTCTTCAGGTTTCCTCCGGGCTCCGCCGCGCCAGAGCTGCTGCTCGCGGCCGGGGGTCTGGTGGGCGTCGCCTTCGCGTCCGACGGATCGCTCGCCGTCGCGTCAGCGGAAACGGTGTTCCGCTTCCAGCCGGCGGCCGATCAGAAGCTCCACGTCGTCGGCACACCTGCATAGAGCCCGTCCCGGCAGCCGCCTGGGCTCAGCTCATTGCGCGGTGCTCGGTGTGGCACCGGCGGGGATCTCTTCCGTCGGCGGAAGCTTCTCGATCGTGAAGCCGGTCATCCCGTAGACGAGCGCGACGAGCGGATTGACGAGGTTGAAGAACGCGTACGGTGCGTAGGCGAAGGTCGCCACGCCGAGCGTCTGCGCCATGAACGCGCCGCAGGTGTTCCAGGGCACCAGCACCGAGGTGAGCGTGCCGGCATCCTCGAGCGACCGCGAGAGGTTCTTCGGGTGGAGGCCGCGGCGCTGGTACTCCGCGCGGAACATGCGCCCGGGCAGCACGATCGCGATGTACTGGTCGGACGCGATGACGTTCATGCCGAAGGCGGTGCCGAGCGTGGCGCCGATGAGCGAGCCGGTGCCGCGGACGGCGCCGAGGATGGTCGCCGCGATCCGCTGCAGCATGCCGGTGGTCTCCATCACCGCCCCGAACATCATCGCCGACACGATCAGCCAGACGGTCGACAGCATGCTCCCCATCCCGCCCCGCGACAGCAGTTCGTCGAGTGCCGTGTTGCCCGATTCCAGCTTGTAGCCGTCGAAGAGCGACATCCAGACGCCCTTGACGAGCACCATGCCGTAGGGCAGGTCCGTATCGCCGACGTACCGGACGATCGCCTCCGGCTGGAACAGCACGGCGAAGAGACAGCCCACGAGCGCGCCGATCAGCAGCGCCGGAAACGCCGGCATCTTCCAGATGACGAGCCCGAGGACGAGCGCTACGGGGATCATCAGGTGCGCGCCGAGCGCGAACTGGGCCCGCAGGGCCTGCTGGATCGCGAGCACGGACCCCGTATCGGCCGGCGCCGCCGACGCCGCGCCGATGACGGCGAAGAGCACGAGCGCGATGCCGATGCTCGGGATCGTCGTCCACGTCATGTGGCGGATGTGGGTGAAGAGGTCGGTGCCGGCCATCGCCGGCGCGAGGTTCGTCGTGTCGGAGAGGGGAGACATCTTGTCGCCGAAGTACGCGCCCGAGATCACCGCGCCGGCGGCCATTCCGGGGTTCAGGTTCTGCGCGACGGCGATGCCGATGAGCGCCACCCCCACCGTGCCAGCGGTCGTCCACGAGCTGCCGGTCGCGAGCGACACGAAGCAGCAGATGGCGCACGCTGCGGCGTAGAAGACCGCCGGCGTCAGCAGGGACAGGCCGTAGTAGATCATCGTCGGCACGACGCCGGCGAGGATCCAGGAGCCGATCAGCGACCCCACCACGAGCAGGATCAGGATCGCGCCGAGGGCGAGCGAGATGCCGTGGACGATGCCGCGCTCGAGCTCGCGCCACGTGTAGCCGTTCGCCACGCCGACGAGCATGCCGACGGCGGCAGCGAGAATGAGCGCGATCTGGTTGGGGCCGCCGGAGGAGCCGTCGCCGAACAGGTAGACGGAAGCCGCCAGCAGGCCGATCAGTACGGCGACCGGGATCACCGACTGGGCGAGCGAGGGCTGCCGCGCGGCGTCTGTCTGTTGCATCCCCGGACTTTACCCCAACTGATCCGTGTCGCGCGCGAGTGCCGGCCCAGGCTCGGCGCGGCAGCAGACCCGAGCCCGGCTGTTAGGGTTTTCCCGTGATAAAATCGCCGTTTCGGAATCAGCAGAACACCCGGACAGAGGGGCATGTCGTACGACTGGATCGCCGTGCGTGGCGCGCGCGTCCACAACCTCAAGAACATCGACGTCGACATTCCGCGCGACAAGCTGGTCGTCCTGACCGGCCTCTCGGGGTCGGGAAAGTCGTCGCTCGCCTTCGACACCATCTATGCCGAGGGACAGCGCCGCTACGTCGAGTCGCTCTCGTCGTACGCCCGTCAGTTCCTCGAGCAGATGGAAAAGCCGGACGTCGACCTGATCGACGGCCTGTCGCCCGCCATCGCCATCGAACAGAAGACGACCGGCGCGAACCCGCGCTCCACGGTCGGCACCGTCACAGAGATCTACGACTACCTGCGCCTGCTCTTCGCCAACATCGGCGTGCCGCACTGCCACCTGTGCGGCCGCGAGATCTCGTCGCAGTCGCTCGAGCGGATCGTCGACATGGTCATGCTCGCGCCGAACGACGAGCGGGTGAACGTGCTCGCGCCGATCGTCCGGGGCCGCAAGGGGGAGTTCAAGAAGGAGCTCGCCGCGCTTCGCGCGAAGGGCTTCACGAAGGTCCGCGTCGACGGTCAGCTCCGCTCCCTCGACGAAGACATCTCGCTCGACCGGCGCCGCAATCACACGATCGACGTCGTCGTCGATCGCGTCGTGCTGAAGTCGGGCATCGAGCGGCGCCTGACCGAGTCGGTCGAGATCGCGCTGAACCTGGCCGACGACGTGGTGATCATCAACACGCTGGGGGGAGGGGACCGGCTGTTTTCGCGGAAGCTCGCCTGCACGTTCTGCGGGGTGAGCATGCCCGAGATGACGCCGCGCGCGTTCTCGTTCAACTCGCCGCACGGCGCGTGCCCCGATTGCCAGGGGCTCGGCGCCGTCTACGATTTCGATCCCGCGCGCGTGGTGCCCGACGAATCGCTCTCGCTCGAACAGGGGGCGATTGCGCCCTGGGCCAAGGGGGACCGCAAGCTGGTACGTGAAGCGCTCGCGACGCTGAGCCGGACGTTCGGCATCGACCTCGCGACGCCCTTCCGGCGCCTGCCGCGCAAGGCGCGTGAACTGCTGTTCTTCGGCACCGGCGCCCGGCGTGCCGACGAGCCCGCGAAGAAGGCGAAGCCGGCGGCACGCGACCCGTTCGGCGCCGGTTTCGAAGGGCTGCTCCCGAACCTGCGCCGGCGCTACGAAGAGGGGACGTGGCTCGACCAGGAGACCCTGGAGCCCTACCGCTCGCTCCGTCCGTGTCCCACGTGCGCCGGGCACCGCCTGAAGGCCCAGAGCCTCGCCGTCCGCGTCAAGGGACGGACGATCTCGGAATACGTCAACCTTCCGATCAGCGAGGCGGTGGGCGTGTTCGACACGATCGAGCTGTCGGACCGCGAGGCACTGATCGCCAGCCGCATCCTGCGCGAGATTCGCGACCGCCTGCACTTCCTGAACGACGTCGGGGTCGGTTACCTGACGCTCGCCAGGAGCGCGGCGACGCTCTCCGGCGGCGAAGGGCAGCGAATCCGGCTCGCGACGCAGATCGGCTCCAATCTCACGGGTGTCCTGTACGTGCTCGACGAGCCGTCCATTGGCCTGCACCAGCGCGACAACCGCGCGCTGCTCGGCACGCTCGCCCGGCTTCGGGACCTCGGCAACACCGTCGTCGTGGTCGAGCACGACGAAGAGACGATCCGCACGGCCGATTACGTCGTCGACCTGGGGCCTGGGGCCGGGGAACATGGCGGGGCGGTGATCTTCCAGGGGCCGCCCGCCGCGCTGCTCGAGAACGGCCACGGCTCGCTCACCGGCGCCTATCTGCGCGGCGACCGCAGCATCCCGATGCCGGCCACGCGCCGGCAGGCGCGGCGGGGGGAGCTCGTGATCCGCGGCGCCCGCGAGAACAACCTGAAGAACCTCGACGTCGCGATCCCGCTCGGCGTGCTGACCACCGTCACGGGGGTGAGCGGGTCCGGCAAATCGACGCTCGTGAACGAGATCCTCTATCGGGCGCTGGCGCGCACGCTCTATCGCGCCGCCGACGAACCGGGCGCGCACACCGCGATCGAGGGGATCGAGCAGCTCGACAAGGTGATCCAGATCGACCAGTCGCCGATCGGCCGCACGCCGCGGTCGAACCCCGCGACGTACACCGGCCTCTTCACGTTCATCCGCGAGCTGTTCGCGATGATGCCCGAGGCGAAGGCGCGCGGCTTCAGGCCGGGCCGCTTCTCGTTCAACGTCAAGGGGGGGCGCTGCGAGGCCTGCCAGGGGGACGGCGTCATCGCCATCGAGATGCACTTCCTGCCGAACGTGTACGTCACGTGCGAGCAGTGCAAAGGGCGGCGGTACAACCGGGAGACGCTGGAGATCAAGTACCGCGGCAAGTCGATCGCCGACGTGCTCGACCTGACCGTCGACCAGGCGCTGCCGCTCCTCGAGAACTTCCCGCCGATCGCCAACAAGCTGCGGACGCTCCAGGAGGTGGGTCTGGGCTACATCGAACTCGGGCAGTCGGCGACCACGCTGAGCGGCGGTGAAGCGCAGCGGGTGAAGCTGTCGAAGGAGCTCTCGCGGCGCGGCACGGGCCGTACGCTCTATATCCTCGACGAGCCGACGACCGGCCTCCACTTCGCCGACACGCACAAGCTGCTGGACGTGCTCAACAAGCTCGTAGACCAGGGGAACACGGTCGTCATCATCGAGCACAACCTCGACGTCATCAAATCGGCCGACTACGTCATCGACCTGGGCCCGGAGGGGGGAGCCGGCGGCGGCAGAGTCGTAGCCAGGGGGACTCCTGAAGACGTCGCAAGGAGCCGAGAATCCTTTACGGGGCGATTTCTCGCCGAGATCTTCGACGCCCCGAGGGCGGCAGCTTCCTGAGAGGTTGTATGCGTCAACCTCGTGCCTACAAGCGGCTGTGGTATGATGGCCACACCCACGGCGACCGGCAGCGTGGCTATACAGCCACACGCGGTGCCCGCCGGCATGGCAGTTCCGGTCTGATCACAACCAGAACTTCCACAGAATCAACGAATTACCTCCTTGCGTCGGCGGTTCGTCTGGATGGCAGAGCCTTTGCTGAGCTGGGTGCGGCTCCCCAAAACGGTCTGACATCGTGATGAACGCTCAGCGCACCCTGCGTCGCCCCGTCTCCTGCACCGGAATCGGACTGCATTCCGGCAACAAAGTCACCCTCTCCCTCAAGCCGGCTCCGGCGGACTACGGGATCCGGTTCCAGCGGACGGATCTCGGCGGCCTCGAAATTCCGGCGACGATCACGCATCTCGGCGGGATGCAGCAGTACCAGACCGGCCTGATGCGCGAAGCGGTGTCGGTGGAGACGGTCGAGCACCTGCTCGCGGCGCTCACCGCCCTCGGCATCGACAACGCGATCGTCGAGTTGAACCACCCCGAGGTCCCGATCATGGACGGCAGCGCCGCGCCGTTCGTCCATCTGATCCTGAACGAGGCAGGCGTCAAGAAACTGACAGCTCCGAAGCGGTATCTGAAGGTGCTGCGGCCGATCTCGCTGGCGCAGGGGGACAAGCGCATCTCGCTGTATCCGGCGGAGCAGTTGAAGGTCACCTACAGCATCAGCTTCGATCATCCGCTCCTGCGGCACCAGTCACGCACCATGAAGATCTCCGAGGAGAGCTTCGTGGACGAGATCGCGCCGGCGCGCACGTTCGGCTTCCTGAAGGAGGTCGAGATGCTGCGCCAGCGCGGGCTGGCGCTCGGCGGTTCGCTCGACAACGCGATCGTTCTCGGCGAAACCGGTGTGCTCAACAACGCGCTGCGGTTCGACGACGAGTTCGTGCGGCACAAGATCCTCGACGCGATCGGCGACCTCTCGCTCGTCGGCTATCCCGTGATCGGCCACCTCGTGGCGCACCGCGGCGGCCACGCGCTGCACACCGCGTTCGCGGCGAAGATCCTCGAGGAGCGCGACGCGTGGCGGCTCGTCGAAGCGCCGGCCGACGCCGACGTCGCGATCCCCGTCGGCACGAAGGTCGCCGCCGCGGCGCGCCTGGCGAACTGAACGTCCCTCCCTCCCCCTGAAACGTGAAAGCCCGGTCCTCACGGACCGGGCTCTTTTTTTTGCGCCGGGGTGCCGGGCCGAGCGGCTACTCGACCGCCGGCTCCTTCTTCTCGAGCCGCTTCAGCAGCGCGCCGAGGCGCTCGTTCTCGTACGAGACGAAGTTCAGGAAGAGGCTTTCGGAGAGGTAGTGCCGGCGCTCCTCTTCGGTCATCTGCTCGATCACCTGCTGGATCTCCCGCACCGTATCCTCGAACGTGTGATCGAGCTCCCGCTTCGCGTCGAGCTCCTGGTACAGCGTTTCGAGCAGCGTGAGGAGGTCGCCGTCGATCGGCACGTCGGCTCCCGTGGTCAGTTTGATGGCGCGCATCGGCTCAGGCTCCGAAGCTTTTGACGGCGCTCGGCTCGTCGGCGTGCACCTCGATGAAGTTCTGCGCTCCGGTCATCGTCAGCATCGTTTCCACGCGCTTCTGCACGCCGGCGAGCTTGAGGGCGCCGCCGGCGGCGCTTGCCTGCCGGTACAGGTCCATCAGGCAGCCAATGGTGGCGCTGTCGACGTACCCCACCGAGGAGAGGTCGACGACGATGCGCTTCTCGCCCGAGGCGATCAGCTGGGTGACGACGGTGGAGAACTCCGACAGCAGCGGATACATCAGGCGCGATTCCCCAACGCGGACGATGGCGATCCCGTTGGCGTGTTCGGTGTTGAGATTCATTCCTGCACTCCGGAGCGGCGGGCGCGGGGGCGTGAGGGAGCGCCCCGGCCGCGCGCCGCCGATTGTTTGTCCTGCAGACGCTTGAGTTGGCGCGCGAGCTCCAGCCGCCCGCGGTTGATCCGCGACTTCACCGTCCCCTCGGGGAGCTGCAGCTTCGCGGCGATCTCCTGATACGAGAGCTCCTGGAGGTCACGAAGCACCACCGCCGTTCTGAGCGTCGGCGGCAGCGTCTGGAGCGCGTCGCGCAGCATGGCACGGAGGTCCTGGTGCTCGGCCGCCGCGTACGGCGTCCGGTCGCTCGAGGCGGGCTGCAGGTCTCCGGCGTCGACGTCGCGCGCGATCGTCTGCCGTTCCTTCCGCACGCTGCGGTAATGATCGATGCAGAGGTTGCGGCTGATGCTGACGATCCACGTCTGGAAGTTCGCGCGTCGGTCGAACGTGCCGAGCGCCTTGAAGATCTTGAGGAAGATGTCCTGCGTGAGGTCCTCGGCTTCGTCGTGCCGGCCCACGAACTTGTACGCGACGTTGAACACCTTCCGCCAGTTCTGCCGGACGATCGTCTCCCACGCGGCCTGATCACCGCTGAGACACTGCTCGATGAGCCTGTCGGGCGTCGCCGGCTGTGCGGCGGGTGAGTCGACGGACATGCTGAATCAGGCGGGAAAACCCTCGCAAATATACCACGTGCGATAAGATTGTCGGATCCATCGTGACCGAACGCGGCTTCCATCGACAGAGCGGCTCCCTCTTCTGCGACGGCGTGTCCCTGGCGGAGATTGCGGCGTCCGAGGGGACGCCGCTCTACGTGTACAGCGCGTCGGTCGTCGCCGACCGGTACCGTGCGATCGACGAGGCGTTCGCCTCGTATCCGCACGCGCTGCACTACGCGCTCAAGGCGAACTCGACGCTCGCCATCGCGCGCCTGCTGCGGAGTCTCGGCGCCGGCGCTGACGCGAATTCCGGCGGCGAGATCGACGTGGCGCTCCGCGCCGGCTTTGACCCCACGCAGATCGTGTTCACCGGCGTCGGCAAGACGAGGGCCGAGCTCGCGCAGGCGATCGATCTCGGCGTGATGACGATCAACGCGGAATCGGCCGGCGAGATAGGGCGCATCGAGACGCTCGCCTCGGAACGGCGGACGCGCGCGCGGGTCGCACTGCGCGTCAATCCCGACATCGACGCGAAAAGCCACCCTCACATCTCCACGGGGCTGAAGACGAACAAGTTCGGCGTGCCGATCGACGCCGTCAAGGACATCTGCCGCCAGTTCGTCGACGCGCCGGGCGTCGAGATCGTCGGTCTCCACATCCACGTCGGCTCGCAGATCACGGACCTTCAGCCGCTGCAAAAAGCCTCCGAGTCGATCGTCGCGCTGGCGCGCGAGCTCCGGGACCTCGGCGTCTTCATCGATCACGTGGATCTCGGCGGCGGTCTCGGGGTCTCGTACGACGGTTCGCCCGTGCCAGGCGCGCGCGATTACGCCGACGCGCTGCTGCCGGCCGTCCGCGACTCCGGGCTGAAGCTGGTGCTCGAGCCGGGTCGCCACATCGTCGCTCCGGCCGGCGTCCTGCTGACCGAGGTGATCGACGTGAAGCCGCAGCACGGCGGACGGCTGTTCGCCATTCTCGATGCCGGCATGACGGAGCTGATCCGCCCCATGCTGTACAACGCCTTCCACCGCATCGAGCACGTCCGTCCGGTGGAGCGTCCCGAGGCGGTCTGCGACGTGGTCGGGCCGCTCTGCGAGAGCAGCGACACGCTCGGGCGCGAGCGGGCGCTTGCGCAGCCGGAGGTCGGCGACCTGATGGCGGTGCGCGACACCGGCGCGTACGGCGCGGTGATGGCGTCGAACTACAACCGGCGCCTCATGCCGGCGGAGGTGATGGTCGACAACGGCGGCTGGCGCGTGATCCGCCGCCGGCAGACGCTCGAAGACCTGCTCGCGCTGGAGTCGTGATGCGCGGTGTGCTGATCGCCTTCGAGGGGCTCGACCAGAGCGGCAAGCAGACGCAGGCCGAAGGGCTCCGGGACGCGGCGATCGCAGGCGGCCGCGAGTGCCGGCTGCTGTCGTTTCCCGACTACGCGACCGCCATCGGCGGCGAGATCGCGCACGCGCTCCAGGGCGCCCGCGACTACGCACCCGACACGCTGCAGTTGCTGTACATCGCCAACCGGTACGAGAAGCGCGAGCAGATCGAGTCGCTTCTCGCAGCAGGGGCCGTGATCGTGTGCGACCGGTACATGGCGTCGAGCGTTGCCTACGGGGAGGCGCAGGGGCTCGACGCCGGCTGGCTGGCCGACGCGCAGCGCTTTCTGCCGCGCGCGGATCTGACGATCCTCCTCGACATCGCCCCGGATACGGCGGTGCAGCGGAAGACCACGAACCGCGACCGGTACGAACGGGATCTCGCGCTCCTCTCGCGCGTGCGCGAGAGCTACCGCCGCCAGGCGGTCCAGGAGGGCTGGCTTCTCGTCGACGGAGAACGGCCGCGCCAGGCCGTCACCGCCGATGTCCTCAGGGCAGCCGAGCCGCTGCTCTTGCGGCGGTGAGCGCGCGCACCTCCTTCGCCCCTGCATCGAGCAGCACGCGCGCGCATGCGTCCAGGGTCGCGCCCGTCGTGCTCACATCGTCCACGATCACCACCACCGCGCCGCCCACACGTGCGCGGCGCCGGACCGCGAACGCCCCCAGCACGTTCTCGTGACGCTGCGCCTCCGGCAGATCGGTCTGCGTCACCGTCGCGCGCGTGCGCCGTAGTGCATGAACCACCGGCAGGCCGAGATGCGCGGCGAGCTCCGCCGACTGGTTGAACCCGCGTGAATAGAGCCTGCGGAAGTGGAGCGGGACCGGCACCACGCAGTCGGCGCCGTCGAGCACGTCGCGTCCCGCCGCCTGCATGCGGCCGGCGAGCGGCCGGGCGAGCGAGCGGCGGCCGTCGTATTTGAGGGCGTGCAGGATGTCGCGCAGGCTGCCTTCGTATGGGCCGATGGCGCGGCCGATCGAAATGAGCCGGGGACGGCGCGTGCACCGCGCGCACAATGGGTCCGCGCCCGGACGCCACGACCGCAGACTGTCGCCGCAGACGCGGCAGAGAGGAGCAGAGGCTCGAGGGATCGCGGCCCAGCAGGTGTCGCACGCGGCGCCGTCGAGCGGCCGCTCGAGCGGCCCTGCGCAGCAGGCGCAGCACGGCGCCAGGGTGACCGCGAGGATCGCGTCGCAGAGGGGGCGGATCACGGCCGCCCCTCCGCCGGGATCAGGGCTTCGCCGGTTCGTCGCTGACGTCGATCCGCTCGGCGTCTCCCCAGAGCCGCTCGAGCGCGTAGAACGACCGCGTCTGCGGCGTGAAGACGTGGACGATGAACGTGAAGAAGTCCATCAGGACCCACTCGGCGCGGTCGTACCCCTCGGTGTGCGCCGGGCGCACCTTCGCCGCTCGGAGCGACTCCTCCACGGCATCGGCGATCGCCTTCACCTGCCGCTGACTGCCACCGGAGCACAGGATGAAGAAATCGGTGAACGCGGGCGTCTCGCGAAGATCCAGCACGACGACGTCGAGCGCCTTCTTGTCGAGCGCGGCCCGCACCGCGCGCGCGACATCAGAGGGCAGCTTCTTCGCGCTCTTCTTGGCTGTCTTTCGCACCGGCGCGCCCGCCCCGGATTTGCGGGCGGGCGTTCCCTCGCGCGTCTCGGGCGCCGGCGTTCTCTCGATCGTCTTTCGTTTTCGTTCAGTCTTGGCCATGCAAGTGATCTGCCGCGGTAGGAGTTGTCGTCCGTTGCCCGTAGAGGTCGTGCTGCACGATGTGATGCTCGACGGCGGGCGGCACCAGCCCGGAGAGCGACCGCCCGTCGAGCAGGCGTTGCCGGATCTCGGTGGATGACACCTCGGTCGTCGGCGCATCCACCAGATAAATGGCGGGTTCGCGCGACGCGGCGCCGGCGAGGCGCGGCAGCCGCATCCGGTCGCGCAGGTGCGGCAGCCGTGCGCGAAGGGCCGTCAGCGATACACCCGGACGCGCGACCGCGACGAAGTTCGCCAGATCGAGGACGTCCGGATACCGGCTCCACGTTTCAATTTCTGCGAACGCGTCGGCTCCGGTGATGAAGAAAATCTGCGACGCTTCGAGCCCCCGCTCCGCGCGCAATCGCAGGAGCGTGTCGGCGGTGTACGACGGGCCGGGCGCAGTCAGCTCCATGTCGCTCACCCCGAACCCGTCCAGACCGCTGATGGCCAGCGCCGCCATGGCGAAGCGGTGGAACGGCGACGTCGAGGGGCGGGCGCGGTGCGGGGGGACGTGGGCCGGGATGACCAGGATGCGGTCCAGGCGAAGCGCTTCACGCGCCGCCAGCGCCGCGTCGAGGTGTCCCACGTGAATGGGATCCAGCGTCCCGCCGAGTACGCCGATCCGCTCCCCCTCGCTCATTCCGTCACAGGATCCGTCGTCTGCTCGAGGCTGACCGCCGTGGCGCGCTCGCGGGCGGCCGCGACCTCGCGCCACGCCGCCTCGAGCAACGCCGGGAGCCCTTCGCCGGTCGCCGCCGACACAGCGTAGAGCGGAATGCCGCGGCGCCGCAAATGATCCCGCAGGCGCTCGAGGCGCTCCGGGTCGTCGAGCACGTCGATCTTGTTCGCCGCGACGATCACCGGCTTGTCGACGAGCCGCTCGCCCGACGCATCGCGGCCCGGGAACAGCTCGAGCTCACGCGTGATCACGTCGAAATCTTCGACCGGATCGCGGCCGCTCATCGACGAGACGTCCACGAGATGGATCAGCACCTTGGTGCGCTCGAGATGGCTCAGGAAGCGCGTGCCGAGTCCGTGGCCTTCGTGCGCCCCCTCGATCAGTCCCGGCACGTCGGCGACCACGAAGCTGCGGTCGTCAGAGAGGCCGACGACTCCGAGGTTCGGCTCGAGGGTGGTGAAGGGGTAGTCGGCGATCTTCGGGCGCGCGGCGGAGATCCTGGAAATGAGCGTCGACTTGCCGGCGTTGGGGTAACCGACGAGCCCGACGTCGGCGAGCAGCTTCAGGTGCAGCCGCAGGTCTTTCTCTTCCCCCGGCAGCCCCGGCTGCGTCTTGCGCGGCGCACGGTTGGTGGAGGTCGCAAAGGACGCGTTGCCGCGCCCGCCGAGCCCTCCCTTGGCGACGAGCACGCGTTGCCCGTCTTCGGTGAGGTCGGCGGTCTGCACGTAGGTCTCGCCGTGACGCTCGTACACGACGGTGCCGACCGGCACCTGGAGGTCGATGTCGGCGCCGGTGCGGCCGGTGCGGTTGGCGCCTTCGCCGTGGCCGCCGCGGCCGGCTTCGAATTTTTTCTGGAAGCGGAAACTGAGGAGCGTGTTGAGGTTGGCGTTCGCGACGAGGTAGACCGACCCGCCGGGCCCGCCGTCCCCGCCGTTGGGGCCGCCCCGCGGCACGAACTTCTCGCGCCGGAAGCTCATCGCGCCGCGGCCGCCGTGCCCGGCGACAACGTGGATCTCTACTTCGTCGACGAACATGCGCTTGGGGCTACGGCGCTACGGCCGAGCAGGCCGGCGGGGCGGAGCCCCACGCCATTACTCGAGCGGCAGGACGCTGATCGTGCGGCCGTGCGCGCCGTGGTCGGCGAACTTGACACGTCCATCGATCTTTGCAAAGAGCGTGTCGTCCTTGCCGAGCCCGACGTTCAGCCCCGGCCGGAACTTCCGGCCGCGCTGCCGCACCAAGATCGACCCGCCGGTGACGATGTTGCCGTCGAACCGCTTGACGCCCAGGCGCTGTGCGTTCGAGTCGCGCCCGTTCCGTGAACTGCCCTGTCCCTTTTTGGATGCCATGACTTTGAATCCCTAATCCCTGATCCCTGATCCTCGAATCCCTGATCCCGAATCCCGAATCCCCAATCCCGAATCCCTGATCGTTCGTCCAATCCGCGTCACCCATTTCCCCGATCGGGGATCGCACGAACCGGGATCTCACGGATCCGGGATTCTGCGATTCGCGATCCGGGATTCCGCGATTCGCGATCCGAGGATGAGGGATCAGGGATCAGGGATTCAGATCTCGATGCCGGTGATCCTGACCCGGGTGTACGTCGAGCGATGCCCCTGCGTCTTGCGGAAGCCCTTGCGGCGGCGCTTCTTGAAGATCCGGATCTTCGGCCCGCGCTCCTCGCCGTCGATGACGCCGGTCACCTTCGCGTTGGCGACGAACGGCGCGCCCGCCAGCATCTCCCCGCCGTCCTTCTCGACGAACAGGACGCGGTCGATCGTGAACTGCTCGCCGGGCTCTCCCGCAATGCGGTCGACGGTCACGACGGATCCGGGGGTCACCTTCACCTGCCGCCCGCCGCTCTCAATGATTGCGAACACGTGCCTACTCCTGACAGGAGCCCCCTCGGGGGCCATAAACACTCAGTGCAAAGGCATTAGGGTAGCACGAGCCGGGCTGGAGAGCCAAGCTGGTCGGTAGGGCCGCAGGTGCGGAGTGAGCCGCCGAAGTCATCGAGCGAGGCGCGCGGCCTCGCCGCGAGCGACTCGGGGGCAAGGCGAGCGTCAGCGAAGCAGAATGCGCGTGCCGCGGATCTTCTGGGTGCTCAGGGCCCCCAGGAAGTCGGGGATGAGCTGGTCCATGAGCTCGAAATACGAGGCCAGCGCGGGGGTGCTCTGGGTCGCGGGGTACAGCACCTCGCGCCGCTGCGTTTCCGAGTAGAGCGTCGCCCCCGTGCGGCCGTCGATGAAGACGAACTTCGGCTCGAGTACGAAGCCCTTCCGCTCCATGTACGTCCGAACCGGCACCACGATGCGGCGGCCGAGCTGGTCGTACGTTTCACGGTTCTGGGTGACGGGGCCGGCATGCTGCTGCGGCGTGAACAGGATCGTGCCGGTGATGATCAGCGGGTTCTCGTACTCTTCGCCGACCTTCTTCCAGAAGGCGGCGTCGGCGAAGATCCGCTCGTACTGCTCGAGGTCTTTCTTCGTGCGGATCGCGCCGGGGCGGTCCTGGCGCCGGTCTTCGGCGGTCGCTTCGGGCTGCTGCGCCGCCGGGGTGCCGCCGATTTCGGCGACGGCCGGCAGGGCGGGCTCCCCGGATGACCGCGTCTGGCCGGCGGCGAGCTCCGTCAGTGGCAGGATCTCGGCCTCGATCACGCGCAGGTTCGTCTTGCTGCGCAACTGGCTGCGCAGCAGCCGCACCGTCTCCATGTTGGCATCGACATCGTCGGTGCCGCCGGAGATGAAGCCGGCGACGAGCACGCGGCGGAACGACGACACGTCGAGCTTCGCCTGGATCGGCGTCTCGATCGGCACCTCGTAGAAGTTGGTGCAGGCGGCGGTGCCGCTCAGCAGCACCAGGCTAACGATCGCGGCGGCGTTTCGTCCGGTCATGGATTTCTTTGAAGAGGTCGTAGTTCTGCCGGATCAGGACGTTCTTCGGCGCGAGCTTCAGGGCGCGCTGGTACGCCGCCTCGGCCTCTTCGAAGCGTCCCTGGTGCTCGTAGCCGATGGCGAGGTTGTTCCACGCCTCCGCGTAGGTGGGGTCGATCTCGGCGGCGCGCTGCCAGCGATAGGTGGCCTCCTTCCAGAGACCGTTCTGGGCCACCTTGATGCCGAACTCGACCTGCGCCTTCGCGTCGGCCCGCGAGTCGTCGGCCGCCGCGGCCCGGTGCGCGGTCGGGCCGCATGCGATCAGTGCCGCCGTAAGTGCCAGCGCCCTGAGGTTCATGGTAGGTCGGATCACTATAGTCAGCCCTCTGCGTGGCCGCAACACATTTCCCGGTTCAGCGGGAGCGGACGGGCCGCCGGTCACAGCCGGCTCGATCGCACGCCCGTGCTCAGCAGCAATGGGCGTACCACGAACAGGTGCCGTCAGGCCCTGCGAAGCGTGGGCGTCCCCGGCCCGGACGCCTATTCGTGTCGTCTTTCTGCGCCATTGCCGTTGCGGCAGGTGACAGTGGCCGCCTATAATCGGGCCCGAGGGTCGGGTCGCGCAGCTGCGTCGCAGCCGCGTGTCCGGCCCTCTTCGTTTTGACACCGGCCTGCGACCGGGAGTTGCGTCACATGGACCTGCTCACCGCCGTCGCCGTTTCGATGCTGCCGGTGTCGCGGCTGAAGGCTGCCGCGCTGTTCAAGGAGCTGCGGGGGGCGAACCCCCTTATCACGCTCGAGTCGGTGCTGGACGCCGTGGGGCTCGCGCCGGGTGGCCAGTCGCGCACGGAGGCGCTCGCATCCGCACGGCGCGACGCCCAGGCGGCGCTCACGGCGGGCGCGGATCTCGGGATGGAGCCGGTGCCGTGGTTCGACCCGCGGTACCCCCCGCTGCTGACCTGCATTCCCGATCCTCCTCCGGTCCTCTGGGCGCGGGGCGCGCTCGACTGCCTCACGAGACCTGCCGTCGCGGTGGTCGGCTCCCGTGCGGCGACCCCGTACGCCTTGCAGGTTGGCCGCCGGCTGGCGGCTGAGCTGGCAGAGCGCGGTATCGTGGTAGTCAGCGGTCTGGCGCGGGGAGTCGATGCCGCCGCGCACGAGGGCTGCCTGTCGGGCGGCGGCGCGACGGTGGCGGTCACCGGCTGCGGGCTGGATCGCGTCTACCCGCAGGAGCATACGGCGCTCGCCCGAAGGATAGAGGCAAAGGGCTTGTTGCTCAGCGAGTTGGGGCCGGGCGCCGCGCCGCGGCCGGAGCACTTTCCGCTCCGCAACCGGGTCATCAGCGGGATCTCGCTCGCCGTCGTGGTAGTCGAAGCCAGCGAGAAGAGCGGCTCGCTGATCACCGCGGCCTGTGCCCTCCGGCAGGGGCGGGATGTCATGGCGGTGCCCGGCAGCGTCCTGAGCGGGCGCAACCGCGGCTCCCACAGCCTGCTGAAAGACGGGGCAAAGGTCGTCGAGACAGCGGACGATATCCTCGAGGAACTCGGGTGGGCGCCGCCCGCGGCCCGCGCGCCGGGGGCGGAGACCAGGGGCAGGTCCGCGAAGGATCCGCTGCTGCTCACCATGGATCCGGGGGAGGCCTACTCCCTCGATGAGCTCGTAGAGGCGACCGGGACACCGGCCCCGAAACTGCTGCCCCGGCTGATGGAACTCGAACTGCTCGGGCTGGTCGACGTCCCGGCCAGCGGGAGATTCGTGCGGCGCTAGGGCGCGGTCCGCTCCGGTGTTCCAGCCCCCCGGGGCCACCGTCGGGCTCGTTGGCCTGTGGGGCCTGGACTTTGAAAGGTGGAGTTTTCAAGACTCTGCTAACGTAGGTCAGTTATGGCAAAGGCACTGGTCGTGGTCGAGTCGCCCGCCAAGGCGAAGACGATCAACAAATATCTGGGCAGGGATTACAAAGTCGTGGCCTCGATGGGGCACGTCCGCGATCTGCCCAAGAGCAAGCTGGGCGTCGACATCGACGAGGGGTTCGAGCCGTCGTACGAGGTGATCGCCAGCCGCAAGAAGGTCCTCAAGGAGCTCAAGGACGGCGCCAAGGCGGCCGACGAGATCTACATCGCGACCGACCCGGATCGCGAAGGGGAAGCCATCGGCTGGCACCTGGCCGAGGAGCTCGGCAGCGGCAACAAGAAGAAGATCCGCCGCCTGATGTTCAACGAGATCACCAAGAAGGGGATCCTTTCGGCGCTCGAGAAACCGACCACCATCAACAAGCAGATGGTGGACGCGCAGCAGGCGCGGCGCGTGCTGGACCGGCTCGTCGGCTACAAGATCAGTCCCCTGCTGTGGGACAAGGTCCGCCGCGGCCTGAGCGCCGGGCGCGTTCAGTCGGTCGCGTTGAAGCTGGTGTGCGACCGCGAACGCGAGATCGAGGCGTTCGTCCCCGAGGAGTACTGGATCATCACGGCGCGGCTCGCCGGCGGCGTGCCGCCGGAGTTCGACGCGCGTCTTCTCAAGAAGAACGGCGCGAACATCAAGGTCGGCAACCAGGCCGACGCGGACGCCGTGCTCGCGGATCTCAAGGCGGCCGACTGGGTCGTCAGCTCCGTCACGACGAAGGAGCGGAAGAAGAACGCGGTTCCTCCCTACATCACGAGCAAGCTGCAGCAGGCCTCGCGCTTCCCCGTCAAGAAGACGATGATGATCGCGCAGCAGCTTTACGAAGGCATCGAGCTGCCGGGCGAAGGGGCGGTGGGCCTCATCACCTACATGCGTACCGACTCGACCCGCGTCTCCGACCAGGCGCTCTCCGAGGTCCGGGAGTTCATCGGCCGCAAGTTCGGCCCCGACTACGTGCCCGAGAAGCCGAACGTCTTCCGCACGAAGTCCGACGCGCAGGACGCGCACGAGGCGATCCGTCCCACGTCGATGCAGTGGGACCCGGACTCGATCAAGGCGCACCTCACGCCCGATCAGTACTACCTGTATCGCCTGATCTGGAACCGTTTCGTGGCGTCGCAGATGCCGCCGGCGACGTTCGACGACACGACCGTGGACATCGGTGCGCGCGAGTACCTGTTCCGCGTGAAAGGCTCGGTGCCGAAGTTCCCCGGCTGGCTGGCGGTCTACAACCAGGAGGTCCCGGAGGCGCGCACGGAAGGTCCGGGCCCGGACGCCGCGTCGGCCGACGACGAAGACGGCACCGGCGTGCTGCCGCCGCTCAAGGAAGGGGACCGGCTCGACCTCAAGGAGCTCAAGCCGGAACAGAAGTTCACGCAGCCGCCCCCGCGCTACAGCGAGGCGACCCTCGTCAAGGCGCTCGAGGAGAACGGCATCGGCAGGCCGTCGACCTACGCCTCGATCATCGGCGTGCTCCAGGCGCGCGAGTACGTGAACAAGATCGAAGGCCGTTTCAAGCCGACGGTCCTTGGGCGCATGCTCGTCGACCGCCTGCTCAGCCCGGCCTTCGACGACATCCTCGAGGTGAACTACACCCGCGAGCTCGAGGAGGACCTCGACAAGATCGAAGAGGGGAAGGAAGACTACGAGTCGACCCTTTCGAGCTTCTACAAGAAGTTCAAGAAGGACCTCGAGGCCGCCAAGAAGCTCATGCCGAACTTCAAGGAGGGGGTGCAGCCCGATCCTCCGGTGGAGTGCGACAAGTGCGGCAAGCCGATGGTGATCAAGGCCGGCAAGTTCGGCCTGTTCCTCGCCTGCAGCGGCTACCCCGAGTGCGAGAACACGCGGGAGCTCGAAACGCCGGAAGCCGGCGCCGACGGCGAGGGCAGCCTCGAAGAGGAATGCGAGAACTGCGGCAAGCCGATGGCGGTCAAACGCGGCCGCTTCGGGCAGTTCCTCGCGTGCACCGGGTATCCCGCGTGCAAGACGACGCGCAAGATCATCACGACGAAGCAGGGGATGACCGCGGCGAAGCCCGACCAGATCCTCGACGAGAAGTGCCCGAAGTGCCAGTCGAACCTGGTCATCAAGCAGGGACGCTTCGGCGAGTTCACCGCCTGCACGAACTACCCGTCGTGCAAGTACGTGAAGCAGAAGTCCACCGGCGTGCTCTGTCCGAAGGACGGCGGCGACATCGTGGAACGCAAGTCGCGCCGCGGCAAGGTGTTCTACGGGTGCGCGAACTACCCGGATTGCGACTTCACGCTGTGGAACAAGCCGATCGCGGAGCAGTGCCCCGAGTGCAAGGCGCCGTTCCTCGTGGAGAAGATCACGAAGCGCCACGGGCGGCAGTTGATCTGCAACAACGAAGACTGCTCCTACGTACGGTCGGAGGAGCTGGCGCCTGCGTGACATGATTCACATCGTGGGCGGCGGCCTCGCCGGCAGCGAGGCGGCGTGGCAGGCCGCGATGCTCGGCGTCCCCGTCACGCTCTACGAAATGCGCCCCGTGCGGCCGACGGCCGTCCACAAGACGGACGGCCTGGCGGAGCTCGTCTGCAGCAACTCCTTCAGGGGCGACAAGCTGGATAACGCGGTCGGGCTCCTCAAGGAGGAGATGCGCCGGCTGGGATCGCTGGTGATGCGCGCCGCCGATGTCGCGCGCGTGCCGGCAGGTGCGGCGCTCGCGGTCGATCGCGAGACGTTCTCGGCGGAGGTGACCCGCGCGATCGCGTCGCATCCGCTGATCAGGATCCGCCGGGAAGAGGTGGCGCGGATTCCGTCCGTCGCCGGGCCGCTCATCATCGCCACGGGTCCCTTGACGTCGGAGTCGCTGTCGGCCGACATCGCCGCGCTCGTCGGTGCCACCCACCTGTATTTCTACGACGCCGTCAGTCCGATCGTCCTGGCGGAGTCGATCGACCGCTCGAAGGTGTACCGCGCGTCGCGCTGGGGCCGCAGCATGAAAGCGCGCGTTGGTTCGTCCATCCCGTCGCCTGCAAGCGATAGCGCCAATGAACCTGCGGCGGACGGGGGCACGCCCCCTTCGTGCGGGGTGGACGATGGTGAAGGCGATTACCTGAACTGCCCGTTCACCGCGGAGGAATATGCGCGCTTCTACGAGGCGCTGATCTCGGCCGAGCAAGCACCGCTGCACGAGTTCGACGATCCGAAGTTCTTCGAGGGCTGCCTGCCGATCGAAGTGATGGCGTCGCGGGGCGTCGATACGCTGCGGTTCGGGCCGATGAAGCCGGTCGGACTCCCGGATCCCCGCACCGGACGCGAACCCTACGCCGTCGTCCAGTTGCGGCAGGACAACCTCGCCGCCTCCCACTACAGCCTCGTCGGGTTCCAGACGCAGATGAAGTGGGGCGAGCAGGGACGCGTGCTGCGGCTGATCCCGGGGCTGGAGAACGCGGAATTCGTGCGCTTCGGCATGATCCACCGCAACACCTACATCAACGGGCCGACGGTGCTGCGTGAGACCTGGCAGATGAAGGGGCGCGACTCGATCCTCTTCGCCGGGCAGATCTCGGGCGTCGAAGGGTATGTCGAGTCAGCCGCCTCCGGCCTGATCGCCGGGCGCAACGCCGCGGCCCTCGCGCTCGGGCGGGAGCCGTCGGCGCCGCCGCGCACCACGGCGATCGGCGCGCTGGCCTATTACGTGTCGCACGCGGAGCCGAAACACTATCAGCCGAGCAACATCACGTTCGGCATCATGCCCCCGCTGGTGCGGGCGCCCGGCGGCCCAAAGGTGCCAAAGAAGAAGGCGGACCGCAACGAAATGCTCTCGCGCCGGGCCCTCGAGGACCTGGCGGCGTGGATGCAGTCGAGGGAGCGCGAGCCGGTACCGAGATGAAAGAGCAACTGGGTGAGTTCCTCGAGCATCTGCTGCTCAACGAGAACGCCTCGCGCCACACCGTGCGCGCCTACGAGAGCGACCTCACGCAGTTCATCACCACTGTCGCCCGGCACCTCGGAAAGAAACGCGGCGACCTCACCGCCGACGACCTGACGCATCACAACATCCGCATCTTCCTCGGGGAGCTTCAGCAGCGCGGCAACTCGCGCGCCTCGGCCGCGCGCAAGCTCGCGGCCGTGCGGACCTTTGCACGCTACCTGCGCCGCGAGGGGCTCATCGACGGGGACCCCGCGTCGCTGGTGGGGACGCCGAAACGCGAAGAGCGCCTGCCGGCGCATCTGGGCGAGGCCGAGATGTCGCGGCTGCTCGAGGTGCCGGACGCCTCGACGCCGCTCGGACGGAGGGACCGCGCCATCCTGGAGCTGTTCTACGCCTCGGGCCTTCGCCTCAGCGAGCTCGTGGGGCTGAACATCGACGACGTGAACCTGGCGGGTCGGATCGTGCGTGTGCTGGGCAAGGGACGGAAGGAGCGGCTCGTACCGTTCAACCGTTCGACCGAATCGGCATTGCGCGCGTGGCTGAAGGACTGGGAGGAGCTGACACGCGGCGCCGTCCCGGACCAGCGATCGGGCGTCCGGCGGAAGGGGCGCAGCGAGGCCGAACCGCTCTTCCTCAACTACAAGGGGGGACGCCTCTCGACGCGCTCCGTCGACCGCCTCGTGCGGCGATACGTCACCGCGTGCAGCACGCGGTTCGGCATCAGCGCGCACGCGCTCCGCCACTCGTTCGCCACGCATCTCCTGCAGCGCGGCGCCGACCTGCGGTCGATCCAGGAGCTGCTCGGCCACTCGCGCCTGAGCACGACGCAGCGGTATACGCACGTCAACGCGGCGCAGTTGCTGGACGCCTACCGCAAAGCGCACCCGAAAGCGTGAGGGCCGGCTGAAGCCGGCCCCTACCGGCTACCGCCCGAGCCCCGAG
>Ga0247719_1000315_pt1 | contig 32567 bp, 28 predicted proteins | sample 41E_DmetaG_FD_189046 | JGI IMG/M metagenome (GOLD analysis project Ga0247719, IMG submission 189046) | Soil microbial communities from hillslope of Landscape Evolution Observatory, University of Arizona, Oracle, AZ, United States - 4-1-E_D | ecosystem: Engineered > Artificial ecosystem >...
GGCGAAGTCACGCCATCGAGCGACGGGCAGTCGGGCACGCCGACGTCTGCGGAGGGCACCACGCCGATGCCGCAGGCGGCGGCAGGTGCCGGGCGGGCAGGGGCAACCGGAGGGGCCGCCGGGGGTGACGTCCGGGACGGCGAAATCAGCGAGCGCGCCGGTGGACTTCGGGCCGACACTCCCCTGAGCGATGCGTGGAGCAGCGGAAAGGGCAGCCGGGCGCCGGATGCCCGCGCCAGAACGCTGACCGACCGGTCACCGAGCGACGGTCACCACGGCGCCCTTCCTCCCGCGCTGCGGGGCTACGTGCGCAGCTATTTCGACGCGATCCGGCAATGACTGCACCGACCCAGGACGATCTCACCACCCAGGCAGCCATCTTCCGCGACTGCTTCGAGCACCTCCGCGCGGAGATCGGACGCGTCTTCGTCGGGCACGCGGACGTCGTCGAGCATCTGCTCCTGTGCTTCTTCTGTCAGGGACACGCGCTGCTCGAAGGAGCACCTGGCCTGGGGAAGACGCTGCTCGTTCGCACGCTCGCCGACGCCGTGTCACTGCGCTTCACGCGGATCCAGTGCACGCCCGACCTCATGCCGGGAGACGTCACTGGCACGAACGTGCTCACCGAGGCACCAGACGGATCGCGCGTGTTCCGCTTTCAGCCGGGGCCGATCTTCGGCCACGTGGTACTCGCCGACGAGATCAATCGCGCGACACCGCGAACGCAGGCTGCCTTTCTCGAGGCGATGCAGGAACGCCGCGTCACAATCTTCGGCGTCACCCACCCGCTCGACGAACCGTTCTGCGTGCTGGCGACGCAGAACCCTCTCGAGATGGAAGGCACCTACCCGCTGCCGGAGGCGCAGCTCGACCGGTTCTTCTTCAAGCTGACCCTCGGGATGCCCGGCGTGGCGGAGCTGGCGGAGATCATGGCGCGGACCACCGGCGACGCCACACCGCACGTCACTGCGCGGTATGGTGCGGACGGACTGCGGCCGCTGCTGGCGCTCGTACGACACGTGAAGATCGGCAGCGAGGTCATGCGGCTGGCGCTCCGCCTCGTCCGGGCGACGCATCCCGACGCCGACGAAGCGCCCGCCGGCATCCGCCGTTACGTGAAACACGGTGCGAGCCCGCGTGCGGCGCAGGCCATCGTGCTCGCCTCCAAGGCGCGCGCGCTGCTGGCCGGCCGCTTCCACGCCTCGTCCGAGGACGTCCTGAGTGTTGCGCTGCCGGCGCTCGCGCACCGCCTCATCCTCAACTTCCAGGGAGAGATGGACCGCGTCTCGACGGCGTCGCTCGTGCGCGACGTGATGGCTTCCGTCAGCGAGTGAGATGCTCACGGCGACCGAGGCGGCGCAGCTGGATCGGTTCGCCCTCGCCGCGCGAACCGCCGCGGTTTCGGCCGCCGGCCGGCGCCCGGTGAACGCGCGCGGCTACAGCCTCGAGTTCCACGACTACCGCCACTACCAGCCGGGTGACGATCCTCGCACCATCGACTGGGCGATCGACGCGCGGCTGCGGCAACTGGTCGTGCGCCTGTATCGGGCCGAGGGGCACGTGCCGCTTCACCTGCTCGTCGACACCAGCGGGTCGATGGGGACGGGGGATCCGGCCAAGCTGCAGACGGCCGCCCGCGCGGCCGCGGCCCTCGCCTACGTCGCGGCACGACGACGGGATCCGCTGGCCCTCGCTGCGTTCGATACAACCCTGCGGCTGGCGGTCGCCCCAGGCGCCGGACGCCCGCACCTGCTGCGCGTGCTCGACGCGCTCGAGCGCTTCGCGCCCCGGGGCGCCTCGAGCTTCGATCGTCCGCTGACCGACTACGGGACGGCGGTGCGGGGGCCCGGGCTCGCGATCGTGCTGTCGGACCTCCTCGGCGGCGACGCCACGCCCCCGGGACTGGTGCAGGGGTTCGACGGGCTGCGCTTTCTGCTCCACCGGGGCTTCAGCGTTGCACTTGTACACGTTCTGACGCGCGACGAGGTCGCGCCAGTGATCGCCGAGTCCGTCGAACTCGTCGACCCCGAAGCCACGCTTCCGGCGATGATCGTCGATCCCGTGGACGCGGCGGCCTACGCGGCCCGGGTGCGCGCGTTCATCGCGGAGGTCAGGAGCTTCTGCGCCGCCCACTCGGTCGCCTATGTGCCGCTTCACGGCGAGAGCGGAATGGACGCCATCCTCGGCGGGTGTCTCTCGGCGGGCGTGCTCGCGCTTCACGGCTGAGCGATGGAACTGCTGGCTCCCGCTTTTCTGTGGTGGCTCCTGGCATTGGGAGTTCTACTCCTGCTGCCAAGGCTGCGCCGTCCGCGCCGGCAGGTGGCCTCGGCGACGCTGCACCTGTGGCAGCAGGCGCGCGGTGCGGACGCACGCACACTGCGGGTCAGGCTGCGGCGACATCTGCTCCTCCTCGTCCAGGCTGCCGCGCTCGTGGCGATCGTCTTCGCGCTGGCGCGGCCGGTGCTGATCACACGCGCCGGGGACATCGCCATCATCGTGGACGTGTCCGCGAGCATGGGCGCCTGGGACGGCGGCGCGGCTCGCCTGGATCTGGCGCGTGATGAAGCGCGCCGGATCGTGCGATCCCTGCCGTACGGCTCGCGCGTGTGGGGGGTGTCGGCGGGCGACACGGTGCGCACGCACGTCCCGTCCGGCCGCGGCAGCGACGGCTTCGACGCCTTTCTCGCCTCGCTGCGCCCCGCCGACGGCGCGGCCGATATCGACGGCGCCGTTGAAGTGGCCCGCGCTGCCGGCGTCGCGCAGATCGTCGTGGTCTCCGACGACCCTTCCGCGCCCGCCGACCCCAATGTCCGCGTGATCCCCATCGGCTCGCCCGCCTCGAACGTCAGCCTGGCGCTGTTCGCCGCGCGGCGTGTCCCGGAGAGTCCGATCGACTACGAAGTCGTCGTCGAGATCCGCAGCTTCGCGGGCGAGACCTCGCGACCGGTGCTGACCGTTTCGGGCGAGTCGGGTCCGCTGCACAGCGAGCCGCTCGAAATCGGTCCCGGCGGCAGGGCTCTGCGGACGCTGCTGCTCGGCCCGCAGCAGGGCCGCCTGACGGCACGGCTCGAGGTGGACGACGCGCTCGAGGCCGACAACGAGCGCACGGTCACACTCCCCCAGCCGGCGCGCGTGCGCGTGCATGGAACGGCCTCGCGGTTCGTACGCGCGGCACTCAACTCGAATCCCGCCGTCCGGCTCCTTGGCACCGGCCCGGAGACAGCGGACGTGATCGTCTGCGCCGGATGCAGCGTCGCCCCGCCGGATGCGCCTGGAGTTCTGCTGGTGGCATCGACGATGACACCGCCGGCGGATGCCGAGCCGGTCGCAACCGGCGGCCGCGCCGTGGGAAGACGCTGGCTGCGACGACAGCAGCGGCTCATGCGGCTCGAACTCGACACGAACGATCCGGCGGTCGTCCGCGACGCGGTGTTTCCCGTCGCGATGGCCGAGAGTGTCGCCTGGCTGGCGCGGAGCGACTCCGTCGACGACGGGCGGTTCCCCGAACGTGAAGCGGATCTGCGGCAGCGCCCCGCGGAGCGATCCGTCGTCGATGATCGGCCCGAGCGGACACCCGTCACCGGGCGCTTGGCCCTGACCGCGTTGCTGCTCGCCGCCGCCCTGGCGCTCGTCGCGACGGAATGGGCGCTCGCCTCGCGCGGCACGGCACAGCAGCCGGTGGCCATCCGCGCCGTGGTGCTGGCGTGCCTCGTCGCCGCCGCGGCGGGGCTCTCGGTGCCGGTCGGGCGCGGTCCCGCGGCGGTGATCTTCGCGATCGACCGCTCGTCGAGCATGTCTGCCGCGGCGCAAGCCGGTGCCGAGCGTCGCATGGCCGCGATGGCCGCGCGCATGCAGCCCGGAGACGCGGCCGGGATCGTCAGCTTCGGCGCCGATGCGATCGTTCAGCGTCCGCTCGCCTCATCGCTCGCGGCCACCTCGTCGACGGCGCTCGTCGGCACACGCGCAACGAATATCGCGGCCGGCATTCAGGTGGCACGCAATGTCGTGGGTCACGAGGGCGCCAGGCGCATCGTGCTGCTGACCGACGGCGCGGCGACACACGGCGATGCTGTCAGCGAAGCAGCGATTGCTCTGGCTGACGGGATCGTCGTCGACGCCGTGGCGGTTGGCGGGGGACGCGCGAGCGCCGCGCTCGTGACCGGCGTGCAGGCGCCACCCGCCGTCCGCGCGGGCGAGCCGTTCGAAGTGACGGTCACCGCGGAGGGGCCGCCAGGAATGGTCGTGCCTGTAACGATCTTTCGTGATGGCTCCGAGCTCGCGCGGCAGCCGGCACGGATCGATACCGACGGCACCGGCGTCGTTCGGGTAATCGACAGGATGTCGCCGGACGCCGTCGTGACCTACACCGCCGCCATCGGCCCCGATGCGCTGCCGGAGTCGGCATCGAGCGGCGTCGCGACGGTTTCGCTCGACCCTCAGGTGGTGCTGTATATCGGACCCCGTGTGCCTGTCTCGGCTCGAGCCGGCCTCGCCGTGGAGCATGCTGACGCGCGGCGTCTGCCCGCGTCCGGCGATCGACTGGCGCATTACTCGACGGTGGTGCTCGACAACGTCGACGCGCAGGAGCTGACCGACGACCAGGCGCGGGCGCTGCGCGACTATGTCGCGCGCGGCGGCGGGGGCCTCCTCGTGCGCGGCGGACCAGGCGTGCTCGGTCCCGCCGGGTACCCGCAGACGCCCCTCGATGCTGCCCTGCCGATCGACTTCAGGTCGCGCGGCGGAAGCCGGGCGCCTGACATGGCGCTGGTGGTGGCGTTCGACAAATCGGGCAGCATGGCGGACGCCGCCGAGGGGACGACCAAGATCGAGCTCGCACGACGCGCCGTGCTGGCGGTGCGGGACGTGCTGCCTGCCGGCGATACCCTTGGCGTGATCGCGTTCGATGCCGCGCCTGCCGATGTCCTGCCGCTCGCGCCCACACCGCCCGCGGCGTACCTCGCGGAGCGACTTGCGCCGCTGCTGCCGCACGGTGCCACGCGGATCGCGCCGGCGATCGCGCGCGCGCGCGAGTGGCTGTCGGCTTCCGCTGCCGCGCGCAAGCACATCATCCTGATCACCGACGGCCGCTCCGACGACCGCGATGCGGCCGAGGTCATCGCGGGGTTGCGCGGCCGCGAGACCGGCCTCACGATCATCGCGGTCGGCGAAGACGCCGACCGGGAGTTCTTCGAGCGACTCGCGGCACGCACCGGGGCTGCGGTGCACCAGCCGTCGCGGCTGTCAGACCTGCCGAAGATCGTCGCGCGCGAGGCGGCGCGCACCGCCGGCGGATCCGTCGTGCGGGAGCCGTTCGTGCCGCGCGTCGTGACAGCCCATCCGATCCTCCGCGCGACGACGACGCTGCCGGAGGTCCCGGAGTACGCCGCAGGGGCAGCGCGCAGCGATGCGGTGACCGTGCTCGCATCGCACCTGGGCGACCCCGTGCTCGCCGTCCGGCAGCACGGTCTCGGCCGCGTCGGCGTGCTGTCGGCCGAGGATCCGCGCGCGGATCCGGATCTCGCATTCGCCAGCCTGTGGACCGAGGCGATCCGCTGGGCGGGAGCGTATCGCGCCGCTTCGCCGCTCGCCCTGGCGGTGAGCGCCCGCGACGACGGCGCGTGGCTCGCGGTGGATGCCGTGGATCCCGACGCGGGCGTGTTCCTCAACGGTCTGGACGCGAGCGCGGCCGTCCGGACGCCGTCGGGCGAGATCCGCACGGTAACGCTCGCACAGACGGCGCCTGGCCGCTACGGCGCAGCGGTCCCGCTCGACGAGCGGGGCACGCACGTGATCACGGCGGTCCTGCGCGGGCGCGGCGGCAACGAGCACGTGCTGCGGCGGGCTTTCTACTGGACCGCGCCGGCGGAGCGGCCGAGACCAGAGCCTGACGTCCACGCACTCGAGCGGATCGTCGCAGCCGGCGGCGGACGACTGCTCGCCGACGGCGAGAGTCCGTTCGACGTCGAGCGCCCGGCGCGGCACAGGGACGTCTCGACGGAGCTCGCCCTCGCGGCGCTCGTGCTGTTCCTTCTCGATATCGCCCGGAGAGGCGGCGTCCCGTGGCGGGCGCTGACCGGCCGGGGGAAAGCGATGGCACACGCGTGAAGCGCTGGCTCCTGCTGCTCGGCGGCGCGATCGCGCTGGTCGCCGCCACGAAGCTGCTCGTGGAGAACGTCCTGGGAATCGACCTGCGGCCGGCGGTGCAGCGGTGGATCGACGATCCGGGGCCCGGAGCGGCGTTCGCCGTGCTGATGCTGCTGGTGGTGGATCTCGTGCTGCCGGTGCCGTCGAGCGTCGTGATGGTGTTGAGCGGCGCCGTGTTCGGGGTCGTGAAGGGAGCGGCGATCGCGCTGGCGGGATCGGTCGGCTGCAGCCTCGCCGGGTTCGAGCTGGCACGGCGCTACGGTCGCGGCGCCGCCACGCGGATTGCCGGAGCGGCCGACGTCGCGCACATGGAGCGAACGTTCCACCGCTACGGCGCGGGCGCGGTCCTCGTCACGCGTCCGCTCCCGATCGTCAAAGAGGCGGTCAGCGTCGTCGCCGGCCTGTCGGGAATGAAGCGCTCCACCTACGTCGTCGCGACGTTCGCCGGGGCGATCCCCGAGGCGGCGATCTACGCGTATGCGGGCGCGGCATCGCGCGATGCCGGCTCGCTGGTGCCGGCGCTCGTCATTCTCGTCGGGATCGCGGCCGCCGGATGGCTCGTGTGGCGTCGGCGCACGGAATGACGCGGAGGCCCGGCTGCTCGAGCCGATCCACACGAGATCACAGGCCGATCAGTGCTTCAGGCCCTGATCTCGCCCCTCGCGACGCGCGCCCGCACGATCCCCCCTGCGCTCCGCACCGAGAGCTCGGCTCCACCGTCGGCGACATCGCGATGCACGTACCCGAGGGCCAGCCGCGAGCCGAACCGCGGTGAATCGACCGCGCTCGTGATGCTTCCCACCTCGCGGTCGCCGGCGAGCAGCGCGTCACCACGATCCACCGGCCCGTCGGCCTGCAGCATGACCAGCTTTCTCGCCACGCGTCCGCCACCTCGATGCAGCACACGGACGATCACCTCCTGGCCGACGTAGCATCCCTTGGTCATGCTGATCGCACGATGTTCGATGCCTGCCTCCAGCGGAATCGTCGTGGTGTCCATGTCGACCAGGAACTTCGGGATCCCCGCTTCGACACGGGTGACCTCGAGCGCGGCAGGATCCACAAAGACAGCGCCCGCCGCGTGCACCGCGTCGAGAAGCGCGTCGGCGCGATCTGCCGCGACGACGAGGTCGAACCCTGGCACTCCGTCTTCGCGGCTCCGCAGCACGTACACCGGCACCCCCGAAAAATCCCAGCGCCGGTTCTCGAACGGCCGGAGCGCATCAAGAGCCGCGGCGTCTGGAGCCGATTCGCCGGGAACCGCATGCCGCCCAAGCGCCGCGGCGAGCGTCCGCCCGGCCGTCGGACCGTAGAGACCGATCTGTGCCAGCGAGGCCGTCGCGTCCTCGACGAGCACGTCCTCGGTGATGACGAACCGGTCGAGGTGCTCGCGAATGGCCGGCGCCAGCGTCGCGTCGAGGTCGATCAGCACCGCATCACCCAGCTCGAACACGCGCATGTCGGAGATCATGCGCCCCTGCGGCGTGAGCAGCGCGGCGTAGCAGCCCGACCCCGGCCCGAGCGCAGCGATGTCGTTCGTCAGGAGGCCGTGGAGGTACGTGAGGCGATCCTGCCCCTTCAGGAGGATGCGGCCACGGTCGCCGCGGCGCAGCATGCCGGCCCCCTCACGAAGGACGTCGTAGTGTTCCAATGAATTCATCGCGGACGGCTGGTATCCTCAGCTCATGCTGTTCATCCGCAATTGTACCGCCGCGCTTCTGGCCGGCCTGCTGACCGCCGGCGCCTCGGCGTCGCAGCCGACAGCACCTGCCGCAGGGCACGCCGAGTTCCTCATCTTCCTCGGCGGACGGGAAGCGGGGCGTGAACAGGTCAATCTCGCGCGCAGCGGCGGCAACTGGATCATCACGTCCACGGGCCGCATCTCGCTGCCGATCCAGCTCACGATCAACAGGTTCGAGGCGAAGTACGCCGCCGACTGGCAGCCGCTAGAGATGCACGCCGAGGCGACGATGGCCGGCAATCCGATCGCCATCTCGACGTCGTTCGGCCTCACCACGGCAGTGAACGAGATCACCCAGGGAGGAACGACGAACTCGAAGACCGACCAGATCTCGGCCCGGTCGGTGATCCTGCCGAACAACTTCTTCGGTGCGTACGAGGCGCTCGCCGCGCGCCTCGCAACGGCCGCGGCAGGCACGGAGATCCCCGCCTACATCGCGCCCCAGGCCGAGATCAAGGTGACGGTGAAGGCCGTGCACGACGATGCGATCACGTCGCCGTCCGGCTCGACCAAGGTGCGGAAGTTCGATCTCACGTTCCACAATCCCGGGGGTCCTCTGGCCGCATCCGTCACGGTCGACGAGCGGAGCCGTGTGGCGCGGGTCGAAATCCCGGCCGCCGGGCTCACCGTCGTGCGGGCGGACCTGGCGACGGTGGCGATGCGGCAGCAGACCGTCCGGAACCCGACAGACGCCGACGTGATGATCCCCGCGCTCGGGTTCAACATCGCCGCCACCATCACCACGCCTCCGGCCGTCGCCGGACGGCTGCGGCATCCCGCCGTCGTGCTGGTACCCGGATCCGGAGCCGTGGACCGCGACGAAACGGTGGCGGGCATCCCGATCTTCGCCCAGCTCGCCGGGTCGCTCGCGGAGCGCGGCTATCTCGTCGTCCGCTACGACAAGCGCGGCGTGGGGCAGAGCGGCGGACGCATCGAGAGCGCCACGATCCAGGATTATGCCGACGACGTGCTGTCGATCGTGCGGTGGCTGCAGCGGCGGAAGGACGTGGACCGGCGCGGCATCGCGCTCGCCGGGCACAGCGAAGGCGGAGCGGTGGCGCTGATCGCCGGCTCGAAGAAGGACGACATTGCCGCCCTCGTGCTGATCGCCGCCCCGGGCACCCGCGGGTCCGACCTCGTGCTGGAGCAGCAGCGGCGCGCGCTCGAGCAGATGGAGATCAGCGACGAGGAACGCAAACAGAAGGTCGCGCTGCAGGAGCAGATCCAGACGGCGGTCCTCACCGGCATCGGGTGGGAGGGAGTCCCGCCGGAGCTGCGGCGCCGCGCCGACACCGCCTGGTTCCGCAGCCTCCTCGAATTCGACCCGGCGAAGGTGATGCCGCGCGTCCGCCAGCCGCTGCTGATCATCCAGGGGGATCTCGACCGACAGGTGCTGCCGTACCACGCCGATCGGCTCGCCGAGCTCGCGCGGGCCCGCAAGCGGAAGGCGCCTGTGGAGGTCGTGCATCTGCCGGGCGTGAATCACCTGCTCGTGCGCGCCACCACCGGCGAGGTGGCGGAGTACGGCGAACTGAAGGAGAAGACGATCGTTCCCGAGGTTGCGCAGAAGATCGCCGAGTGGCTGAAGAAGTAGCGGGCGGGCGCGAGGGCGCGCGTATTGCAGCAGCCACCCGCATCTGAGGGTTCCTGCCGGGTAATCGGCGGTTGCCCGCGAAACCAGCAATCTGCACTAGACTCTGGAGCCAATGCGAGTCGGAATTCCCAAGGAATCCTGGCCCGGTGAGACGCGCGTCGCCGTCATCCCTTCCGCCGTCCCCGGGCTCGTCAAGGCAGGTCTCGAGGTCGTCGTCGAAGAGGGGGCGGGCGTCGCCGCCGGATTCACCGACGAGGCCTACCGCGCGCAGGGGGCGTCGATCGCGCCCCGGCGTGACGTGTTCGCCGCAGACATCATCCTGCAGGTCCGCGCGGCTCCCGGGGATCCGGCGCTGCTGCGCACCGGCCAGGCGGTGATCGGCTTCGCCGATCCGCTCGGCGCTCCCGCCGGCATCGCCGCGCTCGCCAAGTCTGGCGCCACCCTGTTCTCCATGGAGCTGATGCCGCGCATCACGCGTGCGCAGAGCATGGACGCGCTGTCGTCGATGGCCACGATCGCCGGCTACAAGGGAGTGCTGCTCGGCGCCGTCGAGCTTCCGCGCCTGTTCCCGATGCTCATGACGGCCGCCGGCACGATCTCCCCTGCACGCGTGTTCGTCGTCGGCGCCGGGGTCGCCGGCCTGCAGGCGATCGCCACCGCACGCCGCCTCGGCGCGAAGGTCGAAGCCTATGACGTGCGCCCGGCGGTGAAGGAGCAGGTCCAGAGCATGGGGGCGAAGTTCGTCGAGCTCCCGCTCGAAACGGTGGACGCGGAGGACAAGGGGGGCTACGCGAAGGCGCAGGACGAGAGCTTCTACCGCCGGCAGCGCGAGATGATGCTCAAGGTCGTCGCTGGCAGCGACGTGGTCGTCACGACCGCGCTGATTCCCGGAAAGCCGGCGCCGAAGCTGATCACGACCGAGATGGTCGAGGCAATGGCGCCCGGCTCCGTCGTCGTCGATCTCGCCGCCGAGCGTGGCGGCAACTGCGACCTGACGCGCCCCGACGAAAGGGTCGTGCACAAGGGGGTGACGATCCTCGGCCCCTCGAACCCGGCCGCACTGGCGCCGTACCACGCGAGCCAGATGTATTCGAAGAACATCATCACCTTCCTGACGCACCTGCTCGGGAAGGAAGGGGCGAAGGAGCCGTCGCTCGCCGTCGATCCCTCGGACGAGATCACGCGGGAGACGCTGCTCGCCAGGGGCGGTGAGGTCGTGCATCCGCGCGTGCGGGAGTTGCTGAGCGCGTCCTGACGAGCGGAGCGAGTTCACGAGCCTGGCCCCCAGGGCAACTGCCGTAGCCGACGGCTGGAGGAAAAAGCGGTGGACGTATTCGTAGGCGCACTCACGGTGTTCGTGCTCGCGGTCTTCGTCGGATTCGAACTGATCAACAAGGTCCCGCCGCTCCTGCACACGCCGCTGATGTCGGGCTCCAACGCGATCTCCGGCATCACGATCGTCGGCGCGATGCTCGCCGTCGCGACGCCGCATCCCTTCTCGACCGTGCTCGGGCTCGTCGCGATCGTGTTCGCCACCATCAACGTCGTCGGTGGCTTTCTCGTGACGCACCGCATGCTCGGCATGTTCAAGAAGAAGGATTGAGCCCGTGACCCTGTCGCTGATCAACCTCGCGTATCTCGCGTCCGCCGTTCTGTTCATCCTGGCGCTCAAGGGGCTGTCGCATCCCCGCACGGCCGTCCGCGGCAACCTGCTCGGCGCCACCGGCATGCTCGTGGCCGTGGTCGCGACGTTCCTCTACCGCGACCCGGCGATCGCCGAGACGCCGCTGCAGGCGTTCGCGTACATCGCGGCGGCGATGGTCGTCGGCGGCGTCATCGGCGGGCTGCTGGCGACGCGGATCCAGATGACCGCGATGCCGCAGATGGTCGCGCTGCTGAACGGCTTCGGCGGCGGCGCCTCGGCGCTCGTGGCGGGAGCCGCGCTGGCCGACGTCGCGGGGCACGCGCCGACCACCACGTTCCTCATCGCGACGGGTGTATCCGGCCTCATTGGCGGCGTCACCTTCTCGGGCAGTCTCATCGCGTTCGACAAGCTCCAGGAGCTCTTCCTGCCGGGCAAGCCGATCATGATGCCCGCGCACCAGGCGGTGACGGCGGCAGTCGTGCTCGTGGGGCTGGCGAGCATCTACTGGATCATCACGGGGGACGCCGACACGCGCCTGTGGGCGTACGGCGCGCTCGTCCTGCTCGCGCTGATCGGCGGCGTGCTGCTGACGATTCCGATCGGCGGCGCCGACATGCCGGTCGCCATCGCGCTCCTGAACTCCTACTCGGGCCTCGCCGCCGCGGCGACCGGTTTCGTGCTCCAGAACAACGCCCTGATCATCACGGGATCCCTCGTCGGCGCCTCGGGACTGATCCTCACGCAGATCATGTGCAAGGCGATGAACCGGTCACTGATGAACGTCCTCACCGGTGGCGGCACGGTCTCCACGCCAGGCGCGAAGGCCGACGACGTGTACGCGGGAAAGGTGAAGGCGACCTCCGCCGAAGAGATCGCGATGCTGTTCGACGGCGCGCGGAGGGTCGTCGTCGTACCGGGCTACGGCCTCGCGGTGTCACAGGCCCAGCACACCGTGCGCGACCTGGCGAATCTGCTCGAATCGAGAGGCACCGAGGTGGAGTTCGCGATTCACCCCGTCGCGGGCCGGATGCCCGGACACATGAACGTGCTGCTGGCGGAAGCCGACATTTCGTACGACAAGCTCAAGGAGATGGACGAGATCAACCCGAGCTTCCAGGAAACCGACGTCGCGATCGTCATCGGCGCCAACGACGTCGTGAACCCGCTCGCGCGGACGGATCCCTCGAGCCCGATCGCCGGCATGCCGATCCTCGACGTCGACAAGGCGCGAACGGTCGTCGTCATCAAGCGCAGCCTCAGCCCGGGGTTCGCCGGCATCCCGAATCCGCTGTTCGCGGCCGACAACACATTGATGTATTTCGCCGACGGCAAGAAGGCGATCATGGATCTCATCACCGCGGTGAAGGAGACGTAGGTGACGTTGCCAAACGCCAAACGCCAAACGCCAAACCGCAAACGCGAGACTCCCAACGCCGCGCTACCGAACACACGCGCCCGATGTGGCTGCTGAAAACCGCTGAGGGCAGCGAGCCTGCCCTCACCTTCCGCATCCTTCCAGGCAGCACCAAGACGATCGGCCGCGCCACGCGCGCCGACTTCATCGTCGACGCGACGCTCGTCTCGCGCGTGCACTGCCGTCTGACCGCTGGCGCCGCCGAGCTCGAGGTGGTCGATCTCGACAGCACCAACGGCACGTTCGTCAACGGTGAGCGGGTTGACGGGCGCGCAACCGCGAGAGCGGGCGACCGGATTCGCGTCGGCGGCGTGGAGCTGATCGTCGAGAAGGGCTAGCCCCGGCGCGCGACGGCCTCAGACGCCGCGGAGGAACGGGTTCGTGCGCTTCTCCTCGCCGATCGTGGTCACCGGCCCGTGCCCCGAATACACGGGCGTGCCATCCGGAAAGCGGAAGAGCACGTCGCGGATCGACCGCAGCAGGGTCTCCATGTCTCCCCCCGGAAGGTCCGTTCTGCCTACCGACCCGGCGAAGAGGGTATCCCCGACGATCAGGACGCGCCGGTCGGTGGGGCCGCTCGTGCGCGGATCGCCGTTCACGGCCAGCGCCACCCCGCCCGGGCAATGCCCCGGCGTGTGGTGCACCGAGATCTCGTATTCGCCGAAGCGTATCTTCTGGCCGTCGGCGTAGAAGTGGTCGATCGTCGGCTGCGGCTCGACGCGGAGACCGAACATCAGCCCCTGCTGCACGACCCCCTCGTAGAGGAAGTTGTCGTCGCGGTGCAGCCACACCGGGACGTTCAACGCCGCCTTCGCCCGTGCGACGCCAGTCACGTGGTCGAGGTGGCCGTGGGTCAGCAGGATGGCCGATGGCTTCAACTGGTGCCGTCCAACGGCGTCGAGGAGCTCGCCCACTTCGTCGCCGGGGTCGATCAGGACGGCATCGCGGGTGACCTCGCAGCCGAGAAGGTAGCCGTTCTTGAAGAAGGGGGCGACTGCGCGCGTTTCGAGGATCATGAGCCTGTCCGGCACCCATTTTCGCATTCCAGGGTGAGATGGACACCACCACTTACCGCGAAGCGAAACGGGTCCACACCAGCGTGCTCGCCGCCGCCGAGAAGCGGGCGCTCGTCTGGATGGCACGCCGGCTGCCGGCCGGCATCAACTCCGACCACCTGACGACGCTCGCCGGCGCGGCGATGGCGGCGGCTGGCGCCTGCTACTGGATCGGTCCGGGATCACGCGCCGCGATGCTGGGGGCGATCGCGATGCTCGCCGTGAACTGGTTCGGCGACAGCCTCGACGGCACCGTCGCGCGGGTCCGTCACCACGAGCGGCCACGCTACGGCTTCTACGTCGACCACGTGCTGGACGTGGTCGGGATCCTGTTCCTGCTGGCCGGGTTCGCCCTCGGCGGGTTGATGACACCGCTCGTCGCTGCGGGGTTCCTCGTGGCGTACTACCTGCTGATGGTGGAGATCGCTCTGGCGACGCACGCGGTCGGCACCTTCCGGATTTCGTTCTGGCGGTTCGGCCCGACGGAGCTGCGGATCCTGCTGGCGATAGGGACGCTCCAGGTGCTGCGCTCGCCCGAGGTGACGCTGTTCGGCCATCGCCTGCTGCTCTTCGACGTCGGCGGCGTCGTCGCGATCGCGGCGCTGCTCACGACCTTCGCGGTGGCCGCGCTCTCGAACGGACGCCTGCTCTACAGGCTGGAGCCGCTACCGGGCTCGTCATCCGTTTCGTAAGATGGAGGCATGGTTCTGGTAGCTGTGGACGACCTGCTGTTCTCCTCGAAGATCCGGGCGACGGCAAAGCAGGTGCAGATCGAGGTCGCGTTCGCGCGCACGCCCGACGAGATCCTCGCGCAGGCGCGTGCACTGCGCCCCTCGCTGATCGTCTTCGACGTGAACTCCGAGAAGGCGGATCCGATCAACACCGTCGCGGCGTTGAAGGCGGATCCCGAGCTGCAGGCGATCCCGACGACCGGCTTCGTGTCGCACGTGAACACCCAGGCCATCCTCGCCGCGCGGCGCGCCGGCATGGACGAAGTGATGGCGCGGAGCGCGTTCGCCGCGAACCTGCCGCAGATCCTCACGGAACGGGAGCCGAAACGCTGACCGCCGCCGACATCCACACCGCCGCGGCGCGGATCCGCGGGCGCGTCCTGCGGACGCCGCTCCGCCACTCCCCGTGGCTTTCCGAGCGGGCGGGTGGTGACGTCTTCCTGAAACTCGAGACGCTCCAGCCGACTTTTTCATACAAGCTCCGCGGCGCCACCAACGCCGTCCTGAAGCTCGCGGCCGCGTCCGGCGGCCGCCGGACGACGATCGTGACGGCGTCCGCTGGCAACCACGGGCGGGCGATGGCTCACGCCGCATCGGCGGCGGGGCTGCCGCTGACGGTGTACGTGCCAGAGGGAGCGCCGAAGACGAAGGTCGATGCGATCCGGGCGCTCGGCGCCGAGCTGCGTCCGTGCCGCGACTACGACGAGGCGGAGCACCGCGCGAAGGAACAGGGGGCGCGCGGCATCGGGGTCTACATCTCTCCGTATGCGCATCCGGATGTGATCGCAGGTGCGGGAACGGTGGCGCTGGAGATCCTCGAGGACCTGCCGGACACCGCGACCATCGTGGCGGCGATCGGCGGCGGCGGCCTGATCAGCGGGATTTCGATCGCGGTGGGGTCGCGCGCGGAGGCCGCGGGCGTCGAAGTGGAAGCGTCGACACCCTTCACCACCAGCCTGGCCGCGGGAAAGATCACGCAGATAGAAGTCCGCGACTCGCTGGCGGACGGCCTCACCGGCAACCTGGATCCCGACAGCCCGACGTTCGAGATCGTGCGCGACGGCGTGCGGCGGATCGCGGTCGTGTCAGAGGAGGAGCTGCGCGCCGCGGTGCGCGGCGTGGCGGATCACGAGCGGCTGATCGTCGAGGGGGCGGCGGCGGCGGCCGTCGCGGCGGTGGCGACGGGCAAGCTCGACGTCAGGGGCCGCAAGGCCGTCGTCGTCCTGTCGGGGGCGAACATCGATCTGGAGACGTGGGCGGCGGCCTGCGGGGTCAGAGCTTGAATTTTGCATTTTTTGCAAAATTCAAGCTCTGACCCCCGAAGACGCCAGCCACCACGCCAGCAGCGCAAGCACGGCAAGACCACCCGCACCGATCAACCACACCGACGCCGGGACCCTGTCGGCGTCGTCGTCCACAGGCAGCAGGTACTCGTCACCGCGCGGCGTCGGACGGACGTCCAGCTTTGCCGCGACGCCGCGCAGCGCCGCCGAGAACGACGCGGCGCTCTGGAACCGCCGGTCGAGGTCCTTCGACAGGGCCCGCAGGATCACCCCATCCAGCTCCGCCGGCACATCCGGGTTCACCGCCGACGGCGGCTGCGGCGTCGCGCTGACGACATTCATCACCGTCTCCGCCCCTGTCGGCGCCGCGAACGGACTACGGCCGGTGAGCATCTCGTACAGCAGCGTGCCGAGCGAGAAGAGGTCGGCGCGGCCGTCGCAGTCCGCCCCCAGCGCCTGCTCGGGCGCGAGGTAGCTGACGAGCGGGACGTCATCCGGCGGCAGCGATTCCGGCGAACGGCTCGCCGTCCGGCGAATCGTGCCGCCGCGCGTCCACCGCGACATGCCGAAGTCCAGCAGCTTCGCGTTCCCCTTCGCCGTGACGACGATCGTGTCGGGACGAAGATCTCCGTGGACGACGCCCGCGGCGTGCCCCTCGGCCAGGCCGTCGGCAATCTGGATCGCGAGCTCGAGCGCGCGCCGCGGCGGCAGGGGACGTCCCGCCATTTCGCTGCGCAGCGGAACCCCGGCGGCGAACTCGTAGGTGAGATAAGGGACGCCCTCCGCCTCGCCGGCCTCGAACAGCGTCGCGATCGCCGGGTGCGAGAGCCGCGAGGCGAGCCGGGCCTCGTCGAGGAGCGCCAGCCGCCGCGTATCGTCGGCCGCGAGCTGCGGATCGACGAGCTTCAACGCGACAGTCCGTCCGACGCGCGTGTCGCGGGCGCGAAAGACCTCCCCCAGCGCCCCGCGGCCTATCGGCTCGAGCAGGTTGTAGTGAGCGATGGTCCGGTCAGCCACCGGCCGGATTATCCCATCGTTTTTCCCCCCTCGCCCGTCTAAGAGGGCGCGGAGAAGCGCGGGGAAACTCCGCTGGGGACCTCATGGCGGACGTTCGAATCGCGATTCGGCGGCTGGCGGCACGGCCTGCCTATACACTGCTCATCCTGACGACACTGGCGCTCGGCATCGGCGCCGCGACGGCCGTCTTCAGCGTCGTCGACCAGACCATCCTGCGACCGGCCCCTTTCCCCCATGCCGAGCGGCTCGTGGACGTCATGCACATCCACAGCGTCACCAGGAGCGGCGGCAGCTCACTCACGCCGCGCAAGATCCTCGGTTGGCAGGAGCAGACGTCGGTCTTCGAGCGGCTCGAGGGGGCGGCGCCGGTGCAGATGGACGTCACAGGGAGCGCGGAGCCCGAGCGGCTGAACGGACTGCAGGTCTCGCTCGGACTCTTCCCGATGCTCGATGCGCGTCCTCTCATCGGGCGCACCTTCGGCCCGGGAGACGGCGCGCCCGGCTCCGAGCCGGTGGTGATCATCAGCGACGCTGTCTGGCGGAAGCGCTTCGGCGGCCGGGCGGACGTGCTCGGCGAACGCATGCTGCTCAACGATGTCCCTCACATCGTGATCGGCGTGATGCCGCGGCGCTTCCGCCTGCTGGGCGAGGACGCGTTCTGGCTGCCGGTGGATCTGCAGGCGCGGATCGACGACGCGTCGTTTCGAGGCTACGGGATCGGCCGGCTCGCCCCCGGCGTCGCCCCGAAGGACGCGCAGGCGCTCGCCGACCAGGTCGCCACGCGCCTGCAGCAGGAGATGCCGATCGCGCAGACGTGGGGTCTCGGCATCGAGAAGAAGCTGATCGCGCGGGTCGACGAGACGACGCGGACGGCGCTGCTCGTGCTGCTCGGCGCCGTCGGCTTCGTGCTGCTGATCACGTGTGCGAACGTCGCCAGCCTCTTTCTCTCGCAGGCGCCTGCGCGCGCGCGCGAGATGGCGATCCGCTCGGCGCTCGGCGCGGGTCGCCCCCAGCTCGTGCGGTCGGTGCTCGTCGAAAGCCTGCTGCTGGCCGTTGCCGGTGGCGTATTCGGGATCGTGCTCGCCCGGTGGGGCGTCGACGCCATTCTCGCCGCGGCGCCCCAGCGCATGGTGTCGATGAGCACGACGCCGATCGAGATCGACGCGCGCGTGCTCGCCGTTGCCGCAGCCCTGACGCTCGTCACGGGCTTCATCTTTGGTCTCCTGCCGGCGCTGCGCGGCTCACGTCCGAACCTCGAAACGACGTTGCGCAGCGGCGGCCAGCGGCCCACGCGCGGCGCCTACGGGCGGCTGCCTGCAGGCCTCGTTGTCGTCGAGGTCGCCTTCGCCGTGGTCCTGCTCGTCGGCGCGGCGCTGATGACACGCACGCTCGTGAATCTCAACGCGATCGATCCAGGCTTCCGTCCCGACGGTCTCGTGGCAATGCACGTGGCCCTGCCGTCGGATCGCTACCCGACCACCGCAGCCCGTCTGGCGTTCTTCGACACGCTGGATCAGAAGCTTCGAGGCATCGGTCCGATTCGTGACGTCGCCCTCAGCCAGGGCACGCCGCCATCGATCGGCGGGATCTCGTTCGGCAGGCCTGAGATCGAAGGCCGCGGCACGCCGGATGCGGATATCGTCGTGGTTCCGAACGGAACCGTCTCGCCGAGCTATTTCCGGACAATGGGAATTCCCCTGGTGGCGGGGCGCAACTTCGAGCCGAACGAAGCCGAAGGCCACGTCATCGTGAGTCAGGCGTTCGCGAACAGATACTGGCCCGACGGGAACGCCGTGGGCGGCCGCTTCCGGATGGCGACCACCTGGCCGTGGAACACGGTGATCGGCGTTGTCGGCAGCGTGCAGGCGTCGGCGGGGACGGACCGTCGGACGGATTTGCAGTTCTACCATCCGTGGGTAGCACGCCCCGCTGCATCGCCGACGCAAGCCCCCTCAGCGCCAGGAGGAGCACCCTCACCGTCAGCGCAAGCCCCCTCAGCGTCAGCGCAAGCACCCTCGACGTCAGGACGAGCCCCCTCAGCGTCAGCGCAAGCACCCTCGGCGTCAGGACGAGCCCCCTCAGCGTCAGCGCAAGCACCCTCAGCGTCAGTTCCGTCTCCGCGCCGCGCCTACGGTTACCGCCAGATCATCGTCCGCGCCGACAATCCGCTGGCCGTGGTGCCGCTGGTGAAGGAGCAGATCTGGTCCGTCGATCCTCATCAGCCCGTCGAGCGGGTGGCGCTCGTCGCAGACAGCTATGGCGAGATGTTCGCCAAACAGCGGTTCGTGCTCCTGCTGATGTCGGCGTTCTCGCTGCTGGCGCTGATCGTCACGGCGGCGGGGATCTTCGGCGTGCTGTCACAGGCGGTGGCGCAGCGCACGCGCGAGATCGGCATCCGCATGGCGCTCGGCGCAAAGCCGTGGGACGTGATGAGCCTCGTCCTTTCGCGCGGGATGCTGCTGACGGCGATCGGCGCGGCGATTGGCGTGGCGGGGGCGCTGTCGCTCGTCAAAACCGTCCAGGCGCTGCTCTACGGCATCCAGCCGACGGATCCGGCCAGCTTCGCGGCCGTCCTCGCGCTGCTCGGGATCGTCGGACTCGCCGCCTGCTGGCTCCCGACGCGCGCCGCGATGCGCGTGGATCCGGCTGTCGCGCTTCGCGCGGAATAACGGGAACTCCTAACTCCTAACTCCAAACGCAGGTTCGAGGTTTGAAGTTCGAGGATTGGAGTTTGGAGTTTGGAGTTTGGAGTTTGACGTTTGGAGTTTGGAGTTTGAGGTTTGGAGTTTGCCCGGCGCAGCCGCCTATTTGCGCGGCGGCTGCGCCGGGCGGAGCTCGATGCGGCTCGGCAGGCTGCGGGCGGGCATCTCGAGGAGGTCCATGACGACCTGCGCGACGTCTTCGGATGTCGTCGCCCATCCTTCCTTCGAGGTGCCGCGTCCGCCGAAGTCGGTGGCCACGGATCCCGGCATGATGTAGCTCACGCGGATGCCGTCGTAGCGCACCTCCTGCATGAGCGCTTCACTGAACTGATTGAGCCCGGCTTTCGACGCGCAGTAGGCGGCCGCCCCCACGAACGCGTTCTTCCCCGCGAGGCTGCTGATGTTGATGATCCACCCGCCGCCGCGCCTGCGCAGGTGCGGGATGGCCGCATGACAGCAGTAGAAGACGCCGCTCAGGTTGGTATCGATGATCTGCTGCCACTGCTCGACCGTCATGTCGGCCACGTGGGCGAACAGGCCGACCCCGGCGTTGTTCACGAGGATGTCGAGCCCGCCGAAGGCGGCCACCGTTTCCTCCACGGCACGCCGGCAGTCCTCGGGGCGGCGTACGTCACACCGGATCGCGCGGACGGCGTCGGGGCGGCTGAAGCCGGCATCCACCGAGTCGTCGATGTTCCTCGCCGTGACCGCAATGGAGGCGCCGGCATCCGCGAGCGCCCGCGCAATCGCGGCACCGATCCCCTTCGAGCCCCCGGTGACGAGTGCGACCTTCCCTGCCAGCGAAGCCATCAGGCTATAACCTACCTCAGAAACATCCAGCTCGCGCGCACGGGCGTCGAGCGCGTGCGCGTATGGACGAGCCCGTCGGACGTCGCCCGTCGGACAGGAACTACAATAGGCACTCCACATGCCGGTAGTCGCGATCATCGGGGCGGGGCCGCTCGGCGGCGCACTCGCGCACAAGCTGGCGGCGCGCAGCCGCGTCTCCGAGATCCGGCTCGTCGACCCCGCCGATTCGATCGCACGCGGCAAGGCGCTCGACATCGTCCAGTCGGGGCCGGTCGAGAACTTCAGCGCGCGACTCACCGCGTCTGGATCGCTCCTGTCGGCGGTCGGAGCCGACGTCGTCGTCATGGCCGATCATGCCTCGGGCGAGGAGCACGCGGGAGAAGCGGCGTTGAGCCTCGTTCGCCAGCTCCGCGACGCCGGCCTCTCGGCGCCCATCGTGTTCGCGGGAGCGACCCAGCGCGAGCTGATGACGCGCTGCGCGAAGGAGCTGCGCCTGCCGGCGAACCGGCTGATCGGATCCGCTCCGATGGCGCTCGCGTCGGCGCTGCGCGCGATGGTGGCGGTGGTGCTGGATGCGTCTGCCGTCGACGTCATGCTCAACGTCGTGGGCGTTCCGCCGGCAAAAGCGGTCGTCGCGTGGCAGGAAGCGACGGTGTCGGGACAGCCGCTCGCGTCGGTGATGGGCGCGCACGAGATCGCCGCGGTCTCCGCGCGCCTCCAGGGCCTGTGGCCCCCCGGTCCGTACGCGCTCGGGTCAGCCGGTGCGCGCGTCGCCGAAGCGGTATGCTCCGGCTCACGACGTCAGTACTCGTGTTTCGTGGATGCGGGGCCTGGAATCGCGGCGATGCCCGTCGAGCTCCAGCGCGGCGGCATCAAACGCGTCATCGAACCGGCGCTCACGACCCTCGAACGCACCGCACTGGACACCGCACTCTTCGGCCGCTGAGAAGTCCACCCAGGCAATCCGTCGATCTTTCGCACAGGCGAGCCACGGCCGGAATGAGCCGGCGGAGCCGCGAGCGAGCCACGCGCCCGGAGGGAGCGGGCGAAGCCGCGAGCGAGGGCGCGTGTGGGGGAGTCCGAGGGGCGAAGCCCCTCGGGTACTAATGAATTTCGCGTTCGTGCAGCGTGAGCGCGCCGGCGAACTCGCCGAGCCGCTCGCGCAGCACGAGCCGGCCGCGGTGGAGCCGTGACTTCAGCGTCTGCGGCTTCACCCGCAGGATGGCGCTCGCTTCTTCCGTCGACAGCCCCTGGATATCGCGCAGGATGACGGGAATGCGATAGACCTCGGGCAGTTCGGTCAGCGCCTCGATCAGCCGGGTGCGCATCTCGCCGCGCAGTACGTGGTCGTCGGCGATCGACGACCAGTCGGCCGGCTCGTGCGTCGTGCGCTCGCCGGTGTCGGACTCCATCTCGATCCGGGGCAGCTCACGCGGCCGGCTGAAGCGGTTGGTGCGAAGCCGCGACATCGCGGTGTTGAAGGTGATGCGGTAGATCCACGACGACAGCGCCGCGTCGCCGCGGAAGTTCGCGATCTTGCGGTGCACCTTCATCAGGACGTCCTGGGCAACCTCTTCGGCGTCTTCCCAGTTCTTCAAGTACCGGAACGCAAGCTGGTGGATACGCGGCCCGTACGTCGTCGAAAGCTCGGCAACGGCCGAAACGTCCCCCGCCTGCATCCGGCCGATCAATTCTCTTTCCGTGTCAGCCTGGCGCATGGGAGCCTCCGTGTAGGCAATAGAACACCCGGAGCGGAGGGCTTATTCCGAACAGTGTTCAATCCGTGTAAACGATTGATCAGCACAGATTTACCGCGAACTCTTCAGTTTCACCGGTGCCGGCGCCCGTCCACGCGCTTCGGCGAATCGGGGGACCGGGCACTCGGGGCTCGCCCGTGCCCGCTCAGCCGTGAGGAACCGCTTGCGGACGCCCCGGCAGCTGAACGGTGCAGCGAACGGAACAGCCCCTACGCGAAGACCTCGTGAAAGGCGGCGATGCAGGCATCCTCGACCGCGGCGATGGCAATCTCACGTCCGAGGAGCTTCTGGAGGGACGTCACCCCTTTGTCGCTGATGCCGCAGGGGACGATCAGGTCGAAGTGGGTAAGGGTGGTGTTCACGTTGAATGCGAACCCATGGCTCGTGATCCAACGGGCGATGCGAACGCCGATCGCGGCGAGCTTCTCGTTGCCCACCCACGCGCCCGTCAGTCCGTTCATCCGGGCTGCCGTCACGCCGAAAGCCGCCGCCGTGCGAATCATCACCTCTTCGAGGTCGCGCACGTATTGATGCACGTCGCAGCGATCCGGCTTCAGGTCGAGAATGGGATAGCCGACGAGCTGTCCAGGGCCGTGGTAGGTCACATCACCGCCGCGCCCCGTCTCGAAGACGTCGACCCCTGCCGCCATGAGGGCGTCGGGCGACGCGACGATGTGGGATCGATCGTTGCGGGTCTTGACGCCGAGCGTGATGACCGGCGGATGCTCGAGGAGGAGCAACTGGTCGGGAACCTCGCCCGCGCGGCGCCGTTCGACGAGCTCCTTCTGCAGCTCGAGACCGTCAGCGTACGAGACGACGCCGAGCCGCCTGACTTCGACGGTGCGCACCGCCTCAAACTCCAAACCTCAAACTTCAAACTCCAAATCTAAAGACCTCAAACTCCAAACCTCAAACTCCAACTTCACACTCCAGAGATGGAGTGTGCCGGTGTGGGTTGCGTGCGTTCGCCGTTCATTTGGAGTTTGCCGTTTGGCGTTTGGCGTTTGAGATACGTCAGAGCCACCCCTCGTCGAAATTCTCGAGCCGCTCCTTGATGTACGACAGGAAGCGCCCGGCGTCGGCGCCGTCGATGAGCCGGTGATCGTAGCCGAGGCTCAGGTTGCACATCGGACGGATGGCGATCGCATCGTCGATCACGACCGCCCGCTTCTCGATCGTGCCGACACCGAGGATGGCGACCTGCGGCTGGTTGATGAGCGGCAGGCCGTAGAGCGCGCCGAAGATCCCCGGGTTCGTGATGGTGAACGTCCCCCCCTGGACCTCGTCGGGGTTCAGCTTCTTGGACCGCGCCCGGGTGGCGAGATCGTTGATGCCGCGGCTCAGGCCGAGCAGGTTCTTCTCGTCGGCCTTGCGGATGACCGGCACGATCAGGCCGTTCTCGAGCGCCACCGCGATCCCGAGATTGATGTCCTTCTTGTAGACGATGTTGTCGCCGTCGATCGAGGCGTTCACCATCGGAAACTGCCGCAGCGCATCCACGACCGCCTTCGCGATGAACGCCGTGAACGTCAGGTTCGCGCCCGCCGCCTCGTACGCGGCCTTGTGCTTCTGGCGCAGCGCCGTCACCCTGCCGAAGTTCACCTCGTACACGGAATACACGTGCGGCGAGGTGTGCGCGCTGAGCACCATGTGCTCGGCGATCTTCTTGCGCATCACGCTCATCGGCACGATCTCGACATTCTCGCCCGGCCGGAAGGCAGGACCCGGCGTCGGCAGCTGCCGCGCCTGCGCGGCCGCCGGCTGCTGCGCCCCTTTCGCGGCGCCGCCGGATTCGATGAAGCCGAGGATGTCGTTCTTCGTCACGCGGCCGCTGATGCCGGTGCCCTGGATCTGCCGGATGTCGACGTCGTGCTCCTTCGCGATCCGGCGAACGAGCGGGGACGACTTCTGGCGACGCAGCTCCTCTTTTGAGAGCGGGCCCGACTGCTGCGCCGGAGCGGCGTCGGTCGACGGACGCGCTTCGGACGCGGCCGCGCGCTGATCGACGGGTGTGCCCTTCGAGACGGCGGTCTCAGCCTGTCCGACCGCCGCGGACGGCAGCGAACTGGCCCCCTGCCCCGCGGCAGGCGCCTGGGCGACAGCCCCCTTGCCGTTGCCGCCGACGGGCGCCGCCGCTTCCCCGGCCGCGGCGATGATCGCGACGACGCTGTTGACCGGAACGGTCTCCCCCTCTTTCACCGTGATCTCGGCGAGCACGCCGGCAGACGGGGAGGGGATCTCGGCGTCGACCTTGTCGGTCGAGATCTCGAACAGCGGCTCATCGCGGTCGACCGTGTCGCCGACCTTCTTGATCCAGCGGACGATGGTGCCTTCCGCGATCGATTCGCCCATCTGGGGCATTACGACATTCGTGGCCATCTCGAATCCCTAATCCCTGATCCTCGAATCCCTGATTCCGCATCCCGAGTCCCGGATCTCGCATCCAGAATCCGCCGTCCCGAAATCCCGAATCGAGCCCGAGCCCCGATCCCCGAGCCCCGAGCCCGAGTCGCGCCGCAAACCCTAATCTTGCCTCAATATGCGACCAGGCGCCTGGCCGTGTCGACCACCCTCGTGACCGTCGGCAGGAAGGCCGTCTCGAGGTCCGGAGCGTAGGGCACCGGGGTGTCGGCGGAGGCGACGCGCGTGATCGGCGCGTCGAGGTATTCGAATGCCTCCTCCCCGATGATGGCGGCCAGTTCTCCTCCGATGCCGCCGGTCAGCGTCGCCTCGTGGAGCAGCAGCGCGCGGCTGGTCTTCGCCACGCTCGTGAGGATCGCCTCCTTGTCGAGCGGGGCGAGGCTGCGCAGATCGATGACCTCCGCCTGGATCCCGCCCGCCTCGAGCGTCTTCGCCGCTTCGAGCGCGGTGTAGACCATCGCGCCGAACGTCAGGATCGAGAGGTCCGAGCCCTCCCGGCGCACGGCTGCCTTGCCGAGCGGCACGATGTAGTCCTCCTCGGGCACCTCGTCCTTGATCCGGCGGTACAGGAACTTGTGCTCGAAGTACAGCACCGGGTCGTCGTCCCGGATCGCCGCCTTCAGCAGCCCCTTCGCGTCGTACGCGGTGGACGGCTCCACCATCTTCAGCCCCGGCGTGTTCAGGAAGAACGCCTCGGGGTTGAGCGAGTGAAACGGACCGCCGCCGACGCCACCGCCGCAAGGGCCGCGGACGACGATCGGCACGCCGGCGCCGTTGCGGTAGCGGCTCGTCGCGGCGAAGTTCGTCAGCATGTCGAAGCAGCAGGCGATGAAGTCGATGAACTGGATCTCGCAGACCGGCCGCAGGCCCATGTAGGAGGCGCCGATGGCGGAGCCGACGATCGCCTGCTCCGAGATCGGCGTGTCGATGACGCGGGTCTCGCCGTAGCGCTCGAGCAGTCCTTCGGTGACCTTGAAGGCGCCGCCGTATGCGCCGATGTCCTCGCCCATGACGAACACGCGCTCGTCGCGCGCCATCTCGTCGAAGAGCGCCTGCCGGATGGCCTCGAGGTACGTGATGACCGCCATTCAGGGCCGCTCCGCGAACGGGGATGCCACGAATTCGAGTCTCGGCTGCGCGTAGTCGTCCTCCGCGTACACGCCGCGCGTGACGCTCGCCGGATCCGGTGCCGGCGACTGCTCCGCCAGGTCCGCTTCTGCCGCCGCGTAGCTCTTGGCCTGCCGGTCGATCTCGGCGATCTGCTGCTCGGTGGCGGCGCCGCGCTCCAGCAGCACCTTCGTGAACCGCGCGATCGGGTCCCTCTTCTGCCACTCCTCGATGAGCGCCTTCGGCACGTAGCGCGCGTCGTCGTGCTGCGCGTGCCCCTGCATCCGCATCGTGTCCACGCCGAGCAGCGACGCCCCATCCCCCCCGCGCGCGCGGTCGACCATCCGCTTGGCCGCGTCGTACACGGCGAGCATGTCGTTGCCGTCCACCATCTCGTGCGGGATGCCGTACGCCGCGGCACGCTCGTCGATCCGCCTGATCGCCATCTGCTTCGAGATCGGCGTCGAGTAGGCGTACTTGTTGTCCTCGGCGATGACGACGAGCGGCGCCTTCTGGACGGCGGCGAAGTTCAGCCCCTCGTGAAACGCGCCGGTGCTCGTCGCGCCGTCGCCGATCCAGGCCATCGCGACGAGGTCAGCAGCCGCCTGCCGTGAGCCTGCCGAACGGCGCATCCGCGCCCCCATGGCGATACCGGCGGCCACTGGAATGGAGTCGCCGAGCATGCTGATCGGTCCGACGACCACCGGTTCGTGCTCGCCGCCGGATCCGTTGCGCGTCCACTCCGGCATGTGGACGATGTGGATGTTCAGGTCGCGGCCGCGCGTATTCGACTCCCCCTTCGCCATGTACTGGAGAAAGATCTCCTTCGGCCGTATCCCCATCGTCATCAGTGCGCCCATGTTGCGGATGAGCGGCAGGATCGCATCCGATTTCTTCAGGGCGTACGCCGTGGCGACCGATTCACCTTCCTGGCCGAGGCTGCGATACAGGCCGCCGATGACCTTGCTCTGGCGGAAGAGGATGACGAGACGCTCTTCGATCTCGCGGGCCAGCCGCGCAAACCAGTACATCTCGAGCAACTGGTTTCCGCTGAGGGCGTCTGATGGCTTCCTCGCGGGCTTCGACTTCGTAGCCATGTTCCGCAGGGCGCCGCCTTACGAATGGATTGCGCCGCCATGGGCGGCGTGGGCCGCCTCTGCCACGGCTTCGCTCATCGTCGGGTGCGCGTGAATCGTGCGGAGGAGCTCCTCGACCGTACACTCGAGGCGCAGCGCGAGGGTCGCTTCGGCGACGAGCTCGGTCGAGCGCGGCCCGATCATGTGGACGCCGAGGATCTCGTCGTACTTCTTGTCGAAGACGATTTTCACGAATCCCTCGGTCTCTCCGGCGATACGGGCGCGCCCGAGCACGCCGAACTTGAAGGAGCCGGTCTTGACCTCGTAGCCGCGCTCCTGCGCCTGCTTCTCCGTGAGCCCGACGCTGCCGATCTCGGGGTCGCAGTAGGTGCAGCCCGGGACCTGGTCGTAGTTGATCGGGCGGTACTCCTTCCCCGCGATCCGTTCGGCGAGCACGATTCCTTCGGCCGACGACAGGTGCGCGAGCTGCGGGTGCCCCGGCTTCTCGAAGGTGATGACGTCGCCGATGGCCGAGATCCCGGGCACGCTGGTCCTGAACTCCTGGTCCACGCGGATGTAGCCGCGGTCCATCTGGAGCCCGGCCTCTTCCGCGCCGAGGCCGCTCGTGACGGGTCCGCGGCCGGTCGCCACGAGCAGGTACTCGGCATTGAGCTTCACCGTCTTGCCGTCGGGCGCCTGCGCCTCCATGTCGACGCCGTTCGCGCCCGCTTTCGCGCTCGTCACCTTCGTGCCGGTCATCACCTTGATGCCCTGCTTCTTGAAGGACTTCTCGAGCTCGGCCGACACCGCCTCGTCCTCGACGGGGACGATCCGCGGGAGCAGCTCGATGATCGTCACCTCGCTGCCGAAGCGGCGGAAGATCGACCCGAACTCGACGCCCACGGCGCCGCTCCCCATGATGGCGATCGACTTCGGGATCTCCTTCATGTGGATCGCCTCGTCGCTCGTGATGATCCGTTTGCGGTCGATCTCGATGCCGGGCACGCTGCGCGGCGTGGACCCGGTGGCGACGATGATCTCCTTCTTCGCCGTCAGGGTCTGCTTCTGCCCCTCGGTGATCTCGACCTTCCCCTTGCCCGCGAGGCGTCCGCTGCCCTTGATCCAGTCGATCTTGTTCTTCTTGAACAGCAGCTCGATGCCGCCGGTGAGCCCCTTGACGATCTTGTCCTTGCGGGCGTGCACCTGGTTCATGTCGATCCCGACCGCCTGCCCGATCGTCAGCCCCCACTCCTTCCAGTCCTGCGCGACCTTCAGGGCATGGGCGTGCTCGAGGAGCGCCTTCGTCGGGATGCAGCCCCAGTTCAGGCAGGTGCCGCCGAGCACCGGCGCGCGCTCGACGACCGCCGTCTTCAGACCGAGCTGCGCGGCGCGGATGGCGGCCACGTAGCCGCCCGTCCCGGAGCCGATCACTACGACGTCGTATTCGTTAGCCATTCTTCTTCTTGATGGAGGAAAGCGGGATGAAATTCGATGGGGGAGGCGCCGGCGCCGCAGGCGCGTCCTCGGGCTCCTCGGGATCGAGCCGCGAGACGACGGAGCGAAGCCGCGTGAAGTCGTACCGCAGCTCCCAGTACGACTGCGTGAGCGCCTCCAGCTTGCGGCTGGCGCGGCGGGCCGACAGCAGCGCCGCCAGCGCGATGAGCAGGGCTACGCCTGCAAAACCCCACAGGACCACAACCGTCGTACCTTACCTTGACGCCCCCCCAATCGCCAAGCGCGCCCACCGGGTGTTCCGATCACCGCCGCCCCGCTCGCACCGACCGTCCCCACGCGCGTGTCGCACCGTAACCGTGTTGCTCCGTGCTACCCCGTGGCCCGCCTTCGCTCGAGGCTTCGGCGGGGCAGGCCTGTGTTGCACCATGGCCCGTGTTGCTCCGTGTTACCCCGTGGCCTGTTGCGTGGCCCGTGTTGCTCCGTGTTACCCCGTGGCCTGTTGCGTGGTCCGTGTTGCTCCGTGTTACCCCGTGGCCCGCCTTCGCTCGAGGCTTCGGCGGGGCAGGCCTGTGTTGCACCGTGCTGCACCGTGGCCTAGAATCGCCCGCGGTTTCCCTCGATGGCCACCAACAAGACGGTCCTCATCTGCGACGACGATCAGGGCATGCGGGACACCCTGTCGGCGATCCTCAAGCGCGACTACAAGGTGCTGACCGTTTCGAGCGGCGAGGCCGCGCTGGTGCTGCTGCGCGAGCAGGACGTGGATCTGATCCTGCTCGACGTGCGGCTGCCCGGCATCAGCGGCTTCGACGTGCTGCGGATCGTCAAGGAGAACTACAGCCTCGTCGAGTGCATCATGATCTCGGCCATCAACGAGGTCGAGACCGCCGTGCAGGCGATGAAGCACGGCGCCTACCACTACATCACGAAGGATTTCGACTACGACGAGCTGCGCTCGCTCGTGCGGAACGCCTGCGAGCGGCAGGATCTGAACCGGCAGGTGATCACCCTCAGCGCGCAGGTCGCCGAACAGAGCGAGCGGGAGTTCCTCATCGGCCCGAGCCGCCAGATCCGCGACATCGTGGATCTCGTCCAGAAGGTCGCGAAGCTGCCCGCAACGGTCCTGATCCTCGGCGAGAGCGGCACGGGCAAGGAGCTGCTGGCGCGGCTGCTGCACCGCGAGTCGGGCAAGGGAGACGCGCCGTTCATCGCCGTCAACCTCTCGGCCATCCCGCACGAGCTCGTGGAGAGCACGCTCTTCGGCCATGAACGCGGCGCGTTCACCGGCGCGCACCGGCAGCAGCTCGGCAAGTTCGAGCTGGCCGCCGGCGGCACGCTGTTCCTCGACGAGATCGGCGATCTGCGCTTCGATCTCCAGGCGAAACTGCTGCGGGCCATCCAGGAGGGGGAGATCGAGCGCGTCGGCGGCTCGAAGCCGATCCGCACCGACTTCCGCCTCATCGTGGCGACGAACGTCGATCTCGAGAAGGCCGTGAAGGAGGGGCGTTTCCGCGAGGACCTGTACTACCGCATTAACGTGATCCCGATCCGGATGCCGCCGCTGCGCGACCGCCTCGAGGACCTGCCGGAGCTCGCACGCCTCTTCCTCGATCGCTACCGCACCAAGTTCCGGAAGCCGGTGCGCGGCATTTCGGATTCGGCCCTCAAGATCCTCTCCTCGTACTACTGGCCCGGCAACATCCGTGAGCTCGAGAACCTCATGGAACGGCTGGTCGCCGTCTCCGACAAGGAGTGGATCACCGACGAAGACCTCCCGCTCGAGTACCACTTCGCGAAGCTCGATGCGATGCCGCCGCGCGGCGAAACGCTGTACCAGGAAGCGCTCGACACCTTCGAACGGAACTTCCTCATTCGAGCGCTCGAGAAATCAGACTGGAACATCACCGCCACGGCCCGCTACCTCGGCATCCCTCTGAGTACGCTCAAGCACAAGATGTCGCGGCTCGACCTGCGCGACATCGCCCGTAAGCTCCGCGGCTGACGGCGCCGCCGCCGAGGAGCGGCCAACCGGTTGGCCGGTAAGGCCAACGTATTGGCCACCTCGGCTGAAGCGGCGGCGGCCACGCGCCGTTCGGCAGCCAGGCCGGCATCACTGCACCGTGCGTTTTCCCTAGCGTTTCACGCCGATCATCGCCGGCGGTAGCCGACGCCTCCCCGCGCGCGGCACGCAAAGAACGACGGAACGCGCATTGCACTTTTGTGAGGCCGACGGCCGCGGACGCGCGGCCTTCCCCGACAACTTTCGCCATACGGCTCACGGGCTGACGCCGGCGCAGCCCGCGAGGGAGGAGTACGCATGCAGTCGTCCATGTTCAACGTCCGCGTTCCGCTGTCGCGATTCGCCGCGAGCGACGACGTGTTCCTGATGAACACGTTCACCGACGCGCAGCTCATCGTGGGAGCCGACGTCGCGTCGCTGCTCGACCGGCTCGACGCCGGAATGGCGGGCGAGGCGCTCTCGGACGAGGAGCGCGCCGCCGTAGCGGCGCTGGCGGAGCATGGCTTCGTCACGCGCGACCGCGCGGCGGAGCGCGCGCAGCTCGAGACCTTCTTCCGCGAGGTGCGGGAGGACGACCGGCAGCTGCGCGTCACCGTGCTCACGACGCTGCAGTGCAACTTCGCCTGCGACTACTGCATCCAGGGCGACCATGGCGATCACAACCGTCACGCGGCCAGGATGTCGGTCGAGACGGCCGAACGCGTGGCGCAGTGGGTGGAGAGCCGCATGGAGGCGACGCGGCCGGAGAGCTTCGTGCTCACGCTGTTCGGCGGCGAGCCGCTGCTGAATCTGCCGGTCGCATACTTCCTCGCCGAGCGGCTGTGGGCGGCGTCGCAGGCACGCGGCGTCCGGATGCAGATCAACGTGATCACCAACGGCTTGCTGTTGACTCCCGAGGTGGTGGATCGCCTCCAGCCGTTCGGCCTCAACGTGGTGAAGATCACGCTCGACGGGGATCGCGACACGCACAACCGCATGCGGCCGCTGCGCGGCGGCCAGGGCACCTTCGACCGGATCATCGCCAACATCCGCCGCGTCGCGGGCCGCTGCACGATCACGATCGGCGGCAACTTCGACGAGTCCTCGGTCGACTCGTACCCGGCGCTGCTCGACTTCCTCGCGGCGCAGGAGTTCGCGCCCCACATCGCCCGCGTCGCGTTCAAGCCGGTGGTGCGGGACGTGATCCAGCGCGTCAGCGCCGGCCTGGAGGCGCCGGCTGACCCGGCGCCGCGCGGACGGAAGTTCATCGGCCTGACGCCGGTCGGCGAGGGGAAGCCGCTCAACGGCACGTGCATGACGTCTGCGGGCGCCGGCACGGCGGGCGGCGGCGCGTGCGACACCTGCCATTTCGCGTCGGACGCGATGGCGCTGCTGCGCGACGAGACGAAGAAGCGTGGCTTCCACACGAGCGACGGCGTTCACATGGGGCCGTGCGAGATCCACCGCGCGCACGCGCACACCATCGGGCCGGACGGCTCGCTCTACGCCTGCCCCGGGTTCACCGGCGACCGCAAGATGTCGACGGGGCACATCGACGGCGCCACGGATCCGCTGCGCGCGCTCGCGGCGCGGCGGTTCGAGCAGCTCGCCGCCTGGAAGGAATGCCGCGACTGCGCGTTCATCCCCGTCTGCGCGGGCGGCTGCACCGTCGCGTCCCATTCGGAGCTCGGCGACCTGAATCGCCCGAGCTGCCACAAGCGAAGCTTCGAAGCCGGCGTCGCCTCCATGGCCCGCGACGCCGCCGCCACCCTCAGCCCCGAGCTGGTGGCGTGATCGGCCGTGAGGAGAACCCGATGAACAAGAACAAGCCGAAGGTCACGAGGAAACCCGCGCTGCGTCCATGGCTCGTGGACGTCGCGGTCGAGCACATCCGGTAGAGCGTCTCCCTGGTTCACGACAGATACACCCAACGATTCCGCGCCCGTGGGGGCGCCTGTGAGGAGAACATCATGAAGATCACCGTCATCAAGAAGGCCCAGCTGACCCGCGACGCCGACCGCATCTCCTGCCCCTTCATCGTCGAGGCAGCCGGCGGTCCGAAGCGCAAGTAGCGTCGGCGATCCGCCGATACACTGGGGACAGCCGCGCCCGGCGCGGCTGCTTGCCTGGACCTGCATGGAACGTGCACACCGACCGGGGCTGGCAGGATCAGCGCTCGTGCTGCTGGTCCTGTGCCCATTTCTGGCTGCCTGCGGGTACGGCGCATCTGCGGACCCGCAGGCCGGCACGCTGCGCGTGGGCTTCGGCATCGGACCGACGGCCCGCGCGTCCGGCGTCACCGTGCTCACGGAGTTTCTGTATGCCGAGCCGCTCATCGTGCACGACTGGAGCGGCCGGCCGCAGCGGAAGCTCGCGCAGTCGTGGCAGTGGAACACCGGCGGCACGGTGCTGACGCTGCGGCTGAAGCCGGGCGTCAGGTTCCACGACGGGTCGCTGCTGACCGCCGACACGGTGGTGCAGTTCGTCAGGCAGCACGCGGCGCGCGAACGGCCCGGCTTCCGGTACGTCACCGACGTGACGGCGCCCGACGCGCAATCGGTGGCCATCCACCTGTCGCGCCCCGACTTCTTCGTCCTGCCGGAGCTGAGCGAGCTG
>Ga0247719_1000316_pt1 | contig 32259 bp, 37 predicted proteins | sample 41E_DmetaG_FD_189046 | JGI IMG/M metagenome (GOLD analysis project Ga0247719, IMG submission 189046) | Soil microbial communities from hillslope of Landscape Evolution Observatory, University of Arizona, Oracle, AZ, United States - 4-1-E_D | ecosystem: Engineered > Artificial ecosystem >...
CCCGCTGCGTGGTTGCCGGGGAAGATCGTCGCGATCAAGGTCGCGGCGGGCGACGCGATCAAGGCCGGCCAGGTCGTCGCGGTCCTCGAGGCGATGAAGATGCAGAACGAGATCCCTTCTCCCGTCGAGGGCGTCGTGAAGGAGATCCACGTCAAGCTCGGCCAGAGCGTCGAGTCCAAGGACATCATCGCCACGATCGAGTGAGGCGCGAGTCGCCGTCGCCGATGCAAATCGAAAACGCCAAGTAGCACACTCGCCGACTCCCCGGGTGGCAGGTGGGATGCTATGGGGATCCTGACGTTGGAGTCGCTCGCGGGCGCGATCGCGGAGCGGCTGCGCATACCTCGCGAGTCGGCGGCAAGCCAGGCGGAGCAGGTGCTCGACCTCTTCGGATTCGAGTCGCAGGTGATCGACAACCTCCTCGAGCCGGAGGAGCGCCAGATGTTCTATCTCCTCCAGGCCCACGGCCTGCTCACCACGAGGAGCGAGGAGACGCTGCTCTGGAACGGTCAGGAGTGGCGCACCCACTACTGGCTCCTGCGCGCGGACCGCATCGAGGCCGCCTCCGGGGCGTTCGTCGACGACGAGGCCGCCTACGAGGAGGCCGAGGTGGACGCGGTGTACACCGCGCTCCCGGACGGCGCCTGGAAGCGGTGAGACCGCGCGCCGCCCTCCGGTTAAGGTTATGTAACGGCCCCCCTCTGGGCGCCTCATGACCGGCGCCCGCGACGGCTACGCCTTCGACCTCTCGGAGGAGCAGGAGCTGATCGTCAAGACCGTCCGCGAGTTCTGCGAGCGCGAAGTCGGCCCCACCGCGAAGCGTCGCGACGAGACGGCCGAGTTTCCGCACGACATCCTGAAGAAGATGGCCGGCCTCGGCCTTCTGGGCCCGGTCACGCCCGTCGAATACGGCGGCGCGGGCCTCGACGCGCGCACCTACGCGCTCATCATGGAGGAGCTCTCGCGCTGGGACGCGGCGGTCGGCGTCACCTACGGCGTGCACACCTCCGTCGCGGTCCACCCGGTCGTGGACGCGGGGTCGCCCGAGCAGATGTCGCGGTTCCTCCCGAAGCTCGCCTCGGGCGAGCGCATCGGCGCGTTCGCGCTGAGCGAGCCGGGCGCCGGGTCCGACCCGGGCGGCCTCGCGACGACCGCGGTGCGCGACGGAGACCACTACGTCCTGAACGGCACGAAGACGTGGTGCACGAACGGCCACCACGCGGGCCACGTCATCGTGATGGCGCGCACGGATCCGAAGGCCGGCAACCGCGGCCTGAGCGCGTTCGTGGTGGAGCCTTCGAAGACGCCCGGCTTCAAGCCGACGAGCGTCGAGCACAAGATGGGCATCCGCGCGAGCGTCACGAGCGAGATCGTCCTCGACAACGCCCGCGTGCCCGCCGAGAACCTCCTCGGGAAGGAGGGCGACGGGTTCAAGCTCGCAATGAAGGCGCTCGACGCCTCGCGCATCGGCATCGGCGCGCAGGGCCTCGGCATCGCCCGCGCGTGCCTCGAATCGAGCCTCGCCTATGCGAAGGAGCGCGAGCAATTCGGGAAGCCGATCGGCGCCTTCCAGGCCATCCAGTTCTACATCGCCGACATGGCGACGCAGGTCGACGCGGCCCGCTTTCTCGTGCAGCGCGCGGCGTACCTCAAGGACATGGGCCGACCCTTCACGAAGGAAGCCGCGATGGCGAAGCTCTACGCGACCGAGGTCGCGCAGCGCGCCGCCATCACCGCGGTGCAGATCCACGGCGGCAACGGCTACACGACGGACTATCCCGTCGAGCGCTACATGCGCGACGCGAAGGTCACGACCATCTACGAGGGGACCTCGGAGATTCAGCACATCGTGATCGCGCGCCAGCTCGGGCTGCCGGGCGGGATGTAGGCCTCAGCCGGATCCGATGATCCGCGCGACCCGGGGGTCGCCGGCGTACCGCGCGAGGTCCGGATCGAGCCGCGCTTCGTCCGCGAAGCCCGGGTCCCGCGCGACGGCGCGTTCGAGCCAGATCGCGACGACCACGGCCGGCCGATCCGCGAAGGCCGCGAGGCGCGCGGCGCTGAACTCGGCCACGCCGTCGTCGCCGAGCGCGGCCGCCTCGCCGTAGGCCTCGATCGCGCCGTCCACGTCGCCAAGCTGCTTGAGCGCGAAGGCCTCGTCGAGCGCGAGGCGCGCGCTTTTTGGCGCGAGCCGGCGGCTGCGCTGCGTCCATTCGAGCGCCCGGCCCCATTGGCCCGCGGTCGCCGCGTGCGAGGCTTCCGCAAGGCACGTTTCGGGAGTGAGGCTCGAGGTCGGCACGCGCCCCGAGGGTTCCCGATCGCGCGTGAATCGAGCGTGCAGCGCGACGGCGCCCGCGAAGGCGACGGCGAGGATGGTGAGGCCCGGGAGCAGGAAATCGGGACGCTCCGCGACGACAACGTGGGGCTCGGCCGCGGCGATCTCCGGGCTCCAAGAGATCCAGGGATTCGACAGGGCGGTCGTGAGGGCGGCGTGACTTCTGACGACCACTCGTCCTTCGGCCTCGATGACGAGCCAGACGTCGCGCCCGGCTGTGAGCGCCCGACCGACGCGCTCATATTCTCTCCCTGTCGTGAACACGACGACATCGCCTTCCGATTCGACGATGACCCTCGGGCCATAGACCTTCATGCGCCAGAGGGAAGTGCCGTTGAGAACGCCCCCTTTGATCAGGGAGTGGGGCTCGTCGATGGTCATGCCGAAGGCAGGCGCGTTGTCGGGAATGGATTCCCTCGTGCCGTTTGAACCCAGGTGACCGCGTTCGCGCCTTTCCAAGGATGGAGATTCATGCTTGATCGAGGCCATGGTTCGCGAGGCCGGAATGATGCCGAGCAGGCCGGGCTTGTGACCCTGCGCCTGAACCATCCCGGGTCCGAAGGAGAAATTCTCTTGGAACTGCCGGACACTCGCATCGACGCCGTGCGCCTCGAGGAAAGGGCGTTCATAGACGGTGACGCGGATCGCGTCGAAATGGACATCCAGGATTCGGCCTTCGGATCCGTCCGTGAAAAGTAAGGACGCAAGCCACAATCCATCGATTTCAACGGGGCCGCTGAGGGACTGTCGGTCCTCGGCCAACGAACTCCCCTCGTGTGCGACAGCCGCCGTTACCGACGTCGCCGAGAGGAACATTGCGAGAAGGACCGTCATCGACTCCCGCCTCGCCACCATCACGGAAGGGAGCGCGGGCGACGCCTTGACAATTCTGGAGAGAACATGTGAATTTCCAAAGGGTCCCAACATTGGGCAGGATGGCGTCACAACACCGCATGAGGTCGGCCGTGGGGAACGGCGCCCAAGGTACGGCGCCGCAGGCCCAAGGCTACGCGTCGACGCGGAGCCCTCAAGACCGACATTTTTCCTCAAGACATTCGCCTGATGGTTTCGTGAGTCCCTGTGAAAGACTCTTGGAGCCGGAGCGCGCAGGTCGGCACGCCCGGACTCCGCGAGTTGACGCCGCGGCGGGCGATAAACGCCGCGACAAGCGGGATTGCTCCCGCAGCCTTTCATCTCATTGGAGATTCCATGTAAATCCGGCCCGTCTTTTCGAAACCCTCCTCGGGGGGCGTCGGGGCGCGGTTTCTCCTGTCCGGCCCACCCCGACCCCCCGAGGCGGTCGGTCCGCCGCGGCAGACGGGCCCGTCCATGGGCTTCGCGAGGGATGGCCCTTTTGGAGAAGCATTGTGAATTCGCCGGGCACGAGGGGCCTCGCCGTCAGTCGCGACGGAACCGATCCGCGAGCCGCGGGTCGCGCGCGAGCGGCGCGAGGTCCGGGTCGGCGAGGACGTCGATCGAGAGCCCCGGATCGGCTTCGAGGGCGCGCGCGAGCCACGTGACGATCTCGTCGCGAGGCCGTCCGAGCCGCGCCGCGCACCGCGCGGCGCCGAAATCCGCGAAACCGTCGGTGCCCATCGCGGCGGCTTCCGCATAGGTCTCGAACGCGGCGTCGAGGCGATCCAGCTGCTCGAGCGCGAAGGCTTCGTCGTGCGCGAGTCGCGCGCTCGCGGGCGCGAGGCGGCGCGCCCGACGCGTCCACGCGAGGGCCGCGGACCAGTCCTCGGCTTCGACGGCGCGCGCGTGCTCCGCGAGGCAATCCTCGGGCGTCATGCGCGCGGCGTCGGCGCGCGCGGAGCGGACCCGCCGGCCGCGCAGCGCGCGGACGGCGAGCGCCCCGACGGCCCCGAGGGCGAGGACGCCGAGGCCCGGAAGCAGGAGGTCGCCTGCCGGCGGGACGATCGGCCCCGTCTGCCCCGTGGCGACGACCCCCGTCGGATACACGGCGCGTCGGAGATCGCCCGCGAAGGTCAGCGTGGCCGCGCTCGGCGGCGCCGGCTCGACGCGGCCCTCGAAGTCGCCTTCGAGGCGCACGCGCCCCGGACGCTCGAGCGGGTGGAGGCCATCGGCCTGGAGCTGGCCGTGCGCGGCGAGGAAATCGACGGCGTCCGACCAGCGGACGTGGGAGGGGCCGAGCGCGAGCGCGAGGTCGGCGCCACGGCCGATCGAGGCTTCGGCCGCGACCTCGGCCACGAGCCAGACGTCGCGCCCGGTGGCGGCGCGGGGGAGCATGGGGTCCGGGAATCGGCCCGTGGCGAATTCCTCCCGCCCCTCGGGCGTCTCCACGATCAGGGTGGGGCCGTAGAGCTTGAGCGCGAAGCGGGGGCCGATGGAGGCCTCGAAATCGTTCGCGAGCAGGTGCGGCGTGCTGACGGTGTGCGAGAAGATCCGGGTCCGCTCGTCGGCGGGTTGTCCGACGACCGCGGCGCCGAAGGTGGTGCGGTCCTTCGCTTCGAAGCGGAGCGCGTCGCCCGTGAGGGTCCCCCGGGTGCCGTCCTTCGGAAGGATCGCGAGATAACCCTCTCGCGCGCCGACGAGGGTCACATGGGCGACCTCGAAGGCCAACGTCCGCTTCTCGGGCGTCGTGCTCGTCCCGGCTCCGGCATCGACGTAGGTGGCTTCGTAGACGGAGACCGAAAGGGTGGCGCGCGCGGCCTGGAGGAGGAGCGCCTGCGGCTCGGGACGGCCATACGCCGCGAGGAGGGGCCCCCCGAGCGTCGCGGGCCCCTCGAACGTCGCGGGGCCGGCGATGCCGAACTCCCCGGTCGTGGCGGTGGCCGCCACGGACGGAGCGCTGAGGAGGACCAGGGCTGCGATCGCTCGGAGAAGCTCGCTGGGTCGTGCCAACGAGCCTCCAATGGCCTCCACCCCCCAAGAGCCTGATGGAGGGACCATGTGACAAACAACGGCGGTCATGATGAGCTGTAAGCGCGATGAGGGTGCGATGCTTCGAATTTCGAGCTGGCTCGCGTGCGCCCTGACCATCGCCCTCGTCGTCCCGTTGAACGCCACGGCCGATCCGAACGACGTTCCCGATTGGGTCCGTTCGTTCGCGGTCGGTGAGGCGGGCACGGTCGCGCTCGTGTGGGATCCCGTGGTGGGCGCCGAGGCTTACCGCGTCTACGGTGTTTCTTCGAGCGGCGCCCGGACGCTCATCGAGGAGACGCCCGCCAACCTGCATGTGACGAACCACGTCTATGCCGGTTACGCGGTCTCCGCCGTGATCGACGGGGCGGAAGGCGATGCGGTGGCCGCGACGAACTGCATCCACGTCGAGCTGAGGCTCGGCGAGATTCCCCCGTTCCTGCTTGCGGTCGAGTGTGTGCCCCCGCCGTGAGACCTCGCTGACCCGCCGGGAAACGGGGGATGTTCGTCCCTTTGGCCAGGTTTCATGCGGTGAACCGCGCATCCGAGGCTGGATCCACGGATCCCCTCCGTGGAGCCCGGGGCGCTGGTTTCTCCTGTCCGGCCCACCCCGGGTTCCAGGGCGGCGCGCGCCCGCAGGGCCTCCGTGGCGCGCCAAGTTTTCGAGGATGCGTGGGGATCCTGCGGCGCGGCTTTCCCGGTCTCGCGAGCCTCGTGGCGTGGTTCCTCGTGGACGCCGCGCCGTCTTCGGGCGGAACGCGGAGGGGACGCCGCAGGCGGCGCCCTCCTCGCCCTGATCCTGGAATCGCCGGGCATCGCCGTCAGCGAGCTCGCGCGGCTTCTCCTTGGGGGTTGGGGCTCCCTCGACCATCATCTCGCGGTCCTCGAGGGCGAGGGACACGTGATCCCTGTCCGAGGGGCGGCGCGAGGAGCTCCACCCGGTCGTGAAGGACGCGGGGTCCCCCGCAAAGGCCCCCGTCCGCCCCAGCCGCTGCGTCGCGCCCGGCGCGCGATCGCGCTGCACGTCGCCGCCCATCCGGGCCCCGGGGTCGCGACGCTCGTCGCGGATCTCGGCCTGCCCCTGCGCGTGGCCTACAACCCTCCCGAGCGGCTCGTCGAGGACGTCGACGGCTCGGCTCGCCGAACGCCTCGCGGACGAAGCGGTCGCGAGAACCGGGGCGGGAAAAGTTGACGTCGCGTTGGAGGAATGATGTAAAATAACAAGGCGAATGCACGCCTTGCAACTTAATTCTCCACAATCGTCAAGAGCATGCACCGGGTACCGGGCGACCATCCGCTGCCCCGCGGCCGTGGTCCCATGCTTCCCCTCGACATCCTGCCGGGAACCCTTGTCGCCGCGCCCTTCCTGGGCGCCCTCGCTCGAGCGGTCCGCCCCGCGGCGCCCTCCGAGGCCGCGCTCCGGATCCTCGCGTGCGTGCGCCGCAAGCCGGGACTGGGCCTGAGCGAATTGCAGCGGGAATCCGGCGTGGGATGGGCGAGCCTCTACCTCCACCTGGAAACGCTCCGCGCGGCGCGGCTCGTGCGCTCAGTGAACGTCGGGCGCCGCCGATACGTGTACGACGCGGCGGCCGGCGTGCCGCCGAGGCACGAGGTCGCCTTCCCCCGCCACGGCACGGGGGCGCGCGTCGCTCGCGCCATCGCGGATACGCCCGGCATCTCCGTGCGCGCGCTGACGGAGCAGCTCGCGCTCTCGCAACGGGTCGTCTATTACCACGTGTCGCGCCTCGACGAGGGTCGTTACCTGAAAGCGCGACGGTGGCGCGGTCGGGGCCTTTTTCCGAGCGAGCGTTTTCTCGACGCCCTCGCGCGCGAGTCCGCCCGCCCCTGATCACGCCCGTCGCCGGATCGCCCACGCCGCGGCGCCCGCGAGGCCGAGGATCGCGAGCGCGCCCGGGCCGGGGATGCCCTTCGGCTTCTGCGCGGAAGCGCCCGAGGCGTCCGTCGTGCCCGCGCCCGTCGGGGGGACCTTGCCGCCCGCGGGAGGCTCGACGATGAGATCGATCTCCCGCGCTTCGGTTTCGAGGCCGTCGTAGGTCGCCCACACCTTGACGCGGTACACGCCGGGTTCGGTCGGCGTCCAGTAGGCGTCGAGCGGGCGCGACGTGCCCGGAAGCACGGCGAGCCCGTCGCCCGCGAGGAGCGCCACGCGCGCGCCGTCGCGGCTGACCTCACCCACGAGGCGCGCGGCGTCGATCGCGCGCGTCGAATCGCTCGCGAACACGCCCGTGACCTTGACGAGCGAGCCCGCCCGCGGCCGCGCGTCGGCGGAGAGCCCCGCCAGCTGTCCCGATTTGCCTTCCGATCGGGAGAGGGTCCCGGCGGGGTGGATCTCGAAGGCCAGCCCTTCGCGGGGGCGGGGCTCGCCGTCCGCGACGAGGGCCGCGGTCGCCTCGTGGGCGCCGACGGCGAGGCCGCGCGAGGTCTTGAGCGCGATGGCCGATCGGACGCCGGGCGCGATCTCGAGGCCCTTGAGGGTCTCCTCGTGGACCTTGCGTCCCTCGGCGTCCTCGATCGCGACGGCGAACGAGGGCGCGGCCCGGACGTTGCCGGTGTTGACGACGTCGAACACGAAGGTCACGGGCTGGCCGGCCTCCGCGTCGAGAACGCGGGCGCGCTCGAACGCGAGGCGGCGGACCTGGTCGCCGGACACCGAGAGCTTGACCGCGGGCGCGAAGGCCATGTTGACGCTCGCGACGCTGCCCGTCTCCGTCGGCGCGCCGTGCCCCGAGATGTCGATGCGGACGGCGCCCTCGTAGGGGCCGTTCGCGGCGTCCTCGGGGACCGTTACCATGACGCGGAGCGTGCGCGACGTGGCGGGCGCCATCGAGAAGGGCTCCGCGGGGTCGGTCCGGATCCACGACGCGATCGCGCCCGCGCCGGACGGCGTGATCGTCACCGCGTGATCGTGCGAGTTCTGGAGGCGCATCGTCGCCTCGTAGTATCCGCCGCGCAAGAGCGCGTTCGGGACGCGCAGCTCGGCGGGCGAGATCGCGAAACCGCCGCCGCCGGCCGTGTCCTGGGCGGACGCGAACGGGGCCACGAGGGGCGCCGCAACGAGGGCCGCGAGAAGCGCGGCGATGAGGGCCTTCATCGGGCGACCACCACCCCGAGCGTGATGCTGCCGGTGTAATCGGCGGCCGGGATGTACTGTTCGTCGCCCGTCGGAACGTCGATCGCGAAATAGATTGGCTTCGCGGCCCCGCCGACCGGGATGAGGAAGGACGTGTCCACGAACGGGCCCTTGGGAAGGCCGCGCTCGCCCGAGAGGCTCGCGATCGGCGCGTAGCGGATGCGCTCCGATGCGATCTTCGCGTCGAAGCCGACGGCGGTGAGATCCGTGCCCGAGATCTGGAGGTGGAGCGGGACGTTGCCCGTGTTGCGGATCGCGAGCGAGGCTGGGTTGCCGCGCGTCGACGAGCCGGGCGCGAGCGGACCGCTCGCGAAGACCACGCTCTTGCCGTCGATCGCGTAGGCGACGATCTCGGTCACGAGGAACGAGCCCGACTTTTTGCTCTTCGCGCCGTGCACGTCCACGACTTCCACGTCGTAGTTGTAGAGACCCGCCTCGGGCTTCTCCGGCAGCTCCACCTCCGTCTCGAACCGGAGCGTCCGACCGGACTTGTCCTTGCCGTCCTTCTCGACCTCCGAGGCGACGGTCGCGCCGCTCGGGGCCTTGACGACGAAGCTCGCGGACGCGAAGTCCTTCCAGCCGTTGTCGTCCTGGGCCCGCGCCCAGACCTCGATCTTGCGGGCCTCGCCCGGCGAGGGGTCGACCTGGTCGCCCTCGTCGTCGTCATCGTCGTCGAGATCGCCCAATCCGACCTCGAGGAGGCGGGGCGCGACGTTCTGGACGCCTGCGCGCGCGTCGATGTTCTCCGCGCCCGCGATGTGCGGAACGACGGCGAGGCCGAGGAGAACGCAGAGGATCAGGGGGAGACGGCTCACGCGTCCACCCCCTTCGCGACGATCGTGATGGGGCCCGAATAGTCGCCGGCGGGGATGTACTGCGCCGTGCCGCGAGGCGTGTCGAGCCAGAGGCGGAGCGTCGTCGACGCGCCGGGTTGGATCGCGAGCGAGCCGAGCGCGGGCGCCGATCCGTCGGCGGCCGGGGCCCTCGTCGAGACCTTGACGCGCTCGGCCGGGATCGAGGCGCCGGTGGCGGAGGAGACGAGGTCGCCGACCTCGACGCGGATCTCGACGGGGAGCACGCCCACGTTCGAGACCTGCACCTCGACCACCGCCGAGCGCTCGCCCGGGTTCACGGAGCCGAAGCCCACGGAGGAGCGCGAGACCTGGATCGAGACGGGTCCGAGGCCCGAGAAGAGCGCGTGGCCCGAGGAGGAGCCGAGGTTCGCATCGAGCGTGACCTCGACTTCGCCGTCGGACGGCTGGATGAGCGCGGTGAGGAGGCCCGTCGCGGCGAGGAAGGCCACCACGGCCGCTGCGATGAGAGGGGTACGTCCGGCCACCATGGGATCGCACGGGTTCGGATCGTCCCCGACAAGGACCCTCCCAAAGGCGCCCTGGTGACCTGGCGACCAGGTGACGAGGGGAAAAGGGGACTTGGGAACCTCAAGCGGGCTCGGCCGAGACGAAGCCCCGGCTCCCCCGGACGGCCGCGAGGGCCGCCTCCCGGAGCTTCGGGACGAGGGCGGCCGGGATCGTGCCGGAGACGCCCACGTGGATGTCCCATCGGTCGGTCCCGAGGCGCGCGGGGGCGGCCTCCCCGGGGACGGCCCGGACGTGCACGTGGGTGGCGAAATCGAGGAAGGCGGCGCGATTCGCGGGGTCGAGGTCGAGGGCGCGCATCATGGCGATGCCCGCCTCTCCCACCGCCGCGTCGGCGTCGAAGCTCTTGCCGCGCCACGGCTTGTCCGTGCGGGCCTTGACGACGAAATGCTGCGGGTGGGGCGTGAGGCACGCGGGGCACGGAGCCATCGATCCCGCATGCGCGACCCCGCCCAAAGGCTTCCGGTCGTCAGCGTCGGCGACGCGTCGTCCGCTCCGCCGCGCGCGACTGCGCCACGCGGGCCTCGCCGCCCTTGTGGCCGCCCTTGCGTCCGATCTTGGACATGTGCTCGGGACCGTACTTGTCGACCACGGCGGCGCCGCCCTTGTGGCCGAGCTTGCGGTACCCTTCGGGACCCAGCTCGCGCTTGCGGACCTGTCCGCCCTTCTCGCCGCCCTTCTTGCCGATCTTCTGGTAGAAGCCGGCGCCATACTTGCGCTTCACGGCCTGCCCGCCCTTCCGGCCGGCCTCGCTGAGGGTCATCGGGCGCTTTGACTTGCGTCGCTCCGCCATGCGGAGGTGCGTGGGACGCGGGCGTGAAAATCGCTTGCGCCTACCCCGTCCCGGCCGTCAAGGATAACAGCCTGAGCGAAGGGCGGCACCGCATCGCGTGCTTGATAAGCCGGGGCGGCCTCTCGCTCCCGGGTACGGATGCTCCAGGCCGATTGCGGAAACTGCCTGCACTGGATGGGACGATGCACGCAGCATCGGATCCTTCCTCCGGGCAAGCTCACGTGCGATTTCTACCAGATCAACGGCCAGTTCAAGCGCGCCATCATCTCGACCATGCTGCAGGACGAGAAGTTCGTGCTTCCCGTCAAGCTCGCGGGCTCGAAGCGCCGATCTTAGGAGAAACCATTATCCCCGCCCGGGCCGAAGCCGCCCCGGGTCAGCATGAGAAGGAGCACGGGGACGACAGGTTCAGCGGTGGCGCGGTCGATCCTCATCCGGGCTCCCCCCGACGAGGTCTACGACGCCTTCCGCAACGAGGAGCGCCTGCGGATCTGGTACTTTGACGACGCGCGGGTCGATTTCCGCGTGGGCGGCCAGCTCGCCTTCAACGGGCCCGAGGGCTCCGTGACGGCCACCTACCGCGAGATCACGCCCACGCAGATCGTGACCGACTACAATCCGCCCTGGTGGGGCCGGGTCACGTGGTCGATCTCGACGGAGCGCAACGGCACGCGTGTCGCGTTGCGCCACGAGGGCTTCGAGGGTAAGGAGGAATGGATGGATCGCTTCGCCTGGGGTTGGGAGGCCTTCCTGAAGAGCCTGAAGGCGCACCTCGAGGGGCGGCCCGTCAAGTGACGCCTCCGGCACCTTCTTGACGCCTCGCCGCCTCGGAACGTTCGTGACCCTCCCGGACGACGCCACGCTCGCGGCCCTCGGCCGCCGCGTCGACTTCCGCGAGTGCGGCCCTTGCGGGGGCGCGTGCTGCAGGATGCCGTGGACGGTCTTCGTGACGCCGCGCGACGTCGAGCGGCTCGAGCGCGCGACCGGCCGAGCGCGCGCGTCGTTCGCGCGCCTCGCGCCGCTTCCCGCGTGGGAGCGCGAGGCCTTCGGCGAGGGAAATCTTCTCTTCACGCGGGTCGCCCTCGCGGACGGTCGCGTTCCGCAGCTCCTCAAGCGCGAGGACGGGGCGTGCGTCTTCCTCGACGCCGCGGGCGGCTGCGGCGTCCACGCGTCGAAACCCCTCATGTGCCGCCTCTTCCCCTTCTATTACGAAATGGCCGGAGACGACGGCGCCTTCGACCCTCGGGAGCGACCGTCACCCGCCGGCACGCGCGGACAGGTCCTCGGGCGACCCCTCAGGCTCCTCGTCGACCGGGGGCACGAGGGGCGCTGCCCGATCGCGACGGACCGCATCGCCGAGGTGGAGCGCGAGGCGGGCGACGCGGCCCTCGCGCTCGCGCAGGCGTTCGAGGAGGACCTGACCCGATTCGCCGGGGAGAAGGAGGCGTACGCCGCTCAGTGGAAGCGGCCGGGAAGGGGCTCGTCCGACATCGGCAGCTCGTAAAGGTACGTCGAGCCGCATTTCGGACAGCGTGTCGTGGCCCGCTCCTGCTGCTCGCTCAAGAGCGGCGCGCGCCACGCGCAATCGCTGCAACGGATCTCCCATACGGATGTGTCCACCACGCGCGACCCCGTCCCCGTGTTCGGCCTTCGGATGCAAGACACTTTCGTCCCGCGAAACGTTAAGTCGCTTGCCGCCCGATGCGCCACAATCCCATGCCGACGCCGACGCACCGTTCCCGTCGCGAAGCGATCGACCTCGCGAACGGCTGGCTCCAGATGGTGTCCACGCACCGCCGGCCCCCGCGCGACGAGATCCATCCCGACCGCCGCGGGCGATTCGAGCTCGTCCTCTTCGACATGGACGGGACGCTCGTGGACAAGCTGTCGAGCTGGGAGATGATCCATCATGCGCTCGGCGTTTCGAACGCCGCGAACTGGGAGCGTTACTCGCGCGGCGAGATCGACGACCATGAATTCATGCGCTCCGACATCGAACTCTGGAAGCTCGGCGGGCGCGAGATCCACGTCGAGGAGATCGAGTCGATCCTCGCGACGGCCGAGCTCATGCCCGGCGCGAAGGAATGCATGGACGCGCTCCACGCCCGCGGCATCGCGACGGGCATCATGAGCGGCGGGCTCGACGTCCTCGCGCACCGGGTCGCGGTCGACCTCGGCATGGACATGTACGTCGCGAACGGCCTCGCGCTCGACGACGCCGGACGCGTCGCGGGCAAGGGCATCTGCTTCGTCGAGATCCGCGACAAGGGCCGCCCGACGCGCGAGGTCCTCTCGAAGCTGGGCGTTCCGAAGGAACGCGTCGCGGCGGTCGGAAACAGCGTGTGGGACGCGCCGATGTTCGCCGAGGCCTCGTTCTCCGTCGCGGTGAACCCCGCGGACTACGGCGTGCGCAAGGCCGCGACGCGCGTCGTGGAGGGAAAGGACCTGCGCGAGGTGCTTGCGCATCTCCTCGAGGCGGATCGGGCCTAGCGCTTCGCGGAGACCACCGTCATCGGAAGCGTCTGCACCCACGCGGCGCGCGCGAAGCGCGCCTCCGTGGGGTCCGCAAGGAGCGCGTCGAGCGCCGCCGAGCGCTTCGCGACATAGCGCGCGATGCGCTCCTCGGGCATCCCGCCCGTCGAAAGCCGGCGCTCGAGCGAGGGGCCGATCTCCGCGCGCTCGTTGCGCACCGCCTCCACGCGATCCGCGAGGGGACGCGATCGGTCGGCCGGCGAGAACACGGCGAGGTGGCCTCCGACGCGCACGTCGTCGAGGGCCGCATCGAGGGCGAGCGCCGGAACGTCGCCGCCGAGGTGGTGACGGGCGCCGTGCGCCGCGTCGAACCCGCGCACCCACGCGGCGGCGGCCTCGCGCGCGAGGACCTCGTGCTCCCGGTCCGCGGGATCCGAGAAGGAGCCCACCCCGGACCACTCGATCGCGAGGAAGCGTCCACCCGGCTTGAGCGCCTCGCGCGCGGCGCGGACGACGGCGGCAGGGTCGGGCACGACGCAGAGGAGGGTGAGGCACACGACGGCGTCGAAGCGCCCCGGCTTCACCGGCAAGCGCGTCGCGTCCCCCTGCACATGGTCCATCCAGCGGTGGCCCTCGTCCGCGACCGCGCGCGCGGCCCAGGCGAGCGCCCCCGCGTCGAGATCGAGACCCGTCACGCGGAGCGGAATCGAACGCGCGAGGGCCCGGGCGAGGAAGCCGCCGCCCGTGCCGAGGTCGAGCACGCGGTCTCCCGGGGAGAGGCCAGCGCGCGCAGGGAGCGAGGCGAGGAACGCGGGATCGAGATAGGCGCGTCGGCGCGCCTCCAGCCGTTCCGCGTCGCCCCGATACCGCTCTGTCGTCGCCGCCACGCTGCTGGGGAAGGCGCCGACCGTCCTTAACATGACGGCGCCTCGGCCGATCCTTGGAGAAACCAACATGTATCCCGTCCGCCCAGTGCAAGGCCGTGACCGTCGTCACCGACGGGGGATTGCGGGGTCTCCACGACACGCTGGAGTCGGCCTACCTTGCGCTCCTCGCCCAGGGCTCCGCCCGCCACTTCGAGCGGCGACGGGACGGCTACACGCTCGTCGGCTTCGCGGGCCTCGCGAGCCCGTCGATGAACCGCGTCGCGTCCATCGACGTCCCGCCGGCGCGGATCGGGGAGATGGTCGAGGACGCGCACGACCTCTTCCGCGAGCGCGGCCTGCCGTGGTGCGTGCACGTCACGCCGTTCACGAGGCCCTCCGACCTCGAAAGCCGCCTCGGCCGTTTCCGGCTCCTCTCGGAGCTGAGCGTGATGGTGCACGACCCCGCGATGCAGCCTCGCGCGCGGCCGCGGGCGGCGCCCGGCGACCTCCGCGTGCGCGAGTTGGAGGCGCGCGAGCTGCCGCTCTTCCTCAACGTGACGCTCGAAACGTTCGGGATGTCGCGCGGTTTCTTCCCGGGGCTTCTCGACATCACCGCGGGCTGGGTCGAGTCGGGCGGCCGCGCCTACGTGGCGGAGCTCGACGGCGAAGTCGTGGGGTGCGGCCTGCTCTCGCGATCCGAAGACGTGGGCGGCGTCTACAACATGGGCACGAAACCCTCCGCCCGTCGTCGCGGCGTCGCGACCGCCATCCTGCGTCGCATCATCCGGGACCAAGAGGAGTCCGGGGGCGGCCTGCTGACGCTCCAGGTGACCCGCGACGCCTACGCGGAGGCGCTCTACCGCTCGCTCGGTTTCGAGCGGGCCTATTCGTGGAGGCTGCTCGCGCCCCGGACCTATCACTGAACGAGATGCGAGAGCGCCGCGAAACCCTCGCCAGGATAATAGCGGACACGGCGGCCGTCGCGGACCTTCGCGACCACCTTCATGCGTTCGAGGCGGGCGAGGTGCCAGTGGGCGAGGCTCGTGGAGATGGCGAGCCGCTCCGCGAGGCCGCGCTGGTCGACGCCCGGTTCGCGCGCGATGACCTGCGCCATGGTCCGGGTGGTCGCGTGGTCGAGGATGGCGGCGGCCGCCTCGTCGACGCGCTGGCCCGCCGCGTGATAAACGCGGACGCGACCGGCGCGCTTCGAGACGACGAGGCCTTCGCGCTCGAGGACGTCGAGGTGGTATTGGACCGCGGTGCGGCCGACCTCGGAGCCCGTGACGAGATCGTGGAGCGAGAGGCCGGGCCGGGCCTTCACGCGCGCATAGAGCGCGTCGCGGGCCGCGTGGCCGAGGACGTCCTCCTTGCCGAGGCGCGTGAACGCGAGGAGCGCGATGAGGCGCCGGAGGCCGGAGGCCCCTGAACCCTTCGCGGCGGCCGCGGCTCCGGCGACCGCGACGATCGCGAGGCCCGCGAGGGCCGCGGCCTCGCCGACGGCGGCTCCGGGCGCTTCGCGCACCGGAACGCCCGCAACGGGCGTCGAGGCGGCTTCGAGGTCGCGCGCCTCCTCCGCGGGGACGATCCCGAGGAGACGACCGACGTCGCGCGCGAGCCCGGCGACGGCGTCGAGGGCGCGGATGATCGGATGGGTCGCCGCGCCGGGCGCCTCGCGCACGGCCTCGACGACGATCGCGGCGTCGGGGGGCGCGGCGAGGGGCGCGCGCGCTCGGCGCGGCTCCTCGCGCGCGGGTTCGGGGGACGTTTCGCGCGCGGCGGGGGGATCCTGTTTCGACTCGAAGATCATGAACCGCGGCTCGTTGGGGACGTCGGCGGTCGCGAGGACGTCCTCCGCGCGGGGAACCGTGACGAAGACGGGGAGGTTCTCGGGCGGGGCCGAGAAGCCGAACCACCCGAAGAGCCACCCGAGGTCCAGCCGGTCCTCGACGGCGTCGGTCGCTTCGCCCGGGGAGGCCGCGGAGGCGAGAGGGGCGGCGACGAGCATGGCGGCGAGAACGAGAATTCCGGCGTTCTTCATCGGTGGCGAGCCTCCACTTTCCCTTCTTGAAGCCGCCTGAACCCTCCTTAGGGTTTGTGGTCGCGGCCTTGAATCGCGACAACGCCGGGTTCGAGAATTCAAGGAGCCGTCCAATCTCCCTATATGCGCACCCCCGGCTCGCGGGTCGGTGATCCGCTCCATGCAGCGATCGAAGGTAACCTTGGTGGCCGTGGCCACCGTCCTCGCGGGCTTCGCCGGCTTCGTCTTCGCCGGCACGGCCCTCGGCGCCGAGTGGTTCGAATACGAAGGCCGCGCGACGGCCGGGGCCGGCTACCTCGTCCCGGTGCCCCCGGGAGCCGAAGCGCTCGAGGTCTTCCTCACGCCGACCGGCGACGCCGCGGCGGCGAGGTTCTCCGTGCTCGACCCGACCGACGCGCGCGTCGGCTATTACGAGCTCTCGAACGCCGTCTCGGCGGCGAACATCGTGGAGCCCGTCGCGGGCGCGTACATCGTCTACGTGTACGACGTGAAGGAGGGCTCGCTCTCCTTCCGCCTCCGCTCCGAGGAGGCGCCGGGCACGCTCAAGCTCCAGAAGGCCTTCGTCCACCGCCAGGACCACCGCATCGCGACCGCCGACGAGGGCGGCGCGTTCTCGAAGATCCTGACGGTGAACCTCAAGGCCCAGCCGGTCTTCATGACGATCCTCTACGAGGGCGCCGTCGAGAACCTGGTCGCCGAAGCCGTCACGGCCTCGGGTCCCGCGGTCACGATCCGCGGCGAGTCGGGCACCTCGCACGGCCCCGGCCTCGTCATGGGCGCCTCGGGCGAGCGCACCATCAACCCCGCGAACCTCGCGGCGGGCGCGGTCGACGTCACCGCGTCCGCGGATCGCTTCGACGGCATCCTCTACCTCACGACGCTCTCGGTGAAGCGCGTCGTCATCGAGCCGGTCGCGACGCCCATCGAGGTGAAGCCCGACGTCGTCGTCCTCGAAGGCGTCACGATCGCCCGCGGCACCGCGGTCGCGATCGACGTCCCCGAGGGCGTCTCGACGCTCACGCTCTCGCGCCCGCTCGAAGAAGGTCAGGGCAGCGGAAAGCACGGCCAGGCCTACCCCTGGGGACCCTCGGGTTACAAGCACCGCTTCAACGGCGCGAGCTTCGTCGTGTACGGGCCCCTCGACGAGTTCATCGCCGCGGGCGACCTCGCCGAGAAGGACGCGGTCGCCGAGATCGCGGTCGAGCGCTCGGGCGAATACGTCGTCTACGTTGCCGAGCACGCGACGGACGTCCTCGCGACGCTCGACGGCGGCGCGATGCCCATCCTCGCCTGGCGCAACCTGAGCCTCGTGGAGAGCGTCAACCGCACCGCGCGTCTGCAGTCCCCGCTCGGCGTGCACGAGAAGTACGATTTCAAGATGCCCACGCCGCCGCTCGCGATCCGCATGACGCTCACGAATCCCGGCACGACCACCGGCCTCTCGGCCCGCTTCGCGAGCGAAGCCGGTGAAGCCGCCTGGCAGGACTCGGGCTTCCAGGTCTGGGGCGAGGACGGCTACAGCCACACCCGGGTCAACCCCGAGGCCATGATCGCCGGCGCCTGGACGCTCACGATCGACGGCCTCGTCGCGCTCGGGGAGGTCTCGATCCACTCCCTGACGTACGACCGCGCGATCCTCGAGGAAGTCGCCGACGACGTCGACGACGCCGGCCACGAGCACTGAGCGATCGCCAGGGCCCGGCGCGCCGCCGGGCCCGACCCCTTTTCTCCTCTCCTTTATCGTCCATCCCGGCCCTCGTCGCCGCGTGCCCTTCCACCTCGCGTTCGACGACACCGACGCGCGCGACGGGATGTGCAGCACGTTCCTCGTGAACCGCGTCCTCGAAGCCTTCCCCGAATGCGATCCCGTCGGCCTTCCGCGCCTCGTGCGCCTGAACCCGAACGTTCCGTGGAAGACGCGCGGCAACGCCGCGCTCGCGCTCGCACTCGGCCGCGGCGCGGGCGACCCGATCGCGGTCGCGGCCTCGCTTCCCGCCGGCAGGCGACATGCCTACGCGCGCGCCGCCCCCGACGACCCCGTGGATCCCGACGAGGCGTTCGAGCGGCTCGGCGCGGTCCTCGCCGAATGGGCCCGGACCGACGCCGAGGGCACGGAGCCGGGCTGGGTCGTCTCGCGCGCGCGGCCGCCGCGCGCGTTCTACGAGCGCGCCGTCACGGACATCGTGCCGCTCGGCGACGCGCGCGCGGCGCTCGAAGCCGCCGGGGCCCGGTACTCGGGACTCAAGGGAGGACGCGGACTCATCGGCGCCGCGGCGGCCCTTGCCTGGACGCCGCTCGACCGCACCTTCGAGGCCATCGCGTACCGCGCGAAGCCGCGCTGGGGATCGCCCCGCGACGTGTCGGAGGCCTCCGTCGCCGCGATCGGACGCGCCTTCCCGAGCACGTTCGATTCCTACGACGACGTGAACGACGAGGTGGTGTGCGTGCCCTCGTCGCCGTGTCCCGTCCTCGCGGGCTTGAGGGGCGACGATCCCGACGCGCTCCCCCGCGCGCTCGCGACGCTCGTGGGCGAATCTTTCGCCGAGTGGACGCTCTTCGAGACCAACCAGGCGACCGACGAGCACCTCGTCGACCTCCGACCGTCCGAAGCCCGCGCGCTCGCGAGCGCGCGGATGCCGGGACGAGTCCTCGGCGAGCCGTGGCGCGCCGGCGGCCACGCCTTTGTGGCCTTCGGCGACGAGGGGGCCCGGGTCACGCTCGCCGCCTACGCGCCGACGCGCGCGCTCCGCGACATCGTCATGGCGCTCCGGCCGGGGGACGCGCTTATCGCCTGCGGAGGACTCCATGCGGCGCCCGACAACGGGCTCACGCTCGGCCTCGAGAAGCTGCGCATCGACGCGCTCGCCCCGCGGCGCGTCAAGGTCGCGAACCCGCGGTGCAGCGCCTGCGACCGCAGCATGCACAGCGCCGGGCGCGGGGCGGGCCACCGGTGCAAGGGATGCGGGGCCAAGGCGGGCGAGGAGGCGGCGACGTGGTCGGACGAGCCCCGCCGGGTCCCGCTCGGGTGGCACGAGGCGCCCGCCAGGGCGCGACGCCACCTCGCGATGCCGCTCAGGCGCCTGGGGAGGTCGCCGCAACCCCTTTCAGCAGAACCCGCCATGCAGGCCCGATGAAGGTCCTCGGGATCGAAGGAACCGCCCACACGTTCGGCGTGGGCATCGTCGAGGAGACGCGGGAGGACGGCCGGGATCCGAAGATCCTCGCCTCCGCGCTCGACATGTTCCGCCCCGAGTCGGGGGGCATCCACCCACGCGAGGCGGCAAACCACCACGCGGACGTCGCGGGCGCCATCCTCGAGAAGGCCCTTGCGACCGCGGGGCTTGCGGCGCGCGACATCGACCTTGTCGCCTTCAGCCAGGGCCCGGGCCTCGGCCCGTGCCTGCGGACGGCCGCGACCGCCGCGCGCGCGTTCGCGATCGCCGCCGGGAAACCGCTCGTCGGCGTGAACCACTGCGTCGCGCACCTCGAGATCGGCCGCGCGGTCACGCCCGCCGACGACCCCGTGCTGCTCTACGCCTCGGGCGGCAACACGCAGATCATCGCCTACACCGAGGGTCGCTACCGCGTCTTCGGCGAGACGCTCGACGTCGGCGTCGGCAACATGCTCGACAAGTTCGCGCGCGAGGAGGGCATTCCCTTTCCGGGCGGGCCGGAGATCGAGAAGATCGCGAAGGGCGGCTCGAAGCTTCTCGAGCTCCCCTACAGCATCCGCGGAATGGACATGGCCTTCAGCGGCATCCTCACCGCCGCGCGCGCCCACCTCGCGAAGGGCGAATCGATGGCGGACGTATGCTTCTCCATCCAGGAGACGACCTTCGCGATGCTCACCGAGGTCACGGAGCGCGCCCTCGCCCACACCGAGAAGCACGAGGTGGTGCTCGGCGGCGGCGTCGCGTGCAACGAGCGCCTCTTCCAGATGACGCGCGAGATGGCCGAGGCGCGCGGAGCCAAGGCGTACCGACCCGCGAAGGGTCTCCTCATCGACAACGGCGCGATGATCGCGCATCAGGGATACATGCAGCGCGCGCACGCCGCGAAGGATCTCAGCGAGACGATCGTGGACCAGCGCCAGCGGACCGACGACATCGCCGTGAGCTGGCGCGGCCCCGAGCGGAGGGTCTTCCTCGGCGCGGTGGACGGGGCCTACCACGGCGCCGAAGCCGTCGTCGCCGCGACGCGCCTCATCGAGCGCGCGGCGATCACGAAGCGCCGATCGCCGAAGCCATACCGACACGCGCTCCTGGACCGCAGCCTGCGCGCGGCCCGGACCCGCGCGGAGGCGCGCGCGCTCGTGGGCGCGCGTCGCGCGGGCGTGCGCACGCCGCTCGTGTACGACCTGCACGAGGCCGAATCGCTCCTCGTGCTGGAGCGCCTGGAAGGCGAGCAGCTCAAGGAGACGCTCCACCGCGAGCCCGCGCGCGCCGAGGGGCTCCTGCGCGCGCTCGGCGAGGCGTGCGCGAGGCTCCACGCCTCGCATCTCGTCCACGGCGACCTCACGACCTCGAACGTGCTCGTCCAGCCCGACGGCGCGCTCGCGCTCATCGACTTCGGCCTCGCGTCCCCCACGGACGAGGACGAGGCGAAGGGCGTGGACCTCCACGTCCTCATGGAGGGACTCACGGCGACCCACGCCGACATCCCCGACGCCTTCGCCCGGGTCCTCGACGGCTACCGCGCGGGGGGCGGCACGAGGGCGGTCGAGGAGAAGGTGGAGGAGATCGCGCGCAGGGGACGCTACCGGGGGACGTGAGGTGCGGATCCACTTCGTCACCGGGAACGCGGGCAAGCACCGCGAAGCCTCGGCCCTGCTTGCGCGCCTTGGCCACGCGTGCGTGATGCGGACCCTCGACCTCCCGGAACTCCAGGCCGATACGCTCGAGGAGGTCGCGCGCGGCAAAGTGGCCGCGGCCCGGAAGATCGTGGACGAGCCGTTCTTCGTCGACGACGCGGGGCTTTTCGTCGACGCGCTCAAGGGATTCCCGGGCGTCTACAGCGCGCACGCGCTCAAGACCATCGGCGTCCCGGGCATCCTGAAGCTCCTCGAAGGCGCGCCGGACCGCACCGCGCGATTCGAGGCCGTGATCGGATATTGGTCGCCTGAAGCGGGCGAGCGCTATTTCACGGGCATCTCGAAGGGCGTGATCGCGGAGACGGCCCGCGACGGAGGCCTCGGATTCGGTTTCGACCCGGTCTTCGTGCCCCAGGGCCAGTCGCTCACGTTCGCGGAGCTTCCCACCGAAACGAAGAACCGGCTGAGCCACCGCGGCCGCGCGCTCGACGCTTTCGCGGGATTCCTCGCGGGCTCGAAACCTACTTGAGCGCGACCGCCCGATGAGCGGACGTGATCCCCGTCGGGACGGCCGGAGCGCGCTTCGCGTGCAACGGATGCGGCCATTGCTGCCGTCACCTCGTCGACCTCCCCGACCCCCGTTGGCCGGCGGCCTTCGACGACCTCGCCCCCTTCGGGCTCTACCTCCTGCCGTCGCGCGGAGGCCTCGCCGTGTGGAGCGAGGAACGGCGCGTCATGCTCGCGGAGGCGAAGCGCCGGGGGTTCGGGCTCGCCTTCCGCCCCTCGCTCGCGGCCCTCGACGAGCGTCTGGGCCTCGTGGCCTTCGCGTGGGAGGCGGAGCACGACGTCTGCCCCTTCGTCGGCGAGGACAATCGCTGCGGCATCTACGACCGCAGGCCCACCGCGTGCCGCGCGTATCCGCTCCGGCACAGCAGGGGCGGCTGGACCGCGAGCGCCTCGTGCGACGCGGCCTTCGAGCCGGGAAACGGCGACTGGCCGAAGGCGTACGCCGCGTGCATGCCCGCGGCCATCGCCGCGAGGCGCGCGCCCGCCGAGGCCGTCGAGCGCCTCCAGCGCCTCGAGGCGCGCGGCCTCGTCGCGCCGCGCCATGCGCTCCCGCGCGAAGCGCTCGCGCGCGCGCTCGCCTCGGGCCGCCTCGTGGACGCGGCCGACCTCGAGGAGGCTCGCGCGTGACGGCGTTCGCGTGCACGCTTTGCGGCAAGTGCTGCCTCAACCTGGAGGAGCGCGACGCGCCTGCGTGGCCCGATTCCTTCGACACGCTCGCGCCTTTCGGCCTCTACGGTCTCCCCACGAGGGCGGGGCTCCCGGTCTGGAGCTGGGAGCGGGGACGCATGATGGACGCCGCCGAACGTCGCGGCGTCCCGATTGCCTTCGTCCCTTCGCTCGTCGCGATCGATCGCGAGCAGGTGATCGTCCTCGTCTGGGAGCTCGCGACGCGCGCGTGCCCGCTCCACGTCTCGCGCATTGCCTCCGAGTTCCCGCCGCCCGTGCGTCCGCGCGAGGACGGCACCGTCGTGCTCTGCGGCGCCTACGAGGAACGGCCCGCCGTCTGTCGGGCGTATCCCGTGCTCATTCGAGGCACCGCGGCCGCCTGGTCCGCGAAGTGCCCGGACGCGTTCGCGCCCGACGCCGCGGACCGGGCGGGATTCGCCGCGACCTACACGGATTCCTTCGCTGCGGCCGAGGTCGCGGCCCGCATCCCGGCGGTCGTGCGGGACGTGCTCAGGTTCCTCGAAACGACGCGCGATCTCGCGCTCGTGCGCGGCCTCGACCGCGACGCCGCGCTCGACCGCGTCCGGAAGGGCCCGGTCGTGGACCTCGTCGACCGGCTTTCGCGCGGCGGCCCGTTCTCGCCCGCGGACCTCGCGGCGCGCGTGGCCGCCGTCGGCGGGTGACCTCGGGAGACGCCTGAAGGCGCCGCGCCACGTTCGGCGCGCGTGCCCACTCCCCCCGCGTCCTTTATGCCGGATCCCCCGGTTGGGGGCAGCGTGTTCTGCCCGACGTGCAAGGGGCTCCTCAAACGTCGGGCCGGGAGCGACCACGCGGTGTGTCCCCGCTGCGAGGGCGCGATGCCCGTCGCGCGGCCCGCGCGGGCCCGGCAGGCCGCGCTTCCGCGCGCGGCGGCGCCGGCGCGTCGCGAACCGCAGCCGAGGGAGCCGATGGCGCCCGCGACCCTCGAGGTCCCCGCAGGCCTCGACCTCTTTCCCTACGCGAGCGTCCGAGAAGGGCAGCGCGCGCTCATCGCCGACGTGAAGGAGACGGCCGAGCGCGGCGGGCATCTCGTCGCGATGGCGCCGACGGGCCTCGGGAAGACCGTCTCCACGCTCGCGCCGCTCGTCGCGTACGCGTTGAAGCACCGCAAGCGCGTGTTCTTCCTCACCTCCAAGCAGTCCCAGCATCGCCTCGCGGTCGACACGCTGAAGGACATGCGCCGCAAGTCCGGCGTCCCCTTCGTCGTGAGCGACGTCATCGGCAAGCAGGACATGTGCCCCCGCCGCGAGGCCCGCGAGATGTTCTCGCGCCGGTTCTCGGAATTCTGCCATCGCCAGCAGGTGAGCGGCGAGTGCCGCTACTGGGAGAATCCCAACGGCGCGGCCGTGAAGCTTCTCAAGAAGGACATCCACCACGTCGAGCACGCGGTGATCGTCGCGACGGACATGGAGGTATGTCCCCACCAGGCCGCCCTCGACGTCGCCGCGCAGGCGCACGTCGTCGTGTGCGACTACAACTACTTCTTCAGCGACCTGAGATCGGGCATCGCGGAGCGCCTCAAGATCGATCTCTCGGACGTGATCCTCGTCGTCGACGAGGCGCACAACCTGCCCGATCGCATCCGCGACCATCTCACGCTCGAGCTGAACGAGCACGCGATCGCGAACGCGATCGACGAGCTCATGGACATCGACGCCTCGCGCGTCGCGCGCCTCGTCGAATCGCTCAAGGACCTGCTGCCGGACCTCGCGGAGGCGCCGAAGAAGGTCGGGAACGACGTCCTCATGGCCTTCGCGGACGAGAAGCGGGGATTCGCCGGCGCCGAGCGGCTCGTTCCGCGCGACGAGTTCATGGAACGCGTCTCCAAGCACCTCGGGCGCGTGCGGGGCCTCTCGCTCGCGGGCGTCGACTACGACGGGCTCGTCGACGAGCTCGAGGCCGCCGGCGCCGCGTACGAGAAGGAGAAGAAGGAAGGGCCGCGGGGCATCGACACCCTGCGCGAGTTCCTCGCGAACTGGCGCATCGAGCGCCGCGGCCTCGCGCGCGTGTGGAAACGCGACCCCGCTCCGACGCTGCAGTATCTCGTGCTCGATCCGTCGGTGCTGGCGCGTCCCGTGTTCGAGGGCGTCCACGCCTCCGTGATCATGAGCGGAACGCTCCATCCCATGGAGATGACGCGCGACGTTCTCGGGCTCGGGGACGCGCGCGCGGTCCTCAAGGCGTACCGCTCGCCGTTTCCCCGCGAGAACCGCCTCGTCCTCGTGGACGGCGACGTGACGACGTCCTACCAGGAGCGCTCGCCCGAGATGTACGACCGCATCGCCACGCGCCTCGCGGGCGTCGCGGACGCGATCCCGGGCAACGTCGCCGCGTTCTTCCCGAGCTACGGCATCCTCGAAGAGGTCCGCCTTCGCATCGGCGACAAGCTCGCGAAGCCCCTCGTCGTCGAGGCGCGGGAGCTCGGGAAGAGCGAGAAGCAGGCGCTCGTCGCGCGCCTGCGCGACGATCCCGCGGACGCGCTTCTCATGGGCGTCCAAGGAGGGAGCCTCAGCGAGGGCTACGATTACGAGAACAACCTCCTCAAAGGCGTCGTCGTGGTGGGTCTGCCGTTCGCGGCGCCCACGCTCGAGGTGCAGAGCCTCATCGCGTACTACGAGCAGAAGTTCGGGAAGGCCAACGGCCGCAATTACGCCTACGTCTATCCCACGATGTCCCGCGTTCTCCAGGCCGCGGGTCGTCTCATCCGTGGCCCCGGGGACCGGGGCGTCGTCGTGCTCATGGACAAGCGGTTCGCGTGGGGCTCATACCGGGACGCGTATCCCGACGGGTTCGAGCCGCGGGTCGCCCGCGATCTCCTGGCCGAGGTGCGAGGCTTCTGGCGCCCCTCAGCGGGCCTTCCGCGATAGGCCGAGCGCGAGGAGGGCGGGCGCCCAGAAGCTCGCGACGAGGATCTTGAGCGTGACGTCGCTCGGCGTTCCGCTCCCGAGAACGGAGACGACGACGATGAGCATCGCGAGCGATCCGAGGATGCCGGCCGCCCGGAAATAGGACCCGCCGCGGCCTCCGCGAAGCGTCACGACGCCGCCGACGAGACCCGCAAGCGGCGCGACGAGGAACAGGACGAGCGTCACGTTCGCAAGCGTGTTCGACCCGAGGCGGCCGACGAGCAGCGTGTAGACGCCTCCCGAGAGGATGAGGGCGTTGACGGCCGGGAAGGCGAGGAGGCCGATGATGCCGAGGGCGATGCCGATGCGGGCGCGGCGACGGGGGTCCACGCTTCGGTTATGGGCGAAGGGGAACAGGTACTCTTCGGGAGGCCCACGCAGCTTATCCCGCCCCGGGGAGAGAACGGGGGGCCATGCGCGCCGGCGCACGGCTGCTCCTCGCCCTCCTCCTCGCGACGCTCGTCGCCGGCCCCGCGGTCGCGCAGGCCGCGCCGGTCCGGGTGCTCGAACCCGGCCATTTCCTCTACTTCACCGTGCGGGCGGACGCCCCCGGGGAGAACTTCGCCGCGACCGGTCGCGTCCAGGCGGGCCCCGAGGTGCGTCTCCTCGTCCTCGATGCCGAGGGATTCCAGAGGTTTCGCGAGGGCAAGGTTTTCAAACCGCACCTCGAGCGGGCCGACGTGCGGTCGTTCGACGTGCGCTTCTCCGTCCCGCGCGCGGGAGAATGGTATGCCGTGGTGGACCACGCCGAGCGCCGAGCGGGCCTCCCGGCGGAATTCGCCTCCCTCGCGGTGTACCGCGTGGCGGCCGACGGCGCTCGCGTTCCCCTGGGCGCGGGGCCCACGGATCCCTTCAACGCGCATTTCCCGCTCGCGACGGGCGTCGAGATGACCTGGCTTTCGCTTGTCTTCCTCGGCGCGTCGCTCATTTTCCTCCCCCGGAAGGGCGTCGCGTTCCTCTCGGCGGGCGCGCTCGTCGTCGTCGCCTACTTCGCGAGCACGCTCGTCCCGGGCCGGGGCGTCGTCGTGCACCTGGGATTCGTCGTCGCGGCCGCCCTCCTCGCGGCCCGTCACGTCCGCGTCCGCACGAACCGCGCCGCGGACGGCTTCCGGACGGCCTTCGCGGGAAGCTTCCTGGGGCTCCTCGTGGGCGGCGACGCGCTCCACATCCTGTTCGCGCCCGACGTCGTCGCGGCGACCGCGGCCGTCGGCGGCTACCTCGTGATCGGAGGCGACGGCCTCGCGGACGGCATCATCGCGGGCCCCGTCATGGCCCTCGCGCTGCACGCCGCCGACTGGGCCCTCGCGACGACGCTCGCCGGGGGCTTCAGGCGATCCCGCGGGCCGACCGCCCCCGAGACGCCCGTTCCCGAGTAGGTCTCACGGCGAATGCCAGTGGAGCGGCTTCTCGCGGGCCTCGAGCCTGAGGCCCCGGGCCGCGGACACCCCGACGTAGAGGAGGCCGAAGGCCCAGAAGTGGACGGCGACGAAGGCGAGACTCTCCCAGGAACCGAGCGACGCGAAGGAGGACGCGACGAGGGGCGCGAGGAAGAGGATCGGGATCACGCCCCCGGCGGCAACGAGGATGGCGCCGCGCGCCGTGCGCGGAAGCGTCGCTCCCCCGAGGATCCCCAGGACGGCGCCGAGCGCGCTTGCGACGACCTGCCACGTGGCAAGACGGCCCGCTCCCGCAAGGGAGGACTGGATCGCGTGGACCACGAGGGGCGCAAGCAGCGCGAGGCCGATGACGCCGAGCGCGATCGCGGCCCGGCCCGAGCGGCGACGGGACAGCATGACGCGCCGAACGCCCGAGGTGGTCATGAAAGGGACGGATCACGATCGGTTGCGGCAAGGCTATATGTCGGAGGACGGGCACACGGGGACCCGTGGCGACGGTGGTCGAGAATCCGACCGAGACCGACTTCGACGCCCTTCTCCGGGAGCACGACGTCGTGGTCATCGACTTCAGCGCCACCTGGTGCGCCCCCTGCCGCTCGTACACGCCAAAGTTCCTGAGGGCCGCCCGCGAGATGCGCCGCAGCTTCCCCGATCTCCGGTTCACGTTTGTGACCGTCGACGTGGACACGGTCCCGGAGGTGGCGCGCCGCTACGGCGTCAAGAGCGTTCCCACCACCGTCGTGGTGCGCGAACGGCGAGCGCTGTTCGCCCGCCGAAAAGGGGAGGCCGAACGATGGTCGGGCGACCGCAGCTGGCCCGAGCTCGTCCGCGTTCTCACCCAGGTGTTCGAAGCCGCCTCCGCCTGAAGCCCGTCCAGAATACTAAAGCACGAGCCGCATGAAACATGGCCCGATCGCGGCCCCACGGGTCCGCGAGGAGGAACACGAGGTGCATTCCAAGCGGCCCCTCGAGGAGCCCCCGACCGTCCGGCCGACGTCAGGCGATGTCGAAATGATCGACCGCGCCCGGACCGCGCTCACCGATGGCGACCCGGATCGCGCCCTCACCCTCATCGACGACCTGACACGCCGATATCGCCTGAAGGAGGCCCTGTTCGCGTCGTTGCCTTTCGCGGTCGTCGTCACGGACGCCGCGGGTTTCGTCGAGCAGATGAACGACGCCGCGGTGAAACTCCTCCCCGCCAGCGAGAACGAGAAGGGTCGATCGCTTCTCGCGCTCCTCCACCGTCCCAGGGCAACGGCGGAGGACCATCCGCGCGACCAATGCGCCGCGGCGCGCATCCTCGAAGGCGAGAAATTCGCGCGCTCGTTCGGCGACGTCGTCCGACGCCCGGGAGGGAAAACGGCCACGGTCACCGTCACGGGCGTCTCGGTCGAGCGCGACGGAGACCGCGCGGCGGTCTTCGTGCTCCAGGACGAGGAGAACAAGACGGATCTAGCCGTCGCCGATCGCCTGCTCCAGGCATCCCTGGACGCGGTCCCGCTCAACATCGCCGTTCTCGACGGTCACGGGAGGATTGCCGCGGTGAACGTCGCGTGGCGGCGGTTCGGCGACGAGAACGGACTTGCGCTTCCGAACTACGGGATCGGCGTGGATTATGTCGCGCTTTGCGAGGAGGCCACCGGCGATGGAAGCGAGGACGCGCGGGTCGTCGCCCAGGGAATCCGCGAGATCCTCGACGGGAGGCGAGAGCGATGGACCTACGAGTACCCATGCCACAGCCCCGACGCGGAGCGCTGGTTCGTCCTCCACGCGCAGGGCGTCCGGGACACCTCGGGACAGCGAACGATTGTCGCATCCCACGAGGACGTGACGACGAGCCACCTTGCCGAGGCAAGGCTTCGGCGGCTCAACGAAGCGCTCGAGGAGCACGTGCGGCAGCGCACGCGCGCGCTTGCGGCCGCGAACCGGGATCTCAAAGCGGCCCTCGAGGAGCTCGACACCTTCTCCTATTCGGTGAGCCACGACCTGCGCGCGCCCTTGCGCGGCATCGAATACATGGCGCGCATCCTCCGCGAGGAGCACACGGAGTCGCTCGACGACGAAGCGCTCGAGCTCGTCGACCGGATCCTTGCCGAAGAGTCGCGGATGAGCCTGCTCGTCGATGATCTCCTCGAGCTTTCCCGCGTCACGCGGACCGAGCTCCATCGCAAGGACATCGACCTCGCCGACATCGCGCGGGACGTGGTCGCGGATCTGCGCGCGCGAGAGCCCGGGCGTGTCGTGGAAGTCGCGATACCGCGGCGGTTGCCGGCCAGAGGAGACCCCGTCCTCCTTCGCGCGGTCATGGAGAACCTCATCGAAAACGCGTGGAAGTACACGGGCCGGGTATCCTCGGCGCGCATCGCCGTGGGCGCGACGGAGACCGGCGGCGAGCGCGTCTACCACGTGATGGACAACGGCGTCGGATTCGAGGCCTCGCAGGCGCCGCTCCTCTTCAAGGCCTTCTCGCGGCTCCATCCCGCAAGCGAGTTCCCCGGGACGGGCGTGGGTCTCGCGACGGTCGAACGCATCATCCGCCGCCACGGCGGGCGCGTCTGGGCGGAAGGTCGGCCGGGCGGGGGCGCGACGTTCCGGTTCACGCTTCCCGCGGGGAACGGAGAAGCCGACGGAAAGGAGCCGAAAAGCTAAGCCACCGACCGACGTCCCGCGAACGATGGGTGACGAGGGGCTCGAACGACCCTACGAACGCCACGTCTTCGTGTGCACGGCAGGCCCATGGTGCCGCAAGGACGGACCCGTGGACGCGATTCGGGCGATCCTCAAGGACGGGGTGAAGGAAGCCGGGCTCCGTGACGAGGTCCGCGTGAACGCGGCCGGATGCCTGAACCAGTGCGGCCACGGGCCCAACCTCGTCGTCTACCCCGAAGGCGTCTGGTACGCCGGGGTGGACGAGGAGGGCGCGAGGCGCATCCTCGAGGAGCACGTGAAGGCTGGTCGCGCCGTCGAGCCGTACCGGTTCCGGCCCGCGCGCAAGGGCAACAACAAGCTCCCTTGGATCGTCGAGGAAGATCGCAAGAAGAAGAGCAAGGAATAGCATGGAACGCGCGCTCGGCGTCGGCGAGATGCTCGGGTCGAGCCTCGATGCCGTGCTTCGACGTCCGTTCCCCGCCGTCGCCGTCGCGCTCTTCGACCTCGTGGGCCTCGTCGTCGCCCTCCTCGTGTTCGGCGCCTTCGGGGACGCCGCGATGCTTCCCGGCGGCTATCGCCTCACCACGTTTCCCTACGCCATCCCGGAGGCGATGCCTTCCGTCGCGGACGTCCACAATGCGGCGACGCTCGCCTTCCTCCGCGACGCAGGGATCGCCCCTGCGCTCGCCTTCCTTGCGCTCATGGTGATCGTGACCGCCTACGCCGAGGGCGGTTTCATCGCCCTCCTCATGCGCGTCTACGAAGACCGCGCCGACGCGCCGGTCGCCTCGTTCGTCGACGTTTTCGCGGAAGGGGCGCGTCGGCATTTCCGCGCGTTCCTCGTGTACCGCCTCCTCCTCGCGGGCCTCGCCATCTTCGTCCTGTTCGCGGCGCCCCGGACGCCTTACTTCACGAACTACGCGCTCGGCGCCTTCCTCGTCGAGTTCCTCGTCATCTTCGCGCCGTGCATCATCGTGAAGGAAGGATCGGGCCCCGTCGCGGCGATCCGCGGGAGCGTGCGCCTCGTCGCCGACCATCTCGGCACCTCGCTCGTCATGCTCCTTTTCCTCCTTCTTGCGACCGGCGGAGCGAGCGTCCTCCTCGGCCCGCTTCAGCGGGCCGTCGGCGAGGGTCCAGGCCTTCTCGCGGCGACGTTCCTCTACGCGCCCATCGGTACCGCGCTCGCGCTCTTCGTCCTGCGGGTCTACTTGTCGTTCAAGCCCGACGAGCCCCTCGCCGAACCCGCGCCCGCGCCGTCCGCGGGCGCCGCGCCCGCGTGATCACGCCCGGCCGTGGATGGCCGCGACGGCGCCGCGCATGAAGCTCCTCACGCGCACGTCCGCGAAGCCCGCGCGGCGCATGCGCTCCGCGATGGCCTCCGGCGTCTCCACCACCTTGACCGAGTCCGCGAGATACTGGTACGCGGTCGAGTTCCCCGAAAGCGCGCGACCGAAACGCGGCATCACGCGGTAGAAGTAGAATCGGTAGAGGGGGCCGAAGACGCGCCCGCGAGGACGACCGATCTCCAGGTTGACCAGACGCGCGCCTGGCTTCAGGACGCGACGGGCCTCTTGGAAGAAGGCGTCGAGATCCGCGAGGTTCCGGAGGACGAACGCATCGAGCGCCCCGTCCATCGATCGGTCCGGGAACGGAAGCGCGAGGGCGGAGGCGTGCGCCGTCTCGAGCGCGGGCGCCTTGCGGCGAGCCTCGACGAGCATCGCGCGCGCGAGGTCCACGCCCACGACGCGGGCGCCGGGGGCTCGGCGGAGCACGGCGAGGGCGAGGTCCCCGGTGCCACAGCCCACGTCGAGATACGTTCCATCCGCCCGAGGCTCGACGAGCGCGGCGGCCGCGCGTCTCCACGAGCGGTCGAGGCTCATGGACATCACGCGGTTCAAGAGGTCGTAGCGCGGCGCGATCGCGTCGAACGTTCCGCGGACGAACGTCTCCTTCTGCGTCTTGTCCTCGAAGGTCGCGAGAGACGCGTCGTCCGGGCGGCTCACGCGGCGGAAGCGCCGACCTCCCTCATGGATGTTCGCCGACGACGCCAAGGAGCACGGGCGGGGATGGTCCGAGCATGGCCGCGCGTGGATCGGTCCCCTGCGGGGCGAGAACCGCGAGGTGGGCGGGCGCGTCCTCCTCGACCGGCGTCACATCGATGCCCGCAAGGACGAATCCCGTCGCGGGACCGAGAAGCGCCTCGAGCGCGAGATCGACCGCGACGCCGGCGTCGCGGAGCGTCCGGGCTTCCTCCCAAGGTGAAAGCGTCTGCAGCATCGCGTTGTCGGTGCCGAGATGGATCCTGACGCCGGCCCCGCGCGCGGTCGCGAGGTCGACGAGCTTCGCGAGGCGCAGATTGGAGCGAGGGCAGACGACGAGCGGCACGCCGTCGTCCGCGAGACGCGCGAGATCGTCCCGGGTCATGTGCGAGCCGTGGACGACGAAGGCGGGACGGAGGTCGAGCGCCGCTTCGACGCTTTCCCGCTCGGCTTCGCTGAAATGGAGCGCCACGGGCTGGCGCGCCGCGCGCGCCTCCTCGGCCATCGCGCGCGCCGCCTCGATCCCCACGTCGCGCAGCGCGGAGAGGCCGAGCCCGTCGGATTCGGCGAGGGCTTCGCGGATCGCGCGGCGATCGCCCGGGGCCGATCCAGGCGGCGGGCGCGCGAACGCGAGGACGCGCGGCGCGTCCGGTGCGCGGGCCTTCGCGAGGAGGGCGACGCCGTCCGCGCCGCCCTCGCGGAAGTCGAGCGCGGCGCGCGCGCCGCTTGCGGCGAGCTCCGAGATGGCGCGGCGCATCCCCTCGACCAGGGCCTCGGGCGGCGTCGAGGCGAGGACGCGGTGCTTGAGGCCGTGCGGAGGCTCGAAAAGGTCGGCGAGCGTCGCGCCCGCGGGGGCGAGCCCGCGCGCGACGTGGTCCCCGACGTGGGTGTGGGCGTTGAGCGGCCGCGGCACGACGACGCCCCGGAGGTCGGGGGTCGAGGGCGGCGGGCCGCGGCCCACCCGCGCGATGCGGCCGTCGTCGACGCGGAGCCAACCCTCGAAGAATCCGTCAGGACCCCGGATCGAGCCGGCAAGAAGCGTCAATACGCCTCCTCAGACCGGCGCGTACCAGTGGAGGAAGAGGACGAGGAAGGCCGTGCCGAGGGCGAGCCCGAGGACGATGCGCGGGTCGATGTGGATGGCCGTCTCCTCTTCCGCATCGAAATAGCGGATGAGACCGGCCGCCTGCTGGAATCCAGCGCCCTTCTGTTCCTTCGCCATAGGCCCTCGGGCCCCGTTAGGGTCCGTTGCCCTTTTTAAGCTTT
>Ga0247719_1000317_pt1 | contig 32234 bp, 28 predicted proteins | sample 41E_DmetaG_FD_189046 | JGI IMG/M metagenome (GOLD analysis project Ga0247719, IMG submission 189046) | Soil microbial communities from hillslope of Landscape Evolution Observatory, University of Arizona, Oracle, AZ, United States - 4-1-E_D | ecosystem: Engineered > Artificial ecosystem >...
ATCCTGGACCTCTCGTGTCCAACTTCACCGGCAACGATGCCGGGAGGCTCCCTTGCCCGGTGATGATCATCCCCGGCTCGCTGACCGACGCGCGCCTCGAGCAACTGAGCTAGCGGCAGCCCGGCACCGCGCGGCTGGTGTCGACAGCAATATTTTGGGTTAACCCCTCAGGCGGGATTGACCGGCCTCGTCTTTCGTGAATGATCGCGCCGCCCGGGCTGTTCTCGGGCTCTGTCATCGGGGGTTTCGCAGAAATGAAACTGAATTTCCTGGCCGCTTGCGGCCTTGCTGCCGGCTGCCTGTCCGCATCCGCGCTTGCCCAGGTTCCGGCGGTGGCGACGCCGACAGCGCCGATCGTTGCGCAAAGCGTGCCGCAGGTCGGCCCCGGCTCCGTCCTTCCGAGCAACACGGACGTGTGGGTGACGCTCGATCGCAAGCTCGACTCGCATCACGTCAAGGTCGGCGATCCGCTGACCTTCAAGGTCGCGCGTGACGTGATGCTCGGCAATTATATCGTGATTCCGCGGGGCACGCCGGCGAGCGGCCGAATCACCCTGCGCTCCGGCCGCGGCGCTTTCGGCAAGTCCGCCAAGCTGGAGTTCGACGTCGATACGATCAACCTCAACGGTCACCCGATCCCGGTCAGCGGGCACTTTCGCCTCGCGGGCGAAGGCAATACCGGCGCGACGATCGGCGCAGTGGCCGCCGCCGGCGTGATCGGCGGCCTGTTCGTCAAGGGGCGCAGCGCCGTCGCCGACGAAGGGTCCGAATGGAAAGTCGCGACCAAGGAGCCGCTGCCGATCACCGTCGGCACCGCGCAGTAAAGACCGTTACAGCACGCGGCTCAGGATTTCCGCGAGCCTCAAGCAGCCCGCTTCATCCTTCGCGGTGAAGCGGGCTTTCTTCGGGCTGTCGAGGTCGAGAACGGCGATCAGCTCGCCGTCGCGGACGATGGGAACCACCAGCTCGCTAGCCGACGCCGCGTCGCACGCGATATGGCCTGGAAATGCGTGGACGTCGTCGACCCGCTGCGTCTGAAGAGTCGCCGCGGCGGTGCCGCACACCCCCTTACCGAACGGGATGCGGATGCAGGCCGGGCGGCCCTGGAACGGGCCCAGCACCAGCTCGCGCTCGCCGTTCTCACCGGGCACGTTGCGGTAAAAGCCCGCCCAGTTGAGGTCCGGAAGCGTCTCCCAGATCAGCGCGGCCGCATTGGCCATGTTGGCGATCGCGTCGGTCTCGCCGGCGACCAGCCCCTCGAGCGCGCTGGCGAGGTCGCGGTACATGGTGCCAGTGTCGGCAACAGCGATCTTGAAGTCGTACATCAGTCGAACGTCACCCTTCCGCGCGCCTGCTTGACCGCGCTGCGCTTGCGCTTGGTTTCGACGCGCTCGGCCTTCGCTGCCCGGCTCGGCCGTGTCGGCTTGCGCTTCGGCTGAACGATATGGGCGGCGGCGATCATTTCCGCCAGACGCCGCCGCGCATCGGCGCGGTTCGCCTCCTGCGTGCGGAAGCGGCGCGCCGTGATCAGCAGTTCACCGGCGCCCGTCACGCGGCTGCCAGCGATGCCTTTGAGCCGCGCGTAAACATCGGGATGCAGGCCGAGCTTGAACAGGTCGACGCGGAGCTGGACGGCGGTCGCGACCTTGTTAACGTTCTGCCCGCCCGGACCCGTCGCGGCGAGAAAAGTTTCACTCAGCGCATCCTCGGGCAGGGCAACGTCCTCAGGCCGCATCGCGCCACTCCGCGAAATGGTCGGGGAGCGGAGCGCTGACGTCGATCGTCGCCTTGCCCTCGCGCGGCACGACCAGGCGCGAGGCATGGAGCAGCATCGGGCCGCCTGGGACGCCATAGACGCGGTCGCCGGCGATTCCGCGCCCGAAGGCCTCGCGCGCATGCGCGCGGATTTGATGGGTGCGCCCGGTGAGCGGCTGAAACTGCACCAATGTGGACCCATTGCGAACCGCGAGGCGCGTCCAGCGCGTTGTCGCTGCAAGCCCATGTTCGTCCGCAACCATTTTCCAGCCGGCCTCTGCGGTCGAGCGTTTGCCGAGCGGGACGTCGATTACGCCCTCGGCTTCCGCGATCTCGCTGGCGACCACGGCGAGATAATATTTCTCGACTTGCCGCGTCTCGAACGCCTGCTGGAAACGGGCGCGGGCCTTGACGGTGCGGGCAAGCAGCAGGCAGCCGCTGGTGTCGGTGTCGAGCCGATGCATCGGCGTCGGCGGCCGGCGAAAGCCCACCTTGAGTTCTTCGAGGCGCGACATCAGCGACTCCCCGCCGCGGCGCGGCGTGTCGACAGGAAGGCCGGCCGGCTTGTCGATCACCAGGGCCTCGGCGTCGATAAACAGGGTACGGTCGGAGAGCAGCACGGCGACTCCATGCGTGGCGAATCCGTCGCTGCGCAAGCCGCGCCTGTGGACGATTTTGTGACTCGTCTGCAACAAGCGAACAAATCCAGCCAGTTAGGAAATATTAACCTTTTCCCTTCAGACCCCGAATGGTTAATGGACGCTTCAAGGCCGTTAAGCCCCGGTAACATTGTTGACCGGATCGGCGGCCGCGGAGGGGGGAACCGCAAATGCGCGTGCTGCTGATCGAAGACGAGCCGACCACCGCCAAGAGCATCGAGCTGATGCTCGGGACCGAAGGCTTCAACGTCTACACGACGGACCTTGGGGAAGAGGGCCTCGATCTCGCCAAGCTCTACGATTACGACATCATCCTGCTCGACCTGAACCTGCCGGACATGCACGGCTATGACGTGCTGAAGAAGGTCCGCACCGCCAAGGTTTCGACCCCGGTGCTGATCCTGTCGGGCATCGGCGAGATGGATTCAAAGGTCCGTGCGCTCGGCTTCGGCGCCGACGATTATGTGACCAAGCCGTTCCACCGCGACGAGCTGGTGGCGCGCATCCACGCGATCGTCCGCCGCTCGAAGGGCCATTCGCAATCGGTCATCCGCACCGGCAAGCTGGCCGTGAACCTCGACGCCAAGACGGTCGAGGTCGACGGCGCCCGCGTGCATCTGACCGGCAAGGAATATGCGATGCTGGAGCTGCTTTCGCTCCGCAAGGGCACGACGTTGACCAAGGAGATGTTCCTCAATCATCTCTATGGCGGCATGGACGAGCCCGAACTCAAGATCATCGACGTGTTCATCTGCAAGCTGCGGAAAAAGCTTTCGCTGGCTTGCGGCGGCGCCAATTATATCGAGACCGTCTGGGGCCGCGGCTATGTGCTGCGCGATCCGGAAGAAGCGAGCGAGCCGATGCCGGAGGCCGCTGTCGCCTGAGCATTCACGAGGGATGGGGAAGAAAGCGGGGCGCCTCGGCGCTCCGCTTTTTCTTTAGACGTTCACCAGCAGCCGGCTGCGTGCAGGCCGTGCCGGCAGCACGAAAGACCCCTGCGCCGGCGCGGCCTCGGCTTCGTCCATCCGCCGCCAGCCGTCGCGGCCCAGCCGCTCCAGCGGGCGAAAGCCCGTCTTGTAGGCCATGCGGGACGATCCCTCGACCCAATAGCCGAGGTAGACATAGGGCAGGCCGGCGCGCGCCGCGCGAATGACGTGGTCGAGGATAATGTAGGTGCCAAGTCCCTTGCGGGCCTCGGGGCCGACGTCGAAGAAGCTGTAGATCATGCTTAGCCCGTCGCTCTGCTGGTCGCTGAGGCAGGCGCCGACCAGGCGTCCCGGACGCCCGTCGACCGGCGGCTCGCGATATTCGATCACATAGGTCCGGACCGGCGTCTGCTCGACCATGTCGGCGAAATCGCTCTCGTCCATCTCCGCCATTCCGCCACCGGGATGCCGAACCGCGAGATAGCGGCGAAGCAGCGCATATTGCTCGTCCGTGGTCCACGGTCGGCACGCGCTGACCTCGAGATCGGCATGGCGGCGCAGCAGCTTGCGCTGCGTTGCGGTCGGCTCGAACTCGTCGGCAAGCACCCGCACCGAGACGCAGGCGGAGCAATCGATGCAGCTCGGGCGGTATGCGACCGACTGGCTGCGGCGGAAGCCGATGCGGCCGAGCGCCTCATTCAGCTCGTTGGCATGCCGGCCGTTGAGCTCCGTGAACACCTTCCGCTCGACCTTGCCCGGCAGGTACGGGCACGGGCTCGGGTTCGTGACGAAGAATTTCGGGAAGCGGAAGGGTGCGCTCACCCACGACCTCACTCAAATGGTTACGCGACTCTTTATGTGCCCGGTTAACGCCGAAGGAAAGACTTTGGACCCGAGCTTTTCGACGGAAGGCGAACCCTGTCCCGCCGAGGGACAGCGCCGGATCAATCCAGCCGCGCCCGCTCGACGCGGAAGCCGGCGCCTTCGAGCCGCGAGACCACCTCTTCGATCGCCTGGGCATCGCGCGCCTCGCACTCGACCTCGATCACGGTGTCCTTGGCGGGAAGACGCGTGAAAATGCGGCTGTGGTTGATCTCGATGATGTTGACGCCGACCTCATGGAACTGGCGGGTGATCGCCGCGAGCGCGCCCGGCTGGTCCTGGGCCATCACGTGGAGCCGCGCGATCCGGCCTTGGCGGACGAGATCCCGGACGAGCACATTGGCAAGCAGGTGCGTATCGATATTGCCCCCGCATAGAAGCGTCGCGACTTTCTTGCCCTGGTAACGTTCGCGCTCTGCGAGCATTGCCGCAAGGCCGGCGGCACCTGCGCCTTCGACCACGGTCTTTTCAATTCCGGCCAGCATGGCCACGGCACGCTCGAGGTCGCGCTCGGGCACCAGCACCACTTCGTCGGCAAGCTCCTTGAGGATGCGCGAGGTAAGGTCGCCCGGTTGCTTGACCGCGATCCCCTCAGCGAGCGTATCGCCGCCGAGCGCCATGTCGCAGCCCTCGATCGCGCATTTCATCGACGGGTAAAGTTCGGCCTCGACGCCGATCAGCTCGATTTCCGGCTTGAGGGCCCGGGCCGCGATCGCCACTCCTGACATCAAGCCGCCGCCGCCGACCGGCACGACGATGGTGTCGAGCTCGGGCGCCTCCTCGAGCATCTCGAGCGCCACCGTGCCGGCGCCGGCGATGATCTGCGGATCGTCGAAGGGGTGGACGAAGACATAGCCTTTCTCGCGCGCCAGCTCGCAGGCGTAGGCGTAAGCATCGTCGAACATCGCCCCGCGCAGAACGACGGTCGCGCCATGGCCCTCGGTCTGGGTGACCTTCACCGTCGGGGTCGGCTCGGGCATGACGATCGTCGCCGGGATGCCGAGCCGCTTGGCATGATAGGCGACCGCCTGCGCATGGTTTCCGGCCGAGGCTGCGATCACACCGCGCGCGCGCTCCTCTTCGCTCAGCTGCAGCAATTTGTTGAGTGCTCCGCGCTCCTTGTAGGCGGCGGTGAACTGCAGGTTCTCGAATTTCAGCCAGACTTCGGCGCCGATGATTTCCGACAGGGTGCGGCTGACCAGCATCGGCGTGCGAATGACGGCGCCCTCGATCCGTGTTGCGGCGGCGCGGATGTCGTCGATCGTCGGCGGGTCCATCATTCAGAGCGCGGCCTAGCGGTTCACTCCGGCGGCGACAATGCTATGCCCCCTGGCATGACCAAAGCCATTTTCGCACTGGCTGCGCTCCTGCTTTCGGGACCAGCGCTGGCCGACACGCTGATCACCAACATCAACGGCATCCAGTCTGGCCGTGATGGCCAGCTGGAGCGCTTCCGAGCAATCGTCGTCGCCCCTGACGGCAAGGTCCGCCAAGTGGTCGAAAATCCCGAGGTGGCCAATCTGGCGAACATCACCTCGACCGTCGACGGCGGCGGACGCACGCTACTGCCCGGGCTGATCGATGCGCATGGCCATGTCATGGCGCTCGGCTTTGCCGCTCTGCGGCTGGACCTCACGGGCACCGCGTCGGTCACCGACCTGCAGCAAAGACTGAAGGATTATGCGGCAGCCAATCGCGACGCGAAATGGATTGTGGGCCGCGGCTGGAACCAGGAGCTATGGCCCGACCAGCGCTTTCCCACGGCTGCCGACCTCGACGCCGTCGTCGACGACCGTCCCGTGGCGCTCGAGCGCGTCGACGGCCATGCGCTGGTCGCGAACAGCGCGGCGCTGAAGGCAGCCGGAATCACCGCCGCCACGAGGGATCCGGTCGGCGGAAAGATCGAGCGCGATGCGCGGGGCAATCCGACTGGGCTGCTGATCGACGCGGCAATGCCCCTGGTCGAGCGCAGGATTCCCGCGCCCACCCCGGCCGACCGCGACCGCGCGCTGGCGCTGGCGCAGCGCATCCTGCTCGAACATGGGCTCACGGCGGTTGCCGACATGGGGACGAGCCTCGAGGATTGGCAGGCGATGCAGCGCGCCGGCCGGGCGAAGCGCTTGCAGGTCCGCATTATGTCCTATGCGGCGGGAGTCGAGGCCATGCGCTCGATCCGCGGCCGGAAGGACGGCGAGACCATTCCGCTCAGCCTCGTCGGCGTCAAAATCTATGGAGACGGCGCGCTCGGCTCGCGCGGCGCGTGGCTCAAGCGGCCTTATGCCGACCAGCCCGACACGCGCGGCCTGCAATTCCTGACGGACGCGCAGTTGCAGGCGCAGGTCAATGAAGCCGCGGCGGCTGGACTGCAGCCGGCCGTGCACGCGATCGGCGATGCAGCCGTCGAGCAGGCGATCCGCATTTTCGAGACGGCGGGCGCGCGCTTCGGCCGCGACCGCCGCTGGCGGATCGAGCATTTCCAGATCGCCGACCCCGCCGACATTCCCCGCCTGGCGCCCGCCGGGATCATCGCCTCGATGCAGCCGGTGCACCAGACCAGCGACCGGCTGATGGCCGAGAAGCGGCTCAGCCCGGACCGCCTCGCCGGTGCCTATGCCTGGCAGAGCGTGCTCAAGAGCGGCGCGCGGCTCGCGTTCGGGAGCGATTTCCCGGTCGAATCCCCCAACCCCTTCCCCGGACTCGCCGCGGCGATCAGCCGCCAGGACATGGACGGCCAGCCGGCCGGCGGCTGGATCCCGTCGGAGCGGCTGACCTTCGAGCAGGCCCTGCGCGCCTTCACGCGAGAGGCGGCATTCGCGGGCTTCGCCGAAGACCGGATCGGCGCGCTCGAGCCCGGCAAATGGGCCGACTTCATCCTGATCGACCGCGATCTCACCAAGGTCGACGCGCAGGGTCTGGCGCGCGCACGAGTCCTCGAAACCTGGGTGGCGGGACGGAAGGTGTGGCAGCTGCCCGGCGTCGCCAGCAATGCTGGCGAGCGCGGACAATAAGCAGCCGTCTGCCGCCTAATCGGCGTATTTGACGGCGCAGCCGTAGGGCCGGCTGGTCGCAACGGAGACAGCCTTGCCGGCTTTCACTTCGGCCAGAGCGGCAAGCACATGGTTGCGTGCGGTTGCGACATCGGCCGGATTGGGAGTGGGCTTGTCGTCGATCCCCCCATTGTAGACCAGCGTGCCGCGCGGGTTGATGATGTACATGTGGGGCGTCGTCTTGGCACCGTACAATTTCCCGACCTTGCCGTCCGGATCGAGCAGATAAGCGGTGCGCTTGCTCGCTTCGCCGGCGACGTAGGCCTTCGCCGCGGCCGGTGTCATGTAGCCCTGGTTACCGGGCGCGGATGAGTTGATCGTCAGCCACACCGCGCCGCCGGCGGTCGCACGAGCCTGCGTCCTTTGCATGTTGCCGCTCCCGTAATGCTTCTTCACGAACGGGCATTCGGGGTTGTTCCACTCGAGCACGACGGTCTTGCCGCGAAATGCCGCGAGCGACACGCTCTTGCCGTTGGTGTCAGTCAGTTGGAAATTCGGCGCCGGCTGTCCGACGCGCGGCTCGGCAACGGCGGGCGCGGCGATGAGCGCGGTGGCGATCGCGAACGACATTATCCTCATGAATCAGCTTCCTTGTTCGACGGTTGAAACGACTTGGGAAATGGTCAGCAGCTGCGGCAGGATCTGCGGCCTGCCCGTCGGCGGATAATAAAGGTAGAGCGGCACGCCCGAGCGGCCGTGCTTTTCGAGGAACCGGCCGATGGCGGGATCGCCGTTGGTCCAGTCGCCGACCAGCACGGCGACATTGTTGCGGGCGAATGCCTCGGCCACCGCGGGCCGCTCGAGCACCGTCTTCTCGTTGACCTTGCAGGTGATGCACCAGTCGGCCGTGAAATATGCGAAGACCGGCTTTCCTTGCGCGAGATGCGCCGACAGGCGCTCTTCACTAAAGGACTCCCCCGCCAGCGACGACGCCGGGGTGCCGGCCACGGCACCCCCCGACGGCAAGATGCTGAGTCCGACGACCAGTGCGACCATCGCGGGCGCCAGCCTGACCCACGGCGCCGAGCGGCCGCCGCTGGTTCCGAGCCACCATAGCGACAGGCCCGCCGCGAGCGATGCGGCAAGCCCGATGGTCATTCCGGTGACGCCCGACTGACGGCCGAGCACCCATGCCAAAGCGAGCGCGGTCAGGAACATCGGGATGGAGAGGATGCGGCGAAACGTGTTCATCCACGGGCCCGGTCTGGGAAGCCGGCGGCGAAGGGCGGGAACGAAGCCTATCAGGAGGAAGGGCAGCGCTAGACCGAGCCCCAGCATTGCAAAAACGGCGATCGCGACCGGCGGCGGCAGGATCAGGGCCGCTCCCAGCGCTGTCGCCATGAACGGGCCGGTGCACGGCGTCGCGACGAACGCGGCAAGTCCGCCGGTCCAGAAAGCACCCGCTGTTCCCGGCTTGCGCGACAGCTTGTCCCCCCAGGCGAGCGATGGAAGCTCGAACAATCCCGCGAAGTTCAGTGCGATTGCGAGGATGAGGAGCAGCAGCACCAGGATGACTCGCGGGTCCTGCAACTGGAACGCCCAGCCCGCGGCCGATCCGCCGGCGCGCAATGCGAGGACCAGTACGCCGAGCGCTACGCAGGTCACGACTGCGCCCGACGTGTAAGCAAGCGCGTCGCGGCGCACCTCCTGTTCCACACCTCCGCCTTTGGCGAGGCTCAGCGCCTTCAGGCTCAGGATCGGGAACACGCAGGGCATGATGTTGAGCAACAGCCCGCCGACCAAAGCGGCGAGCAGGATGCCAAGAGTCGTGGCGACGGAGTCGCCGGACTGCGCCGCGCTGAGCGCCTCCGTCGCGGCCGGAACGGATCCGGGGCTGGCGACAAGCGAGAGGCCGCGCTCACCGAGCTCCAGCACGCCCGAAACGGAGTCAGGCTCGCCCGCTCCGCGCTTCGCCTCGATAATCAACCAATCGCCGTTGCGGCCGATCTTTTGCTCTGCAGCATAATCGATGGCGCCGTCGGTCAGCGGGTAGAAATAGGCATCGCCAGCCATGGCCTCGGCCGGGAGCGGTACAGCCAGCCGGAATGTGTCGCCGTGAGCCTGGAACTTCGCCGCAAGGTTGAGCGGTTGGGGCAAAGCCCGGCGATAAGCATCGAATGTGCTGCGCCGATCGGCGGAGATCGCACCGTCGCCCACGACAAGGTCGAGCGCGACGTTCGCGCTTTCGGGAACGCAAATTTCCTTGGTGCAGACGAGGTAGTCGAACTTGCCTCGCAACGGCAAACGCGTGCCCGGCGAGAGGTCAGGCGCGACCCTGACCTTGGCGAGCAGGGCATATGGCCCTTCGTACACATAGTTCATGAGGCCGCCGATGATCAGCCGCTCCGGCACCGGATATTCGAGCTCGCTTATGGTGACGCCCGGAGGCAGCTGCCAATCGATCGTCGGCTCAAGGCCGCTGTCGCCTGGGTTCTTCCAATAACCATGCCATCCCGGATGGGGGGTCATTTGGAAGGCGAGGTCGATCACGCTGCCGCTGCGGGGCCGGTCGCTTTCGGCGACCAGCTGGATCGCCATATGCCGCTGGGACGCGGCGGTTGGCAGCTGCGCGACAGTCGGCCCGGCGACGCCGAAAACGCCACCGCATAGGGCGATCGCAAGAAGGATATGAAGCACTCGCCGGATCATGTCTTCCGATCGTAAGCTACGCACCGGGTGCATGACAGTAGGGTGAATCGATAAACGACCGCGATGATCGACGGGCGTTGGCTGGTCGCGCGACCGCAGCTTGGGCTATTCGAGGTTCGGCCGCAGCCAGCGCTCCGCCTGCTCGACCGTGACGCCGCGCCGCTGCGCATAATCCTCGAGCTGGTCGCGGCCGATGCGGGCGACGCCGAAATACTGGCTGTCGCGGTGGGCGAAGTAGAAGCCTGACACGGCCGAGGTCGGAAGCATTGCGAAATTTTCGGTCAGCGTGACTTCGCCGGGGCGGCCGCCGAGCATGTCGAACAGGATGGGCTTCAGGCTGTGATCCGGGCAGGCCGGGTAGCCCGGCGCTGGCCTTATCCCCTGATATTTCTCGCGGATCAGCTGTTCGTTGGAGAGATGCTCCTCGGCATAGCCCCACAGCCGCTGGCGTACCTCCGCGTGAAGCACTTCAGCAAAGCTCTCGGCAAGGCGGTCAGCGAGGGCTTTCAAGAGAATGTCCGAATAATCGTCATTCTCCGCCTTGAAGCGCTCGAGGTGCGGCTCAAGCCCGTGGATTCCGACCGCAAAGCCGCCGATCCAATCCTCTCGCTCCGGCGCAATGAAGTCGGCCAGGCACATGTTCGCGCGCCCCTCACGTTTCTTCACCTGCTGGCGAAGGAAAGGCAGGCGGGTCCATTCGTTGCCGGCCATTACCAGAACGTCGTCGCCCTCCCGCTTGCAACGCCACAGGCCGACGGCAGCCTTGGGCGTCACCCAGCGCTCCGCGATGATCTTCTCGAGCATCGCCTCGGCATCCTGGAAGAGGTTACGCGCGCTCTCCCCGACCACGGGATCCTCGAGGATGGCCGGGTAATTGCCGGCAAGTTCCCAGGCCCGGAAGAAAGGGGTCCAGTCGATCGACGCGCGCAGATCGGCCAAAGGCCATTCGCCGAATTGGTGCAGGCCCGGATAATGGGGCACCGGCGCCTGCCCGGCCGGATCGTGTGGGAAAGCATTCGCGCGCGCTTCGTCCAGGGTGGCAAGCTCGCTTTGTCCGCTGCGTTCGCGCGACTTGCGCAGCTTTTCGTAATCCTCCGCGGTCGCCGCGATCAGAGGGGCGCACTGCGTGTCGGAGACGAGCGAGGACGCAACCCCGACCGCACGGCTCGCGTCGAGCACATGAATCACGGGTCCTTCGTAGGCAGGATCGATCCGCAGCGCGGTGTGCGCCTTGCTTGTGGTCGCGCCGCCGATCAGCAGCGGCGTCTTCAAACCGAGCCGCTGCATCTCCGCCGCCACGGTCACCATCTCGTCGAGTGACGGCGTGATCAGGCCGCTAAGGCCGATCATGTCGGCCCGATTGTCATTGGCGGCCTCGAGGATGTCCTGCCACGGCACCATCACGCCGAGGTCGATCACCTCGAAGCCGTTGCACTGCAGGACCACGCCGACGATGTTCTTGCCGATGTCGTGGACGTCGCCCTTGACGGTCGCCATCACGACTTTGCCTTTGCCCTGGGCGGCGCCGGTCTTCTCTTTCTCCGCCTCGATGAAAGGGATCAGGTGCGCAACGGCGCGCTTCATTACGCGCGCCGACTTGACCACCTGAGGCAGGAACATTTTGCCCGATCCGAACAGGTCGCCGACGACGTTCATGCCGTCCATCAGCGGGCCTTCGATCACCTCGATCGGACGGCCACCGTTTTTCTCGATCTCTTGCCGCGCCTCCTCCGTGTCATCCACGATGTGCGCGTCGATGCCTTTGACCAGCGCGTAGGAAAGCCGCTCGGTCACCGGCATCGACCGCCATTCGGCCAGCTTCTTCTCTTCGGCCGCGTCGGTGCCCTTGTAGCGCTCGGCAAGGACGATCAGCCGCTCGGTGGCGTCGTCGCGCCGGTCGAGGATCACATCCTCGCAAGCATCGCGAAGCTCGGGGTCGATCTGGTCGTAGACGTCGAGCTGGCCGGCGTTGACGATGCCCATGTCCATGCCCGCCGGAATGGCGTGGTAGAGGAACACGCTGTGCATCGCGCGGCGCACCGGTTCGTTGCCGCGAAACGAGAAGCTGAGGTTCGACAGCCCCCCGCTAATGTGCACCCCGGGGCAGCGGCGGCGGATCTCGCCAGCCGCTTCGATGAAATCGATCGCGTAGCGGCGGTGCTCGTCGATCCCGGTGGCCACCGCGAAGATGTTCGGGTCGAAAATGATGTCGGTCGCCTGCGTCCCGTCGGCGGTGAGGAGCCCGTAGGCGCGCTCGCAGATTTCGACCTTCCGCGAGGCCGTGTCAGCCTGGCCGACTTCATCGAATGCCATGACGACGACCGCCGCGCCGTAAGCCCGGCATTTCCGCGCGAGCTCAAGGAACGGCCCCTCGCCTTCCTTGAGGCTGATCGAATTGACGATCGGTTTTCCCGAGACGCACTTCAGCCCCGCCTCGATCACGCTCCACTTCGAGCTGTCGATCATCACCGGCACGCGCGCGATGTCCGGCTCTGCAGCGATGCGCTTGAGGAAGGTGGTCATCGCCGCTTCGGAGTCGAGCAATGCCTCGTCCATGTTGACGTCGATGATCTGCGCGCCGTTTTCGACCTGATCGCGGGCCACCTCGACGGCGGCGTCGAAATCGCCGGCCAGCACCAGCTTCTTGAACCGCGCCGATCCGGTCACGTTGCAGCGCTCGCCGATGTTGACGAAGCGTGCGCCGACGCTGGCCGGCTCGACCTTGGAAAGCTCCATCGTCAGGCGGCGATCAGCATCGGCTCGAGGCCGGCAAGCAAGGTTCCGGCCTGGGCGGCCGGGACGGTCCGCGGCGTGCAATCGCGCACCGCCCCGGCGATTGCGACGATATGCTGCGGTGTGGTGCCGCAGCAGCCGCCGACGATATTGACCAGGCCGCTCGTCGCCCAGTCGCGAACCTGGGCCGCGGTTTCCTCCGCCGCCTCGTCATATTCCCCGAGCTCGTTGGGCAGCCCCGCATTGGGATAGGCCATCACCAACGTATCCGCGGCTGCGGAAAGCGCCGCGAGGTGCGGCCGCAGCTGCGCCGCGCCGAACGAGCAATTGAGGCCGATCGTCACCGGCCGCGCGTGGCGCACCGACGCCCAAAAGGCCTCGACCGTGTGCCCGGAGAGATTGCGGCCCGAAAGGTCGGTGAGGGTCATCGAGATCATCAGCGGCAGCTCGCGGCCAAGCGCCTGTTCCGCCTCGAGCGTCGCCATGATCGCCGCCTTGGCGTTCAATGTGTCGAAGATTGTCTCGATGAGGATGAAATCGACACCGCCCTCGACCAAGGCGTCGATCTGCTCGCGATAGACCGTCTTCACCTGGTCGAAATCGACCTCGCGGAAGGCTGGATCGTTGACATCCGGCGAGAGCGAAAGCGTCTTATTGGTCGGGCCGAGCGCCCCCGCCACCCAGCGCGGCCGACCGTCGCTTGCCGAATGACGGTCGGCGACCTCGCGCACAATGCGCGCCGATGCGCGGTTCATCTCCGCAGCAAGGTGCTCGGCGCCATAATCGGCCTGGCTGATGGCGTTGGCGTTGAAGGTGTTGGTTGCGAGGATTTCCGCCCCTGCCTCGGCGAACGCATCGCACGTCGTGCGAACGATCTGCGGCTGAGTGAGGTTGATGAGGTCGTTGTTGCCCTTCTGGTCCCTGAGCAGGTCGAGCCCGGCGCAATAGGCCTCGGCCGAGAGCTTTTCTGCCTGGATGGCCGTCCCGTACGGGCCGTCCTTGATGAGGATCCGCCGCGCGGCTTCGGCGCGAAGAGCCTCTGCCGCGCTCATGCCTTCGCCCTAACGCCGAGCAAGTGGCAAATCGCGTAGGACAGCTCGGCCCGGTTCAAGGTGTAGAAATGGAAATGACGGACGCCGCCGGCGTAAAGCTGGCCGCAGAGCTCGGCAGCGACCGTCGCCGCGATGAGCTGGCGCGCCGCGGGCAGGTCGTCGAGCCCCTCGAACAGCTGATTGAGCCAGGGGGGAATGCTTGCGCCGCATGTCTCGGCGAAGCGGCGGGTGGTGGCCACGTTGGAAACGGGCAGGATACCGGGCACGATCTCGACATCGATACCCGCCGCCGCGGCCTCGTCGCGGAAACGGAAGAAGCAATCCGCGGAAAAGAAAAATTGGGTGATCGCACGGTCGGCGCCCGCGTCGACCTTGCGCCGAAGGTTCTCGAGGTCGAAGGCGCGCGAGGACGAGTCCGGATGGACTTCGGGATAGGCGGCGACCGAGACGTCGAATGGCGCCACCTGCTTGAGGCCGGCGACCAGCGCGACGGCATCCCGATAGCCGTCCGGATGCGGCTGGTATTGTGCCCCGGGCTCCGGCGGGTCGCCGCGCAGCGCAACGATGTGGCGCACGCCCATGTCCCAATAATCGCGCGCAATCGCATCGATTTCGCCGCGGCTGGCACCGACGCAGGTGAGGTGCGCGGCCGGGGTCAGCGGAGTTTCGGCGAGTATCCGTTCGACCGTGGCGTGGGTGCGCTCGCGGGTGGAGCCGCCCGCGCCATAGGTCACCGATACGAACCGGGGCTGGAGGGGAGCGAGGGTCTGGATCGACTCCCACAACGTCTCAGCCATCTTCTCGCTCTTCGGCGGGAAGAATTCGAAGCTCACGGCAATGTCGCCGCGCGCCTCCGCGAACAGCGGCTGATGGTGGCGAAGCTGATCGAGCGCGTTCACGCGACCCTCCGCAGCTTCGCGGCCGTCTTGACCCCGCGCCACAAAGTGACGGTCAGCTCCCCGCCTTCCAAATGCTCGATGAGATCGACCGTCAGGCCGGCCGAAGAGAACCAGCCGGTCATCACAACATCCTCGAAGCCGAGCCGGATATGCGCATCGCTCGACCGCAGTTCCTCGCGCTCGTGAGCCGCGAAATCGACGACCAGCAACGTGCCGCCCGGGGCAAGCACGCGGGCCGCTTCGCCGATCGCCGCGGCCGGCGAGTGGGCATAATGCAGCACCTGGTGGATGATGATGCTGTCGGCAAATTCGTCAGGAAGCGGCAGTGCGTACATGTCGCCCTGCCTGAGGCTCGAGCGGATGCCGGCCGCTTCGAGCTTCACTCGAGCGAGGCGGAGCATTTCGGACGAACGGTCGATGCCGATCGCCTCGCGCGATCGCGGCCCGAACAGCTCGATCATCCTCCCGGTGCCAGTGCCGATGTCGACCAGCCGCCCGAGCGCAGCTTCGGGCAAGGCGCGATCGATCGCCCGTTCGACCTCGCTTTCGGCGACGTGCAGCGAGCGGATCTGGTCCCAGATTTCGGCATGTCCGGCAAAATAGCGGTTGGCGGCCTCGGCCCGTTCGGCGCGGATGACTTCGATCCGCGCGGCGTCCGCGGCGAACAGGCGCTCGGTCGCCGTGTCCGCCCAGCCGTCGACCAGAGCGAAGAGCGGCTCGACCGTCTCTTCGCCGGCAAGCGTGAGGAAAACCCAGCTGCCTTCCTTGCGCCGCTCGAGAACGCCCGCGTCGGCGAGAATCTTGAGATGGCGCGAGACCCGCGGCTGGCTCTGGCCGAGGACCTGAGCAAGCTCGCCGACGGACAGTTCCATAATTCTCAGCAAAGCGAGGATGCGGAGCCGGGTCGGATCGGCAAGAGCCTGGAACCGGTCCGCGAGTGGAAGAGCCTCCGTCACCAGATAAGGATATAAAGATATCTTTATATGGTCAAATCAGCGAATGAAAATAATCTCTTGTCTATTAGTAGGGATCGCCCCTATGCCATCTGGTCTGGCCTGGCCGACTCGCACGACAGGTCGGGGTGGGTGCCCGCCCCAGGGGCACTTTTGAAGGGAGTGAACGACATGAAAAAGGTTGCTGTTGTGACCGCTGCGGTCCTCGCGCTCGGCCTGGCTGCGTGCAGCCGGGACGATTCGGCGAATAATGCGGCGAACGAGACCGCCGTCGAGAACAATGCCGAGGCGGACGTCAATGCCGCGAGCGACGACGCTGCCGCGGTGGCCGACAACGCGCTGAACGCCGCCGAGAACGCGATCGAGAACGCGGGCAACGCGGTCGAGAACGCCGCCAACTCGGTGGAGAACGCGACCCGTTAAGGGCCGGCTTCGCGAAAACACGGGAGGGCCGCTCTTCGGGGCGGCCCTTTTTTTGCGCGTGCTCAGCGTGTTACGAGCATCTGATGAGATTTATCGCTTTGGCCTTGATGACCGCATTGGCGGCCTGCCGCGGCGATCAGCCGCAAGCACCCTCGGCCGAACAATCGCGCCAGCTCGACGAGAGCGAGGCGATGCTCAACGGCCTCTCCAACGAAGAAGGGCCGGAGCATCGCCCCGGCCCTTCCAATTCGAACGACTGAGCGAGGGACCTTAGAAGTCCATTCCGCCCATTCCGCCGCCGGCCATGGCCGGAGCCGGCTTGTCTTCCGGCAGTTCGGCGATCGTCGCTTCGGTCGTGATCAGCAGACCCGCGACCGACGCAGCGTCCTGCAACGCGGTGCGGACGACCTTGGTCGGGTCGATGACGCCGGCCTGGACGAGGTTCTCATATTCCTCGGTCTGGGCGTTGAAGCCGAGGCTGACGTCACCGCCGTCGATCAGCTTGCCGGCAACGACCGCGCCGTCCCATCCGGCATTCTCGGCAATCTGCCGCAGCGGCGCCTGGAGCGCCTTGCGGATGATGTCGATGCCGCGGGTCTGGTCGTCATTCTCGCCCTTGAGGCCGTCAAGCGCCTTGGACGCGTACAGCAGCGCGGTGCCGCCGCCCGGGACGATGCCTTCCTCGACCGCGGCGCGGGTCGCATGAAGCGCGTCGTCGACGCGGTCCTTGCGCTCCTTCACCTCGACCTCGGTGGCGCCGCCGACCTTGATCACGGCAACGCCGCCGGCGAGCTTCGCCAGCCGCTCCTGCAGCTTCTCGCGGTCATAGTCGGACGTGGTCGTCTCGATCTGCTGGCGGATCGCGCCGACCCGGCCCTCGATGTTCTCGCGGGTGCCGTTGCCGTCGACGATCGTCGTGTTGTCCTTGTCGATCGTGACGCGCTTGGCCTGGCCGAGCATGTTCAGCGTGACATTCTCGAGCTTGATGCCGAGATCCTCGCTGATCATCTCGCCGCCGGTGAGGATCGCAATGTCCTCGAGCATCGCCTTGCGGCGATCGCCGAAGCCGGGGGCCTTGACCGCCGCGACCTTGAGGCCGCCGCGCAGCTTGTTGACCACCAGGGTGGCCAGGGCCTCGCCCTCGATGTCCTCGGCGATGATGAGCAGCGGACGGCCGCTCTGCACCACCGCTTCGAGGATCGGCAGCATGGCCTGAAGGTTGCTGAGCTTCTTCTCGTGGATCAGGATGTAGGGCTCGCTGAGCTCGACCTGCATCTTCTCCGGGTTGGTGATGAAGTAGGGCGAGAGATAGCCGCGGTCGAACTGCATGCCCTCGACGACGTCGAGCTCGAACTCGAGGCCCTTGGCTTCCTCGACCGTGATCACGCCTTCCTTGCCGACCTTCTCCATCGCTTCGGCGATCTTCTCGCCGACCTCGCGGTCGCCATTCGCCGAGATGATGCCGACCTGGGCGATCTCGTTCGAGCCGGACACGTCCTTCGAGCGCGCCTTCAGGTCCTCGACGACCTTGGTCACGGCAAGATCGATGCCGCGCTTCAGGTCCATCGGGTTCATACCGGCGGCGACCGACTTCATGCCCTCGCGGACGATCGACTGGGCGAGAACGGTCGCCGTCGTCGTGCCGTCACCGGCGATGTCGTTGGTCTTGGACGCGACCTCGCGGACCATCTGCGCGCCCATGTTCTCGAACTTGTCCTTGAGCTCGATTTCCTTGGCGACGGTGACGCCGTCCTTGGTGATGCGCGGAGCGCCGAAGCTCTTGTCGATCACGACGTTGCGGCCCTTGGGACCGAGCGTCACCTTCACCGCATTGGCAAGGATGTCGACGCCGTTGAGAATGCGCTCGCGCGCATCGCGGCTGAATTTAACGTCTTTGGCAGCCATGTCTGACTTCCCTCTTCAATCTTGAAAGTTGGCAAAGTTGGCACTGCTACGCGCGCGCAGGCGCACGCGAGAGCGCTCAGGCGGCCTTGCGGACCTCGGCCGAGCCCTCGATGATGCCCAGGATGTCGCTCTCCTTCATGATTAGGAGATCTTCACCCTCGAGGCGGACTTCGGTGCCCGACCATTTGCCGAACAGGATGCGGTCGCCGGCCTTGACGTCGAGCGGGACCAGCTTTCCGGTCTCGTCGCGAGTACCCGCGCCGACGGCGATGACTTCGCCTTCCTGCGGCTTTTCCTTCGCCGTGTCGGGGATGATGATCCCGCCAGCGGTCTTCTCCTCGGCCTCGACGCGGCGGACGAGGACGCGGTCATGAAGCGGCCTGAAACCCATAGGTCTAACCCCCTCTTTCCTTACAGTTGTTGATACCATCCGTTGGCACTCTCTGCTCAAGAGTGCCAGCGATGCCGCGCATATGGTTAGGCGCCGTTCATCCGTCAACGGGTCCCGGAGCGATCTTTAGCGCCGCACGGTGAGCCCGAGCCGTTCCCGCAAAATCCATCGGGCCAGCATCAGCGTGGCAACGAGCGCGAGGCCGCTGGCCAGGCCAGTCCAGATGCCGACCCCGTCCCAGCCGCGGGCGAAGGCGAGCCACACGCCGACGCCGAGGCCGACAATCCAATAGCCGATGAAGGCGAAGATCATCGGCACGCGGGTGTCGTGAAGGCCGCGCAACATGCCGGCGGCGACGACCTGGGCCCCGTCGAAGATCTGAAAGGCGGCGGCGACCGTCAGAAAGAGGATCCCGAGCTCGATCACCCGCGCATTTTCGGGAATATTGTCGAGGAACAGCGAAATCAGCTCGCGCGGAAACGTCCACATCAGCACTGCCATGGCCGCCATGAACAGGACGCCGAGAATCCAGGCGGTCCAGCCGGCCCGCGCCATCCCCTGGCGATCGTCCGCGCCGAGCGCGCGCCCGACCCGGACCGTCGCTGCCTGGCTGAGACCCCAGGGGACCATGAAGGTGAGGGCCGCAATCTGCAGGGCGACCGCATGGGCAGCGAGGCTCGCCGCGTCGATCAGCCCCATGAGATAGGCGGCGGCTCCAAAGACCGCGCCTTCAAAGGCGAAGGCGAAGCCAATCGGAAGGCCGAGGCGAAGCATGTACCCGAGGCGCGGCCAATCGGCTCGCCACAAGAAGCCGAACAGGTGGAAACGGCGAAACTGGCGGTCCGTGACGATGACCACGAACAGCGCAGCCGCGAGCAGCGTCCAGACGATCGAACTGGCGAGGCCGCCGCCGAAAATGCCGAGCGCCGGAAGCCGGAAGTGACCGAAGATGAGGCTCCACGCGAGCACTGCGTTGGCCACCACTCCGCCGGCGCTGATGCCGAGCACCCATCCCGGCCGCTCGACCGTGGCGAGGAAGTTGCGCATCGCCTGGAACAGCAGCCAGGGCAGCATGGTCCACATATATCCGCGCAGGAACAGGGCGGCGTCGCGCGCGAGCTCCGGCTGCTGCCCTAGCGCGAGGATTACGGCTTCGGCGTTCCATAAGAGAAGCCACAAGGGCACGGTGGCAAAGACGCACAGCCACAGCGACTGCCGGAAGCTGCGCCGCGTTTCCCGCACGGACCGCAGCTTCGCGCCGAGCGCGGTCGCCATCATCGGTGCCGCGGCCGTGATCAGCCCGAAGGCGAAGAAACCCAGCGGCCAAGTGAGATTGATGCCGAGCGCGGCTGCGGCGAGTTGTCGGGAACCGAGCCAGCCCATCAAGACGACATCCGTCGCCTGGATCAGCGCGAAAGTCAGGTTGGAGAGGATCAGCGGCCAGGCAAGCGCGAAGGTCGCGCGAAGCTCGACGCGCCACGCCGGTTGCGGCTCAGCCGGCGAGATGACCTTTGCCCTGTCCATCGCCGGCGCGCCTAGACGCCAGTTCGGCCGTCGAAAAGGTTTGGCCGGTGCGGTGCACCTCCGCTAGCAGGAGACCGCAACTTAAAGGGTATGAAGAAGATGCGGTTCGTGCGCGCGGTTTGGAAGCTGCTCGTCGGGATCAAGGACGCGCTGGTCCTGATCCTCATGCTGTTGTTCTTCGGCATGCTCTATGCCGGCCTGTCGGCGCGCCCGGCCCCGGTTCGCGACGGTGTGCTCGAAGTCAATCTCAATGGCGCGCTGGTCGAACAGCCGGCGCGGCGCGACTGGACCGAGCTCGCAGGCCAGCCGGCGCTTCAGGAATATCGCCTGCGCGATTTGGTCGCGGCAATGGACCAAGCGCGCGAGGACAGCCGGGTCAAGGCCGTGGCGCTCGACCTCGACGGCTTCACCGGCGGCGGCGCGACTGCGGTCGGCGACCTTGCCGACGCGGTGCGCCGGGTGCGCGCGGCCGGCAAGCCGGTGGTTGCTTATGCGGTCGGCTACAGCGACGACAGCTATGCGCTCGCCTCGGCCGCCTCTGAGATCTGGCTCAATCCGCTTGGGGCGGTGCTGATTGCGGGCCCTGGCGGGTCACGCCTCTACTACAAGGGCCTGCTCGACAAGCTCGGGGTGACCGCCAACGTCTATCGTGTCGGCACTTATAAGTCGGCGGTCGAACCGTTCACCCGCAACGACATGTCGCCCGAAGCGAAGCAAAATTACACGGCGCTTGGGCAAGCGCTGCTCGAGAGCTGGCGCCAGCAGGTCAAGACGGCGCGGCCGCAGGCGAACGTCGACCTGTTTCTGAAAGACATGAATGCCGCCGTTGCGGCCGCCGACGGCGACATGGCGAAGGCCGCGCTCGCTTCGCGCCTCGTCGACCGGATCGGGGAGCGTCGCGCCTTCGAGCAGCGGCTCGCCGAGCTCGGCGGCAAGGGCGACGGCGACAAGCGCTTCGCGGCGATCAAGCTCAGCTCCTACATCTCGGATGTCGGCAAGAAGCGGGACAATGGCCCGATCGGGGTCGTCACCGTCGCGGGCATGATCGTCGACGGCAAGGCCGGGCCGGGCACGGCGGGCGGCGATACCATCGCCGCGCAGATCGAGGAGGGGATTCGCAAGGGCATCAAGGCGCTCGTCGTGCGGGTCGACAGCCCGGGCGGATCGGTGCTCGCCTCGGAGCGCATTCGTCAGGCGCTGCTCGAGGCGAAGGCGAAGAAGATCCCGGTGGTCGTGTCGATGGGCAGCGTCGCCGCTTCGGGCGGGTACTGGGTCTCGACGCCGGCCGATTTCATCTATGCCGAGCCCTCGACCGTCACCGGGTCGATCGGCGTGTTCGGAGTGCTGCCGAGCTTCGAAGGCACGCTCGGCAAGCTCGGGATCGGCGCCGACGGGGTGAAGACCACGCCCTTGTCGGGCGAGCCGGACTTGCTCAAGGGCCCCGCCCCGGAAGCCGACCGGCTGATCCAGACCGGCGTGGAATCGATCTACAATCGCTTCCTTTCGATCGTGGCCCAGTCGCGCCGCAAGACGCCCCAGCAGATCGACGAGATTGCCCAGGGCCGGGTCTGGGACGGCGGAACCGCACGCCAGATCGGGCTGGTCGACGGGTTCGGCGGGATGGAAGAAGCCATCGCCAAGGCGGCGGCGCTCGCCAAGCTCGGTGACGAGCGCGGCATCCGCTACCTCGATCCTGAACGCAGCTTCCGTGACGAGCTGATCGACGCCCTGTCCGGGAACAGTGACGACGGCACTGCGCCAGTCGATGCGTTCACCACGCTCGCGCTCCGCCCCCAGCAACAGATCGCGCAGATGGTCGCCGACGTGCGGGCGATCCTCGCCGGCCCGAGCATTCAGGCGCGCTGTCTCGAATGTCCGCCGCCGGCAGGGCTTTTGCGCAGAAGGGCCGACGTGACGCTCGCCGAGGTGCTGAAGGCGCGTCTGTTCCAGCCCTAGGCCGCGCCGTCCGGCCCGCTACGACGCCGCCTCCGGCCGATCGTCAGCGGCAGCATCGCCAGCGCGAGAAGAGTCGTCACCAAGGCAATAAAGCCGAGGCCGAGGACCAGCGGATTATGCGCGTCCTCGCGGCCTTTCAGGTCCCAAATGTGGAAGCCCCACATCAGGTCGTAAAAGCTCCACCACGAGGTGCGCTTGGCGGCGATCGCGCCCGAGCTGGCATCAACGTAGAAATTCGTGCCGTCATCCATCTCCACTTTCCATGCCGCGATCGCTCGGCGCAGCTCGAGCGGGGGATGCGCGGGGTCGGTGCGCGCGACGGACGCAATTTTCGCCTTGCCGGTATAGCGCGCGCTGACTTCGCGCACCGCGTCGGCGGCCGACAGCGGCGGAAGCAGGGCGCCAGTACGGGGATCTGCGAGGCGGGTCGTGCCGTCGGCGAGCTTGATCACCCATCGCGGCCCCGCCGCGCGCTGTTCGAGCGCCAGCGAAGCCAGCGGAAGGCCCGTACCCGCAGGCACGACGACGGGAGCGGCAAGCCGCATCGGCGGCGGCTCGGCGACGAGATGCTCGCCGCGCACCTCCTCGATCGGCTTCCACACCATCACTAGGCCGGAAACAACCCACAGTAGGATCGGCACGCCGATGATCCAGCCGAGCCAGACGTGCCAGCGACGCAGACGCGAGCGGGTGATCATTGCCAATCAGTACCGCTGAACGCGGCGGAATCTAGATGTGGATCGCGCCCGTTACCGCCAGCCGCCATTCTGAATTAGCGCTCGATCGCGAATCTAGCGCCAGTGATATATGGGGCTTTTACCACGCGCCCCTGGAAGTCTACGGCCGGCTGGAACCTGGCCGCGATTTTCAACTTGCCGCAAATCTTCTGAAAAAAGTATTTGTCAGCTCGCCGATTAACAGGAGTACATTGTTCCACCCGCCCGTCCGTTCCGACGATGAGCCGCAGGATTAGTTTGCCCTCCACGGCGTTGAGCAAATAACCTGGCGGATAGTCTTCCGATGAAAAAAGATCGTGCAAAGATTTCAGGGGTATGGGACGTTCGCGAAGGCCTCGCCAGTAGGCCGGATCAATTCCCCACTCGCGTAGCATCGCATTCTCACATTCGACCAGGGCGCGAGTAGCGTCGGCCGCCGAATGCACTTGTCGCTGCACCAAAAATCCAAGCTTCGGATGCGACACAGCAATCTCAGTTACCTTTGCGAAGTCCTGGACGAAATCGTGATGAAGAATGGGTATACTTACACCTGGCGCGCTAATGTTGCTTGCCGGATATAACTGCGCGTCAGCAATTACGGATCTGCCGGGCTTAAGGGTCAAATGGACGGAGGGGAGTTTCTGACTGGCCGGAGCACGTAGCCGCGAGTCGGCAATCATGATCCAAGACTGGCCGCTGCCAGGATACACGCTCAAAATAATCGCGTCTTTCGATTGAGCAACTTTCTGAATTAAAGCGCAATCTTCGACTGATCGAAGCCACTGCCAGTCGCGCCCTGCATCTTGTGCGCGCGCTGGAACACCCGCCAGCATGGAAACCACGACAAGGTAACGCCACATCCTGCAGCTCCACCAAATAACGCGAAATGCTACTCGGAAAGTCGGTGGAGGCAAGCCGCCACCTAGATGTGGATCGGCTTGCCTGTCACGGCCATCGCCGCTTCCTTGAGCGCCTCGCTGTGGGTCGGGTGGGCGTGGCAGGTGTAGGCGATGTCCTCGCTCGTCGCTCCGAACTCCATCGCCTGGGCGGCCTGGGCGATCATCGTGCCGGCGACCGAGCTGATCATCCACACGCCGAGCACGCGGTCGGTCCTCGCATCGGCGATCACCTTGACGAAGCCGTCCGGCTCCCGGTTGGTCTTGGCACGGCTGTTGGCGAGCATCGGGAACTTGCCGACCTTCACCTCGCCGCCCTGGCGCGCTTCCTCCTCGGTCAGGCCGACCCCGGCGATCTCCGGCATGGTGTAGACCACCGACGGGATCACCTCATGGTTCACAATGCCGGTGAGGCCGGCGATATTCTCGGCGACGGCGATGCCCTCGTCCTCGGCCTTGTGCGCCAGCATCGGGCCTGGGATCACGTCGCCGATCGCCCAGATGCCGGCAACCGAAGTTTTGAATTGGTGGTCGGTTTCGATCTGGCCGCGCTGGTTGAGCTGAAGCCCGGCCTTGTCGAGGCCCAGGCCCTCGGTGTTCGGACGGCGGCCGATCGAGACCAGCACGACGTCGGCCTCGAGCGTTTCCGCAGTGCCGCCGGCGGCGGGTTCCACGGTCAGGCTCACCGTGTCGCCGTTGCGCTCGGCCTTCGTCACCTTGGTCGACAGGCGGAATTCGAAGCCCTGCTTCTTGAAGATCTTGTTGGCCTCCTTGCGCACGTCGCCGTCGAAGCCGGGGAGGATCTGGTCGAGGAACTCGACGACCGTGACCTCCGCCCCGAGCCGGCGCCAGACCGAGCCAAGCTCGAGGCCGATCACACCGCCGCCGATGACCACCATCCGCTTGGGCACTTCGGCGAGCTCGAGCGCGCCGGTGGAATCAACGATCCGCTCCTGGTCGATCTCGACGCCAGGAAGCGGTGTGACCGAGGAGCCGGTGGCGATGACGATATTCTTGGCGCGAACGGTACGGTCGCCGACCTTGACCGTGTCGGCGCTCTCGAAGCTCGCATGGCCCTTCAGCCATTCGACCTTGTTCTTCTTGAACAGGAATTCGATGCCTTGGGTCAGGCCCTTGACCGCCTCGAGGCGGGTGCCGTGCATCGCGCCCAGGTCGAGCTCGACGTTGCCGGCCTTCACGCCCCATTTGGCGAGCGTGCCGTGTGCTGCTTCCTCGAACAGCTCGGACGCGTGGAGCAGGGCCTTGGACGGGATGCAGCCAACGTTGAGGCAGGTGCCGCCCAGAGTCTCGCGGCTTTCCGCGCAGGCGGTCTTTAGCCCGAGCTGCGCGGCGCGGATCGCCGCGACATAGCCGCCGGGGCCGGCGCCGATCACCAGAACGTCGAAATCATAGTCAGCCATGCAATTGTTCCTAAAGGTCGATCAGCAGCCGCGTCGGGTCCTCGATCGCTTCCTTGACGCGGACGAGGAAGGTGACCGCCTCCCGGCCGTCGACCAGGCGGTGGTCGTAGGAGAGCGCCAGATACATCATCGGCCGGGCGACGATCTGCCCGTCCTTGACCACGGGCCGTTCCTCGATCCGATGCATTCCGAGCACCGCCGACTGCGGCGGGTTGATGATGGGCGTCGACAGCAGCGAGCCAAACACCCCGCCGTTGGAGATGGTGAAAGTGCCGCCCTGCATTTCCTCGACCGTGAGCGTGCCCTCCTTGGCGCGCTTGCCAAAGTCGGCGATGGTCTTCTCGATCTCGGCGAAGCTCATTTTGTCGGCGTCGCGCACGACCGGAACGACCAGGCCCTTCGGCGCGGAGACGGCGATCGAAACGTCGAGATAATCGCGATAGACGATCTCATCGCCCTCAATGCTGGCGTTGACCGAGGGCACGTCCCTGGCCGCAAGCGCGCAGGCCTTCACGAAGAAGCCCATGAAGCCGAGGCGGATACCGTGCTTCTTCTCGAACAAATCCTTGTAGCGGGCGCGCGCGTCGATCACCGCCGACATGTCGACGTCGTTGAACGTGGTCAGCAGCGCGGCGGTGTTCTGGGCTTCCTTGAGACGCTTGGCGATGGTCTGGCGAAGCCGCGACATCTTGACGCGTTCTTCGTTGCGCTCGACGGCGCTCCCCGGCGCAGGCCGGGGTGCAGGAGCCGGAGCCTTTGCTTCGGGCGCCGGAGCCTTCGCCTGCGGCGCCTGAGCCCCAGCTTTCGGGGAGCCGGCCTTCTGCGCCTCGGCCGCCGCGATCACGTCGTCCTTGGTCAGCCGCCCGTCCTTGCCTGTGCCCTTAATCTTGGTCGGGTCGACATGATATTCGAGCACGGCGCGGCGAACCGCCGGCGACATGGTCATGATCTGGTCGCCGGAGGACGTGTCATCGTCCGCGGCAGGCTCGGGGGCATGTTCGCTGCCGCGAAGCTGCGGATTTTCGCCGGCACCGGCCGGATTGATATTCGACGATTCCGCACCCTTCGCCGCAGCCGTGCTGGCCTCGCCACTCTCGTCGATGCGCGCGATCACCGCGCCGACCGCCACCGTGTCCCCTTCCGCCACCAACGCTTCGGAGAACAGGCCGGCGATGGGAGATGGCACTTCGACGCTGACCTTGTCGGTCTCAAGGCTTGCGATCGGCTCGTCGGCAGCGACGGCCTCGCCCGGCTTCTTGAGCCACTGCGCAAGCGTGCCTTCGGTGATCGATTCCCCGAGCGCGGGGACCTGGACGTCGGTTGCCATTCTAATCCCTTATTCCGCCGCGACGGCGTTTGCCGGGCTGCTATGACCCAAAGCCGCGGCGATCAAGGCTGCCTGCTCGGCCGCGTGGCGTTTGGCGAGGCCGGTGGCAGGCGAAGCGCCGGCATCGCGGCCCGCATATTGCGGCCGCATCGCGCCATGGCCGGCATTGGCGAGGCATGCTTCGATCAGCGGCTCGACGAAAAACCAGGCGCCGTTGTTCTTCGGTTCTTCCTGCGCCCAGATCAGGTCCTGAAGGTTGGGCATGGCTTTCAGGCGCTCGGTCAGCGGCTCCGAAGGGAACGGGTAAAGCTGCTCGATGCGCACGATCTCGACACCGAGGTCCCCGGCCGCGTCGCGCGCTTCCATAAGCTCGTAGGCAAGCTTCCCCGAGCACAGCACAAGGCGGCGGGTCTCGCCCTCGGCCGGCGGGTTGAGGTCGGACATTATGCGCCGGAAATGACTGTCGCCGGTGAAGTCGGCGAGGCTCGACACGGCAAGCTTGTGCCGGAGGAGCGACTTCGGCGTCATCAAGATCAGCGGCTTGCGGAAATCGCGCCGCATCTGGCGGCGAAGGATGTGGAAATAATTGGCGGGCGTCGTGCAGTTTGCGACCTGGAGATTGTCTTCCGCGCAGAGCTGCAAATAGCGCTCGAGCCGCGCCGAACTGTGCTCCGGCCCCTGGCCTTCAAAGCCGTGCGGAAGAAGCATGACCAGACCGCTCGCACGCAGCCATTTTGCCTCACCGGCAGCGATGAACTGGTCGATGATCGTCTGCGCCCCATTGGCGAAATCGCCGAACTGGGCTTCCCACAGGACCATCGTCTTCGGGTCGGCAAGCGAATAGCCATATTCGAAGCCGAGCACTCCGAATTCGGACAAGGGGCTGTCGCGGACCTCGAAGCGGCCACCTTCGACCGTGGATAGCGGAATATATTTTTCGCCGGTCTTCTGATCGACCCAGACCGCGTGCCGCTGGCTGAAGGTACCGCGGCCGCTGTCCTGGCCCGAGAGGCGGACCCCATTGCCCTCGGCGACGAGGCTGCCGAATGCGAGCGCCTCGGCCGTCGCCCAGTCGATGCCCTCGCCGCTCTCGAACATCGCCTTCTTGGCATCGAGGATACGAAGCAGCGTCTTGTGGACGGTCAGGCCTTCGGGGACGGTCGTAAGGATGTTCGCGAGATAGCGTACCTCCTCGTCATCAATCGCCGTTTGCGTGTTCCTGCGGCCGAGCACCGGCTCGTCCGGCCGTCCTAGCCCCGCCCAGCGGCCTTCGAACCAATCGGCCTTGTTGGGAAGGTAGGAGGAGGCTGAGCCGAACTCCTCGTCGAGGTGAGCGACATAGTCCGTGGTGGTCTTGTCGATCCACGCCTGGTCAACGACACCCTCGTCGACCAGCCGCTTGCCGTAGAGCGTGCTGATCGGCGGGTGGGTCTTGATCGCCGCATACATCAAGGGCTGGGTGAAGCTCGGCTCATCGCCCTCGTTGTGGCCGAAGCGGCGGTAGCACCACATGTCGATGACGATGTCGCGGCCGAACGTTTGCCGGAACTCGGTGGCGAGCTTGCAGCACCACGTCACGGCTTCGGGATCGTCGCCGTTGACGTGCAGGATCGGCGCCTGGATGCCCTTGGCGACGTCCGATGGATAGGGCGAAGAGCGCGCGAATTGCGGGCTGGTCGTGAAGCCGACCTGGTTGTTGACGATGAAATGGATCGTCCCGCCGGTACCGTAACCAGGGAGGCCGGAGAAGCTGAGGCACTCCCACACCACGCCCTGACCAGCGAATGCGGCATCGCCGTGGAGCAGGATCGGGAGCACGCTCTTGCCAGTGCGGTCGCCCTTCAGGGTCAGAACCGCGCGCGCCTTGCCGAGCACCACCGGATTGACCGCTTCGAGGTGCGAAGGATTGGGAAGGAGCGAGAGGTGCACCTTGTTGCCGTCGAACTCCCGGTCCGACGACGTCCCGAGGTGATATTTGACGTCGCCCGAGCCGCCGACATCGGCGGGATTGGTCGCGCCGCCGGCGAATTCGTGGAAGATCGCGCGATAGGGCTTGCCCATCACGTTCGAGAGGACGTTGAGGCGGCCGCGGTGGGCCATGCCGATGTCGATCTCCTCGACGCCCATCTGGCCGCCATATTTGATCACGGCTTCCAGCGCCGGGACCGCGCTTTCCCCGCCGTCGAGACCGAAACGCTTGGTCCCGACATATTTTTTGGCGAGGAACTTCTCCCACTGCTCGGCCTGGATGACCTTGGTCAGGATCGACTGCTTGCCCTCGGGCGTGAACTGCACGGTCTCCTCGGCGCTTTCGATCCGTTCCTGGATGAAGCGCCGCTCCTCGACCTCGTTGATGTGCATATATTCGAAGCCGATGTGGCCGCAGTAGGTCGACTGCAGGACCTGGACGATCTCGCGAACCGTCGCCTGGTCGAAGCCGAGGACACCGCAGATCCAGATCGGTCGGTCGAGGTCGGCGTCGGTGAAGCCGTGGAAGGCAGGGGTCAGATCGGCGGGAACTTCGCGCTTCGAGAGGCCGAGCGGATCGAGGTTCGCAGCCAGGTGACCGCGCACGCGATAGGTGCGGATCAGCATCATCGCCCGGATCGAATCCTCGGCCGCGCGGCGGATTTCATCGGGGCTTGCGCCTGCGGCTGCCGCTTTGCCCTTCACTGCCGCGGCGAACTTCTCGATCGTCGCCTGGGTCGGATCGAGGCCGAGGTTGAGCTCGTCGAGCTCGTCCACGGGCCAATTGGAGCGCGCCCAGCTGGGGCCCGCCTCACGCTCGATCATTCCGGCAACGTCGTTCATTCTACTCCGCTCCCCGGCGAGATGCCGAGGTCCCGTTACGCTGTCGCAAGCAACTCCTTGAGCGTCCTGCCCAATTCAGATGGGCTCAGGCTGACGGTGATTCCAGCCGCCTCCATCGCCGCGACCTTGCTTTGCGCGTCGCCCTTTCCCCCGGAAACGATCGCTCCCGCATGGCCCATGCGCCGCCCTGGAGGCGCGGTGCGTCCGGCGATGAAGCCCACGACCGGCTTCTTGCGGCCGCGCTTGGCTTCGTCGGCGAGGAACTGGGCCGCGTCCTCCTCGGCGCTTCCGCCGATCTCGCCGATCATGATGATCGACTGGGTTTCCTCGTCGGCGAGGAACATCTCGAGCACGTCGATGAACTCGGTGCCCTTGACCGGGTCACCGCCGATGCCGACTGCAGTCGACTGGCCGAGGCCCTCGTTGGTCGTCTGGAACACCGCCTCATAGGTGAGCGTGCCCGAGCGGCTGACGACGCCCACGCTGCCCTTCTTGAAGATGTTGCCGGGCATGATCCCGATCTTGCATTCATCGGGCGTCAGCACCCCTGGGCAATTAGGGCCGATCAGCCGCGACTTTGAGCCGGTGAGCGCGCGCTTGACCCTCACCATGTCGAGCACCGGAATGCCCTCGGTGATGGTGACAATCAAAGGCACTTCGGCGTCGATCGCCTCAAGGATGGAGTCGGCCGCGAAGGGCGGCGGAACGTAGATCACCGAGGCCGTAGCGCCCGTCTTCTCGACCGCCTCGCGGACCGTATCGAACACCGGCAGGCCGAGGTGCGTGGTGCCGCCCTTCCCAGGCGTCACCCCGCCGACCATCTGCGTTCCGTAATCGAGCGCCTGGCGCGTGTGGAAGGTGCCGGTTTCGCCGGTCATCCCCTGGGTGATGACCTTCGTGTTGCGGTCGACGAGGATGCTCATGCGAGGCTTCCGTCGATCTGCTTGCAGGCGGTGAGGAGCTCCTTCACCGCGTCGACGCTGACCTGGAAGTTCTGCTTCGCCTCGTCGTCGAGCGCGATCTCGACGATCTTCTCGACCCCGCCCGCGCCGATCACGCAGGGCACGCCGACATAGAGGTCGTCGACGCCGTACTGGCCGGTCAGATGGGCGGCGCAGGGGAGGACGCGCTTCTTGTCCTTCAAAAAGCTCTCGGCCATCGCGATCGCGCTGGTCGCCGGCGCGTAATAAGCGCTGCCGGTCTTCAGGAGCGCGACGATTTCGCCGCCGCCGCCGCGGGTTCGTTGGACGATCGCGTCGATCCGCTCCTGCGTCGTCCAGCCCATCTTGACCAGGTCGGGGATCGGGATCCCGGCGACGGTCGAATATTGGACGACCGGCACCATCGTGTCGCCGTGGCCGCCGAGCACGAAGGCGGTCACGTCCTCGACGCTGACCTGGAATTCCTCGGCGAGGAAATGGCGGAAGCGCGCGCTGTCGAGGACGCCGGCCATTCCGACCACCATATTGTGCGGCAGGCCCGAGAATTCGCGCAGCGCCCAGACCATCGCGTCCAGCGGGTTGGTGATGCAGATGACGAATGCGTTGGGGGCATGGCTCTTGATGCCCTCGCCGACCGCCTTCATCACCTTCAAGTTGATGCCGAGTAGATCGTCGCGGCTCATGCCCGGCTTGCGCGGCACTCCGGCCGTGACGATGCAGACGTCAGCGTCCGCGATGTCGGCATAATCGGACGTTCCCTTGAGCCTGGCGTCGAAGTCGTCGACCGGCCCCGCCTGGGCAATATCGAGCGCCTTGCCCTCGGGAATGCCCTCGGCGATGTCGAACAGGATGATATCGCCAAGCTCGCGCATCGCCGCGAGGTGAGCGAGCGTTCCACCGATCATTCCGGCGCCGATCAGCGCGATCTTCTTGCGAGCCATGAGCCCTGGCATCCAACCTTTCTGTGTGTCTGGCGGCGCTGTGCAGGAATCGCCGCGTCGAGAGCGCGGCGCCCGATTAGCGGGGTGAGAACGGTGGAGCAACCGAGCGCTTCCTTGCGCGTGCATGAACGGACCGGAAACCGGCGCCCCGGCTATTCGTTTTTCGGCCAAAGCAAAGGAGTTGGACCATGAAAAAGCTGCTTTTGACGGCCGGCGCGGGCGCGCTTCTCGCGCTCGGGGCTCCGGCGGTCGCGAAACCGGATCACGGCAAGGGCCACGCGGTCAAAGTCCACAAGGTGAAACAGGCCAAGGTCAAATCACCCAAGAAGGTGTGGGTAAACGCCTGCCCGCGCGGCCTTGTCTGGCGCGGCACCGCCTGCGTCCCGCCGGGCCACGCCAAACGCGTTCTCGCGGTCGGCGCGCGGGTTCCGACGGGCTGGGCCTATACGCCTTGGGGCGCGGTCCCGGTGGACCTTAGGACCCACTATGCGCTCGATCCCAATTACCGCTACGTCTACCGCGACAATGTGATTTACGTCGTGGATCCGCGCACGCGGCTGATCCAGAGCATCATCAGCGCGATTCTCTAGTCGCACATAGTTCGGACCGGAAAGGCCGCCCGCTTGCCGGGCGGCCTTTTCTTAGGCCTTCGCGGCGTGCTAGCGGCTCGCCGAAGCAAGGAGCATCAAAGCTTTGGCCGAGTTCACCCTTCCCAGGAACAGCAAGATCATGCGCGGCCGCGACTATAAGCCGGAGCAGGGCAAGCGGCTGAAGACGTTCAAAATCTATCGCTACGACCCAGACAGCGGCGCCAACCCGCGGTTCGACCGGTACACGATCGACCTCGACAAATGCGGCCCGATGGTCCTCGACGCGCTGATCAAGATCAAGAACGAGATCGACCCGACCCTCACCTTCCGCCGCTCGTGCCGCGAAGGGATCTGCGGCTCCTGCTCGATGAACATGGACGGCCGCAACGGGCTCGCCTGCACCACCGCGATCGATGATCTAAAGGGCGAAGTGCAGATCACCCCGCTGCCGCACATGGAAGTGGTCAAGGACCTGGTTCCGGACCTGACCCATGCCTATGCCCAGTACGCGCTGATCCAGCCCTGGCTGAAGAGCGGAAGCGCTGCGCCGTCGCGCGAACGGGTGCAGAGCCCGGAAGACCGTGCGAAGCTCGACGGTCTTTACGAATGCATCCTCTGCTTCTGCTGTTCGACCAGCTGCCCGAGTTACTGGTGGAATAGCGATCGCTTCCTCGGGCCCGCGATCCTGCTCCAGGCCTATCGCTGGCTGGCCGACAGCCGCGACGAAGCGACGGGCGAGCGCCTCGACCAGCTCGAGGACCCGTTCCGCCTCTATCGCTGCCACACGATCATGAATTGCGCGAACGTCTGCCCGAAGGGCCTTAATCCAGCCAAGGC